>ENA-ORTJ01002450-ORTJ01002450.1-human-gut-metagenome-genome-assembly--contig:-NODE-2450-length-9610-cov-11.266248_pt1 | contig 9610 bp, 10 predicted proteins | sample MGYA00242069_ERZ509187 | MGnify/ENA primary metagenome ERZ509187 (study PRJEB26280, sample SAMEA2338779) | human gut metagenome | biome: human gut; feature: human-associated habitat; material: faeces... | reverse complement strand
ATAGAATCAATCACTCAATCAGCCAAGTTTCTTGCAAAATCAAAAAGACTACTACAAAGGGGTTATGTTCTGTGTTATAATTGCTTTACAGCGTTGAAAAGGAGGAATCTGAAAAATGGAAATTCTAGGAGTGCTTCTTGCGTTTGTCGGTTTTGCGCTTGGAATATATGAAATAATCAATACGCTTAGAGGAAAAGAAAACAAAAGAGTATTGTGTGGCGTAGCGATAGCATATCTTGGCTACGGTGTGTGCTATTCAGTGTCTCAGAAAGATTTGAGGCATTTTGGCGTTGCATTTTTGTTTGGGTTGATTTTTTATGCAATAAAAGTCCTGTGCGTTTTCTTAAGAATGGTGGCTAAACATGAAAAGCGTAGTTTTAGGAAAAATTTAATAGTGTTAGCAGTTCTGCTGGTGGGTTTTATTGCCGGAATGATGCTCCCATATGATAAGGCAGAAGAAGCTAAAAGAGTCGCAGAATCAGACGCTAGGGTGATGGAAAAAGCGGCAGTATCAGAACAAGTGGCAAATAGCAGAGTTGAAAGTGAAGCAACGACAAGCAGAGAAGCAGAATCGCAGCAGACTGCGGAAGAAACAATCGCAGAATCTGATGCAATTGAAAAATCCTCTTCGATCATTGCTTCTTCAACGGATGAAAGTAAAGAAATTAAGTCTTTTTTGAAGCGGAACAAAGAAGCAACCGAAACATTTGCTAAAAACTTAAAAGCGGCACTTCCGCTTGCAGGCCTTGATTATACACTGGATGATGTGAATTGGCTAGAACAGACCGATGATTGGGCTGCTGGTAGCCGATACAATGCACAGATTAACGGAAAGATATATATTCAGATAGCCACGATTAATGATGAAATCTATTCAATTAAGAATACCAAAAATGGAGCAACAGATGATTTTCTTTACAAGAACGAAGATTTGAAGCCTGATGCTGGAGATGTACCCGATGGCTCTATTCTGTTGACTGATGGTGAACTGGGCGATTACGGAAAAGAAGCGACTACTAAGAGCGGCTATAAATATGTTCGGTACACAGTTCCCGCTGGAAATTATACAGTCGAAAACAAAGCAAAGCAGTCCTCCATTTTTGTTGTGTCTGATTCCAACTCTGACGATGTAAGTGCATCCCTTCAATTATCAAGCAATGGTGAAAAGGCAAGATTAACGATCAAGGACGGTTACCACATTGAATTGTCCATGTATGCACAGATCCTTTTGACACCTGAACAATGAGGAAAATAAGAGTGCATTCGTTGAGAGTATGAAGAGTAACGGAGGCGGTTTTTTGTGTGAAAATCATAGCAGGTTTCATGAGAGTATGAACTATGATGAAAAAGAAAGATTGATGATAGCCCATTACTTTGGCTTGCTTGCGGAGAATAATTTCACAGAATACGATATATTGGGATTCCTGATGGTACTTCGACGAGAAATGGATAAAGAAAAATATAAATATATCCATGATTTCTCGAACTTGATTGCACATAGAAACAGGGACAAAGGCGTTGCAATGGATGCAATCAAGGGAGCTATCGACAGCAACTATGAGTTTATAGCTGGAACAAGAAAAATCAAAGGCTATCATGGTGTTCCGTATGACAAATGGGTGTCTGAGTGGAAAAATCTTGCTGCCAACTTTTCTAAGCAGCTTTCTGATGAAACCATTCACGATATTACAATCTGTGTGTTTTCGCTTGCCCAAAACACCATATACACTAAAACGTGCACAAAAGAGGGCAAAACCAAGCGGTATGGCGGAAAAATGGATCTCCTTGGTTCAAAAGACGGCGAACTTATGCTTGGCACCGCAGAAAATGAACAGAATCTCTCTATATGGTTTGCGTCTACTTCCAATAAAAAGTTGGAGGACTTAAAGCCGATAAACGCAACGGTAGAAACCTTTAGAAAAGATGGTATTTTGCATTTGGGGACGATAGATGGAGCTATAATTTTTTAAGAAGGGAGGCCCCAACCATGACCGAACAAGCGCTCCGCAAAATGATTGCTACCGGGGAAAGCACCCGGCAGGAGTTTAAGTCGTGGGTGAAGTGCAAGGACTACCGGCAGCGGAAAGAGCTTGCGGTGAAAAGTGCGGTTGCGCTGGCAAATACAAAGGGCGGCGTTCTGCTGTTTGGCGTGGAAGATGACGGCACCATTACGGGCTGCCCCAAGAGCGACCCGCAGGCACTGATGGAAGGCAAAAAGCTTGTGCGCATTGCCCCGGACGGCACACAGACGGAGCTGCCGTTTGAAGCAAAGAACGGAAGGCTTATCTTTACGCTGGATTTTGCAAACAGCGAGCTTCCTGTAATGCTCTTCCGGCTGGTACCCCAGACCACTGTCCTCTGAGCGCTTTTGCAGCGCACGGACAATAAACCGCAAAATGCCCGCCCATCTGTGGAAAACCACGGTGGGCGGGCATTTTTTTGAAGGAGGTAAAGGGTAAATAAGGCTGGAGAACTATTTTGACGCTTGCCCCGGGGTGCAGGACCCGGGCCGGTGGGCGATACCCTGAGCCTGACCATCACCCGGCGGGGAAAGGAAGCCGGGGTGGAGAAACGATTCGTGACCGGTCTGGTGCGGCTGGGCATCGTCCCGGCGGTCGTGAAAGACGAAACCCTTACAGCCGACCTTCTTCCAGCATCCGGCGCACCTCGTGCAGGCTGGCGCACTCGGCGGTGTACAGGCGGCGCATCTCGTCGTCCGGCTGGGCAAGGTCCGGCACCATCACGGTCACAAAACCGCCGGCGGCACCAGCGCGCACGCCGTTGTAGCTGTCCTCCAGCACCAGGGTGTGTTCCGGTGCGGTGCCCAGCATCTCGGCGGCCCGGTAGAAGATCTCCGGGTCCGGCTTGGAGCTGATGAACTGCTCCCCGCTGATGACGGCCTTGAAGTAGTGGGTCAGGCCCCAGCCGTCCAGATGATGCCGGATGGAGGCCATACGGCTGGACGAGGCCACCACCATGGGGATGTGCCGCTGCTCCAGCCAGGCCAGGATCTCGTCCAGGCCGGGCTTTTTGGGCGGCGGTGCCTGGAATGCGATGACACCCTGCTCATGCAGGGCCTCGATGATGCGGTCGGGGTCGCAGTCCGGCCCATAGAACCGGCGCAGCACCGCCCGCATGGAGTCGCCTGCGGTGCCGCGGGCGGCTTCGTCCAGCCCCTCCTTATAAGAAAGGCCCAGCCCGGCCAGTGCGGGTTCCCACAGGGTGGCCCAGATGCGCTCGGTGTCGAACATCAGGCCATCCATATCAAAAATGACGCCCTGGATCATAAAACAAAACTCCTTTCCGGGTCAAAAACACGGTTTGTACCCCTATTGTATCATTTTTTTAGCAGTTTGCACACACATCTGCTCATAATTTGGCGCAACTTACCAGGCCCAAAGATGAAAGATTTTGCGATTCCTTGCAAAAGCTGGTCATCCTATTATAATAGAAACCAACATTCGGCGTTTCGGGCGCAGGAACTGTGCAGCGCCCGTGATCAGGAAAGAGGGAAATTTATCATGTTGGATATCAAGATCACCCGTACCACTTCTCCCAAGGAGAAGCCGGACGAGAACAACCTGGGCTTTGGCAAGAAGTTCACCGACCATATGTTCGTGATGGACTACACCGAGGGCGAGGGCTGGCACGATGCCCGCATCGTCCCCTACGGCCCCTTTGAGCTGGACCCGGCTACCGTCGTGTTCCACTATGCTCAGGAGATCTTCGAAGGCATGAAGGCTTACCGGACTGCGGATGACACCGTCCAGCTGTTCCGCCCGGACTGCAACGCAAAGCGTTTCCAGGATTCTGCCGACCGTCTGTGCATCCCCAAGATCCCCGTGGAAGATTACATCCAGGCTGTGGAGACTCTGGTGGATGTGGACCGTGACTGGGTGCCCCACTCTGACGGCGCTTCCCTGTACATCCGCCCCTTTATCTTTGCCAATGACGTGGGCCTGGGCGTGCACGCTTCCAAGCACTATATCTTCTGCATCATCTGCGCACCGTCGGGCGCTTACTACGCCGAGGGCATCAACCCCGTGCGCATCTATGTGGAAGACGAGTACATCCGTGCCGCTCCCGGCCTGACCGGCTTCACCAAGTGCGGCGGCAACTACGCTGCTTCCATCAAGGCCGGTGAGCTGGCCGAGGAGCAGGGCTACGCACAGGTGCTGTGGCTGGACGGCGTCGAGAAGAAGTACGTCGAGGAAGTCGGCAGCATGAACATCATGTTCAAGATCGACGGCAAGGTCTACACTGCCGCCACCGTGGGCACCGTTCTGCCCGGCGTCACCCGCCGCAGCTGCATCGAGCTGCTGAAGGACTGGGGCTATGAGGTCGTTGAGGGCAAGATCGCCATTGCCGACATCATGGCCGCTGCCCGCGAAGGCAAGCTGGAAGAGGTGTTCGGTACCGGCACCGCTGCCGTTGTGTCCCCCGTCAAGGAGCTGGTCTGGAAGGGCGAGCACGCTTACATCGGCGACGGCAAGATCGGCCCTGTCACCCAGAAGCTGTACGACACCATGACCGGTATGCAGTGGGGCAAGATCCCCGATACCAAGGGCTGGATCGTGCCTGTTGAGAAAAAGAACTGATCCCGATTCTCCGGAGAGAACCTTTTTATTCAGAATAGCAGCAAACGCCGCCAGGCCTCCGCTCGGCGGCGTTTGCCGTATATTAGGATAACGTCCTCGCCCTCTCCGTCAAACCTCCAAAATTTCCCGGCGCAATTGCTTTCTGTGCCCTGCAGTGCTAAACTGAAAACAGAACAGCGGCCTGCATTGCGGCAGGCGTGCGGGAAAGATTGAGAGGAATGGACCCATGGTCAAAAAATGGAGCGTGAGCTACCCTGCCGTCAACGGCACCGAGCAGCGCAGAGTATATGTTTATCTGCCCACGATGTATGAAGCTGACCCGGACCGCAGGTATCCGGTGCTGTATATGTTCGACGGCCAGAACGTCTTTTTTGACGAGGATGCCACCTTTGGCAAAAGCTGGGGCGTGGCCGATTATCTGGACTACACCGACACCCCGCTGATCGTGGCGGCGGTGGAGTGCAACGCCGGAGCCAACAACGAACGGCTGGTGGAGTATTCGCCCTACCGGTTCGACGACCCGCAGTTCGGCCACTTCGACGGCACGGGTCAGGCTACCATGAGCTGGTATATCCATCGGTTCAAACCCTTCATCGACCGCAACTTCCGCACCCTGCCCGACCGGGAGCACACCTTTATCGGCGGCAGCAGCATGGGCGGCCTGATGAGCCTGTACGCCCTTTTGCAGTACAACGACACTTTCAGCCGTGCGGCGGCGCTGTCGCCGTCCATCTGGGTGTCGCCGGAAAAGCTTTCCGGCCTTGTGGGCCGCGCAAAGCTGGAGCCGGGCACCGTGCTGTACATGGACTACGGCTCCCGCGAGATGGGCAACCACGACGGGATGCGCTGCGGCTTTGCAGAGATGTGCGCAAAGGTCATGACCCGGGGCATCCACCTTACCAGCCGCATCGTGCCCGGCGGCACCCACAGCGAAGCCAGCTGGGAAAAACAGCTGCCCTTTATGTTCCATACTCTGATGTATGAGGTGGAGGAGTAAACCCTAAAAGGAGGAAACACCATGGAAATGCAGTATTTTAAGGACTACAGCCCGGCGCTGGGCCGCGACATGGAGTGCAAAATTTACGGCCACGCAGGCCGCCCGATGCTGTACATCCCCTGTCAGGATGGCCGCTTCTTCGATTTTGAGAACTTCCACATGGCCGACACCCTTGCCCCATGGATCGATGCCGGTAAGATCATGGTGATCTCCATTGATACCATGGACAAGGAGACCTGGTCCGACACGCAGGGTGACCCCTATTGGCGCATCCGCCGCTATGAGCAGTGGCTGCGCTATATCGTGGAGGAGGCTGTGCCCAAGATCCAGTATCTGGCCAAGGAGCGCAACGGCTGGGACGACCTGCCCGGTGTCATTGCCTTTGGCTGCAGTCTGGGCGCTACCCATGCGGTCAACCTGTACCTGCGCCGCCCGGATGTGTTCTGCGGCTGTCTGGCCCTCAGCGGCATCTACACGGCCCACTATGGCTTCGGCAATTATATGGACGAGCTGGTGTACATGAACTCGCCCGTGGACTACATGAAGAACTTCCCGGAGGATCACCCCTACATGCAGCTGTACCGCAGCCAGAAGGCGGTCATCTGCTGTGGTCAGGGCGACTGGGAACGGCCGGACACCACATGGTTCCTCAAGCGCATCTTCGAGGCCAAGAACATCCCCATCTGGGTGGACCTGTGGGGCCACGATGTCAACCACGACTGGAACTGGTGGTATAAGCAGACTGCATATTACATGCCGTATATTCTGGGCGAGCAGTAAAACAAACCCTCTCAGGCGCTGACGCGCCAGCTCTCCCGAAGGGCGAGCTTTGATGCATCTGACGGTTTGCAGCAAATAAGCTCCCCCTTCGGGGGAGCTGGCAACGCTGTAAGCGTTGACTGAGAGGGACGCCTCCCTCCCGGAGGGAGCTGGCACGGCGAAGCCGTGACGGAGGGAGTTTTTATAGAGGAAAGAGGAATCGTAAAACCATGCAGAATTTTATTTTTATTTCGCCCAACTTCCCCACCAACTACTGGCAGTTCTGCCGTGAGCTGAAAAACAACGGCATGAACGTGCTGGGCATCGGCGACCAGCCCTACGATGAGCTGAAGCCGGAGCTGAAGGACAGCCTGAACGAGTACTACAAGGTGGGCAGTCTGGAAAACTACGACGAGGTCTACCGCGCCGTGGCCTTCTTTGCATTCAAGTATGGCCGCATCGACTGGCTGGAGTCCAACAATGAATACTGGCTGGAGCGGGACGCAGCCCTGCGCACCGATTTCCACATCACCTCCGGCTTCCAGACCTCCGATATGCCCCGCATCAAGTACAAGAGCAAGATGAAGGAGTATTACCAGAAGGCCGGCATCGCCACCGCACGCTACCACATGGTGGACGATTACGAGGGCTGCCGGAAGTTCATCGACGAGGTGGGCTACCCGGTGGTGGTAAAGCCGGATAACGGCGTGGGCGCATCCGATACCCACAAGCTGTCCAGCGACGAGGACCTGAAAAAGTTCCTCGTGCAGAAGACGGCCCATCACCCGGATGTGGAGTACATCATGGAGGAGTTCGTCCGGGCCGAGGTGAACAGCTACGATGCCATCATCGATGCCAACGGCAACCCCATCTTTGAGGCCGGCAACGTCAGCCCCATGTCCATCATGGATATCGTCAACGACAACGACAACTCCATCTACTACATCATCAAGGACCTGCCCGAGGACACCCGCGCTGCAGGCCGTGCCGCCGTCAAGAGCTTTGGCGTGAAGAGCCGCTTCATCCACTTTGAGTTCTTCCGCATGACCGAGAATCAGGCCAGCATGGGCAAAAAGGGCCAGATCGTGGCGCTGGAGGTCAACATGCGCCCCTGCGGCGGCTTCACCCCGGATATGATCAACTTTGCCCGCTCCACCAACGTCTACAAGATCTGGGCGGACATGATCGCCTTTGGCGGCACCGATATGCCGGTGGGCGAGCACTTCTACTGCCCGTTTGCAGGCCGCCGCGACGGCAAGCACTTTGTGTACAGCCACGAGCAGATCATGCAGAAGTACCAGCAGAACATACGCATGGTGGACCGCATGCCGGACGCGCTGAGCGGCGCCATGGGCAACCAGATGTACGTTGCCACCTTCTCCACCCGCGAGGGCATGGAGCAGTTCTACGCCGACGTGCTGGCTACCACCGATGCCACGAATGCCGCAGCTCAGAAGGAACTGAGCAGCATTCTGGCTCTGGGCGAGCCGGAGACCACCCCGGCGGAAAAGCCCGCCGCTCCTGCCGCTAAAAAGGCACGCACCACAAAGAAAAAGTAAGAATACGCTCAAAAAGCCCCGGAATGGCGTGCCTGTTCCGGGGCTTTTCGTTGTCCCTTTCTGCAAAGTGTGCTATACTGTTGCCAGACATTTTATTGGGAACGAGGTACATCTATGAAAATTCCTGCAAACGGCTTCACCCACGCCGGCAAGTTCCACGCCGACGATGTGTTTGCCACTGCCCTGCTGCAAATTTTGCGCCCGGACATCAAGATCACCCGCGGCTTTGTGGTGCCGGATGATTTTGACGGCATCGTGTACGATGTGGGCTTTGGTATGTTCGACCACCATCAGGAGCCCCGGGAGTACCGCCCCAATGGCGTGCCCTATGCGGCCCTCGGCCTGCTGTGGCGGGTGCTGGGCCCCGGCCTTGTGGGCGAGCGTCAGGCCCGGCTTATTGACGAGAACTTCATCCAGCCGCTGGACCTCAACGATAACACCGGCGAGCAGAACAGCCTGTGCGATGCCATTGGCTTTTTTAACCCGGTGTGGGACTCCAAAGAGGATCAGGACACCTGCTTTTTCAAGGCGGTGGCCGTGGCAAAGCAGATCTTGGAAAATCAGATCGCCAGCGCCAACGCCGTGAACCGCGCGGACGAAAAGGTGCAGCAGGCTTACAAAAACTCCCGGGACGGCATCGTGGTGCTGCCCTGCTATCTGCCGTGGAAGAACGGCCTGTACAAGACGGACGCGTTGTTCGTGATCTACCCCAGCCAGCGCGGCGGCTGGAGCGCCCAGTGCGTCACCGACCACAAGACCAAGCGCCCCAAACTCCCCTTCCCCCAGAGTTGGGCCGGCCAGCCGCAGGAGGTCATTGAGCAGAAGAGCGGCATCCCGGGCATCAGCTTCTGCCACGCCAGCCGCTTCCTCATCACCGCCAAGGATAAGGAAACTGCCCTTGCCGCCTGCCGTCAGGTGTTAAAGAACAATGGCCGCATCTGAGCCGTGCGCCCGGCCAAAGCCCGCCTTTGTGTATATGGTGCGGTGTACCGGCGGTACGCTGTACACCGGCTGGACCACCGACCCTGCCGCCCGCCTGCGCGCACACCAGAGCGGACGCGGCGCAAAGTACACCCGTGCCAGAGGGGCCGGGGGTTTTGCCTATCTGGAACTGTGCGCGGATAAGCGCGCCGCCCTGCGGCGGGAGTATGCCCTCAAGCAGCTGCCCAAGGCCCAGAAGGAACTGCTGTGCGCCGCATGGAGCGCGGCGGGCGGGCCATTTTCCGGCGCATAAAGCGAAAACGAAACCCGGGACTCTTTCAGGGCCAGACGGCTCACAAAAGGGTCCCGGGCTTTTTGTTTTTGCGGTGTGAATTCTTTCCGTGTGCTGTAGTCCGCACATGCCTCCGGACAGGCTGCATGTGCCCCGAATATATACTGCGCAAATGCATAAAATATGAATATATTCTTCAAATAACGCATAAAGATGCAACATGAACGAAAAACGGGTGCCGGAAGCAAAAAAGGTTTGTATGGTTTTGTTATTGACGAAAAAACAGCGCGGCGTATAATAAAAGCATCAACCGAAACGCAACGGAAGAGGATGCGAAGGGAAAGTGCGCATCAGAAAACAAAAGTGTATTTTTATGAAAAAGGAGCGTCACCTATGAAAAAGGAAAACATCAAAAAAGTCGTGCTGGCTTACTCCGGCGGTCTGGACACCTCCATCATCATTCCCTGGCTGAAGGAAAACTACA
>ENA-ORTJ01002442-ORTJ01002442.1-human-gut-metagenome-genome-assembly--contig:-NODE-2442-length-9645-cov-128.242961_pt1 | contig 9645 bp, 10 predicted proteins | sample MGYA00242069_ERZ509187 | MGnify/ENA primary metagenome ERZ509187 (study PRJEB26280, sample SAMEA2338779) | human gut metagenome | biome: human gut; feature: human-associated habitat; material: faeces... | reverse complement strand
TGATTTCTTCTTCAGATACCAGATTCTGATCGCCCGGAATCGTATTCTTGATGGCACTGGCCGAGAGAGAGAAATCCAGGCAATACTGGTTCTCATCGCCCCACTTCTGGTGAGCGTGGATATAGGCAGCAATGAAGGCATCGCCTACACCCATCGGATCTACGATAGGCTGTATGTCGTAGATTCTCGTTGTATAGAGCTGATCCTCTACTGTATCATATAGCAGACCGCTCAAAGTATGATGGCTGCTGGCAATCTGGTTTCTTACAGCCATCACCATCTTCTTGCATTTAGGAAAGAGACGGTGCATCTTGCGGAAATACGACAGATAAGCCTCCCTGTCTATTACATAGTTTTCATCCAAAGCCTCGAAAGGAATATGAGGCACTCCACTGGCTATCTCCCACTCATTCTGATCACCGAAGATGATGTCGCTATACTGCATCATCTGGAAGAGCACATCGTGAGGTTCCAGACCGTATCCCCAGAGATTCTTGCGATAGTTGATATCGCAGGCGATGGTCAGCCCATCAGCAACCGCCAGCTTGATGGCATCCATGGTAGATTCCATCGCATCACGGCTGATGGCGCAGGTAATACCTGAGCAATGGAATACGGCAGCATCTGCCAGTACCTGATTCCATTTCACCATACCACGCTTCAAGGAATAGAAAGAAGAGTTCTTGCGGTCATAGACTACACGGGAGTTGCGCATCGCCACAGCTTCCTCGAAGTAATAGGTACCGAGACGATCGCCACCACGCACCACATGAGAAACATTCAAACCAAACTCCCTGAGATGCATCAGCGCAGCTTCACCCATCTCGCCGTATGGCAATCGGGTTACATACTCCACGTTATCGCCCAAATGAGCCAGAGAGATGGCTGTATTTGCCTCGCTGCCACCATAGTTGCCGAACATACGGTGACCTTGGAATAACCGTTGATAACCAGGCTTAGATATTCTAAGCAATATTTCTCCGAAAGTTACAATCTTTGTTTTCATAATTCTCAAAATTTAAGTGATGCTTCCATCCTCATCAGGCAGGAGCCTCATCATGTAATAATGATAAGAAAGAAATAAATAAGGTGAAGACAATCCATTGCTGTCTTTAGTCTTCACCTTATATTATATAGTATTGTGTGGAATTACTTCTTGGAAACCAATTCCATTGTATCGCGAGCGATAACAATCTCCTCATCGGTAGGAACTACTACTACCTTCACCTTGCTGTCATCGGTAGAGATGATAGCTTCCTCACCACGAACCTTGTCGTTAACCTCCTTATTGATCTTGATGCCAAGATACTCCAGGTTCTTGCAAGCTTCCTCGCGGAGGTCGGTCTGGTTCTCACCAACACCAGCTGTGAATACGATAGCGTCAACGCCACCCATAGCTGCTGTGTAAGCACCAATGTACTTCTTGATGCGATACTCGTACATACGGAGAGCCAGCTGAGCCTTCTCGTTACCCTCGTTGGCAGCGTTCTCGATGTCGCGCATATCAGAAGAAATACCAGTGATACCGAGCACACCACTCTTCTTGTTCAGGAAGTCAGCCATCTCCTGTGGCTTCATGTTCAACTTATCCATCAGATAAGTAACAGCAGAAGCATCGATGTCACCACAACGTGAACCCATCATCAAACCAGCCAATGGAGTCAAGCCCATTGAAGTATCCAATACCTTACCATTCAATACAGCAGCTACAGAGCCACCGTTGCCGATGTGGCAAGTAATGATCTTGGAGTTGTTCTGGTCGAGACCGAGAATCTCGCAAACACGCTTAGAAACATAGCGGTGAGATGTTCCGTGGAAACCATAGCGGCGTACGTGATACTTCTCGTACAACTCGTAAGGAATGGCATAGAGATAAGCGTAGTCTGGCATTGTGCTGTGGAATGCGTTGTCGAATACGCAAACCTGAGGAGTGCCAGGCATCAAAGAGTCAACGGCACGGATACCCTTCAGGTGACCTGCGTTGTGAACAGGAGCGAGGTCGCAAAGTTCCTCGATACCATCCTCTACGCTCTTGTCAACGATAACACTCTCGTTGAACTTGTCACCACCCTGTACGACGCGGTGACCTACAGCGTCGATTTCCTTCAAGTCCTTGATGGCGCCGATTTCCGGGTCGAGCAGGCACTTGAACACGAAGTTCACACCTTCCTTGTGGTCAGGCATGTCGTGCATGATCTGCTTCTTCTCGCCATTAGGCAATTTAACCTTGATGAAAGCGTTATCAAGACCGATACGCTCTACACCACCCTGTGCCAATACAGACTCATCGTCCATATTATATAACTTGTACTTGATAGATGAACTACCACAGTTCAGAACCAATACTTTCATAATGTTTAGTTTGTAATGTTATAAATAAAGTTAGTTGATTAAGCTTTCTTTGCATCCTGTGCCTGGCAAGCTGTGATAGCTACCATATAGTAGATGTCATCTACAGAGCAACCACGAGAAAGGTCGTTAACAGGACGAGCGATACCCTGAAGGATAGGACCGATAGCGATGGCACCACCCAGGCGCTGAACGAGCTTGTAGCCGATGTTACCTACCTCGAGGTTTGGAACTACCAATACGTTAGCCTTACCAGCTACCTCAGAATTTGGAGCCTTCTTGGCAGCTACCTCAGGAACGAGGGCTGCATCAGCCTGAAGCTCACCGTCGAGATGAAGCTCAGGGAACTTCTCCTTAGCGATAGCCACAGCATCCTTTACCTTGTCGATGATATAAACGCTCTTGCCTGTCTCCTTGTTGATAGCATCCTTGGCACTACCCATTGTTGAGAAGCTCAGCATGGCAATCTGAGGATCAGCAATACCAGCTACTGACTGAGCTGTATGAGCTGTTGTATAGGCAATCTGAGCAAGCTGGTCTGCTGTAGGGTTTGGAGTTACAGCAACGTCACCCATTACCACTACGCCATCCTGACCATACTGCTTCTGGTCTGAGATGAGCAACATAGCACCACTTACGCAAGTGATACCTGGAGTACACTTGATAATCTGGAGAGCTGGACGAAGAGTATCGCCAGTTGTGCTCAATGCACCAGAAATCTGACCATCAGCACCCTCTGTCTTGATAATCATGCAACCGAGGTAGAGGTTGTTCTTAGTTACGAGTTCACGAGCCTGCTCTATGGTCATGCCCTTCTTCTTGCGAAGTTCAGCGAGCTTCTCAGCATACTCCTCAGTCTTAGGGTTGTTTTGTGGATCAACGATAGTAGCCTTGTCGATGTTGTTAAGACCCCACTGTGCAGCGAGATTCTTAATGTTGGCAGGGTTACCGATGAGGATGATGTCTGCAAGATCATCAGCCAGAACTTTATCGGCTGCTTTCAATGTACGCTCCTCTTCTGCTTCAGGGAGCACGATGCGCTGCTTGTCAGCTTTAGCGCGAGCTACGATTTGCTGTAATAAATCCATTTTATTTCTTTATTTATATAATTTTGTTATCTTCGATAGTAGATTTGTCAATCTAATAAAGAGCTACGGCTTGTTTTTGCCGTTTTGCCATATCGACTTTGCAAAAGTACATATTTATTTTGAAATAACACTCACTAAAATGTGTAAAAAAAGCTAAAACGGGAGATAATCATTATCGTAAAAGGTTTACATAGTAGGAAAAGTAAAGAATTAAGAGTGAAGAGTGAAGAATTCATGTGCTTTCCTTCTTCACTCTTTGCTCTTATAACATTTCCTGAGTGAGGATGCTTTCCAGTTCCTCGGCAGAGAGTCGGAGCTTGAATTCGCCTTTGATGGCAACGCTGATTCGTCCCGTCTCTTCAGAAACGATAACGGTAATGGCATCACTGCTCTGCGAGATACCCAGGGCAGCACGGTGGCGGAGTCCTAGTTCCTTGGGAATATCCAGGTTGTGACTCACGGGGAGGATACAGCCTGCAGCCATGATTCGCTTGTTACTTACCACCATGGCTCCATCGTGAAGAGGCGAATTCTTGAAGAAGATGTTCTCTATCAAGCGCTGGTTGATTTTGGCATCTATCTCCTCGCCAGTATCCATGATATCCTTCAAAGGCACGCCTCGCTCTATCACGATGAGGGCACCTACATATTTCTTAGCCATGCTCATGCAAGCCATCACAATAGGCATGATCGTCTCCTTGTTCGCCTCCTTCTGGCTCTCCTTGCTGGAGTGGAAGAAGCGGACCAGCCTCCGCATACCTTTCTGTGAACCAATCTCATAAAGAAATCTTCGGATGTCTTCCTGGAAGATGACGATAAGGGCGATGACGCCCACGCTCACCAGTTTATCGAGGATGGAACCCATCAGGCGCATCTCCAGTACCTGACTCACGAAGAGCCAGATCAGTACAAAAAGCATGATGCCCACGAAGATGTTCAGCGAGCGGGATTCCTTCATCAGGCGATAGACATAGAAGAGCAGCGAGGCTACCAGAAGTACATCTAAAGCATCTTTGATTCCAAACTCGATCATACTCTGCCCTCCTTCATGGCTTCTACGATTTTCACAGCCTCAGCCGCTTCCTTCACATCGTGAACACGAAGGATGCTGGCTCCCTTCATCATGGCTATGGTATCAAGCACCGTGGTTCCATTGAGCGATGTAGTGGCATCGCCACCCAGCAGCTTGTAAATCATGCTCTTACGGGAGATACCTACAAGTACCGGAAGTTCCAGTACGTTCAACTTCTCCATCTCATCATAAATCTGATAATTCTGGATGAGATTCTTGCCAAAACCGAAACCCGGGTCGAGGATGATATCCTTGGCACCCAGGTCGCGCAACTGCTGCACCTCCCTGGCAAAGCCCTTTATCATCTTGGCGAGCGTAGGCTGCACCGACATTAATATATAAGGCACCTTCAGTTCGCCCACCACACGGAACATTTCAGGATATTCCTCCTGTCTCTGCTCCAGCGGCACATTGGCGATGCCTGTGATTCCACCTTCTGAAACATCGTTGATGATGTCAGCTCCCCACTCTTCGATACACTTGCGTGCCAAGGTAGGGCGATAGGTATCTACGGAGACGGCAGCATCCGGTTGCTCCCTGCGAACGATGTCGAGAGCAAACTTCAGGCGTCTTCCCTCCTCCTCTTCCGATACTTCATCGGCACCGGGACGGGTGGAGAAAGCGCCCACATCGATGATGCTTCCACCTTCTTCTATAATCTGATTAGCTCTCTGAGCTATCTCCATTTCTGTCTGTTTTCTACTGCCAGAGTAGAAGCTGTCGGGCGTAACGTTCAGGATGCCCATCACCTGAGGGGTACTCAAATCCATCAAGCGCCCCTTGATATTAATCGTATATTCCATCGGATTATAACTCTTTAAGCCACTTTTTCCCTGGCTTTGTGTAAGTCCAGGCAAGAAAGCTTCCACCTATGATTGTTCCAACCACAAAGAAAAACAATAGTCCATTGTAAACTTCCATAGCTTAATATTCTACAATTCATTAAGCCACTTTTCTCCTGACTTTGTATAACTCCAAGCTATAAGAGCAATAATAACAATAGAAGTTATCATAAAAAATAACGCTAAATAACTCATAAATCCTAATATTTTAAAATTCTATTGGCGAAGTATGCAGAGCCTGCTGTTGCAACTGCGCCAAACACTAATACGGAAATATCACCTGATGAAGCCGTTCCATGTAAAAACGGCAACACGCCTCCAACCCCAGTTCCCGTAAATATCAACTGGGATAGATTATAGAAATAGCCTGCCAGCTTTTCCTTCCTCACTTTCGTTTTATCTTTTTCATCGCTACTACCCATAAAAAGCCTCGCTTTCTAAAGATTCATCGAATATTTCTGCAAAAATAGAAAGAATATTCGAGATTACCATCATTTTTTGGGAAAATTGTTTGTTATGTCCACAATTTAGATTACTTTTGCACTCAAAACAACAGTTATAGACTATGGATATTTCAGAACTCTATCAGATTTACCAAGCGCACCCAGTGATTACCACTGACAGCCGCGACTGCCCAGAGGGCAGCATCTTCCTGGCTTTGAAGGGCGCATCGTTTGATGGCAACAAGTTTGCCGACATGGCTTTGGAGAAAGGCTGTGCCTATGTGATTGTGGATGAAAAAGAGTATGCCAAGGAGGGCGACGAGCGCTACATCCTCGTAGAGGACTGCCTCACCACCTTCAAGGAACTAGCCCGTGAGCATCGCCGCCACTTCGATATTCCCGTAGTGGGAATCACCGGAACCAACGGCAAGACCACCACCAAGGAACTCGTCTCTGCCGTTCTCGGCGAGAAGTTCAACGTGATGTTCACCCAGGGTAACTTCAATAATGATGTAGGCGTACCAAAGACGCTCTTCCGTCTCTCACCAGAAAATGAGATTGCCGTTGTAGAGATGGGTGCTTCCCATCCTGATGACATCCGAAAGCTCGTGGAATACGTGGAACCAACCTGCGGCATGATTACCAATGTGGGCCGTGCCCACCTTCAGGGATTTGGAAGTTTCGAAGGCGTGAAGAAGACCAAGGGAGAACTCTATGATTACCTCGCAGCCAGCGATGCCCTCGTCTTCATCAACGCCGACAACGAGCACCTGATGCAGATGGCAGAGCAGCGCAACATCAACCGCCTCATCACCTACGGCAAGGACGGAAACTGCGATGTATGGGGAGAAGTCATCTCCTGCGCCCCATTCCTGAAGTTCCGCTGGCGCACCGAGAGTTTCGACTGGCATGAGGTTCAGACCCACCTCATCGGCTCCTACAACATCGACAACATGCTTGCCGCCATCACCATCGGACTTCATTTCGACGTGAAGCCTCAGCAGATAGATCACGCCCTGGAGAATTACATCCCAAGCAACAATCGTTCACAATTGGAAGAGACGGCGCACAACAAGCTGGTGGTAGATGCCTACAATGCCAACCCATCGAGCATGGCAGCCGCCATCGAGAACTTCCGCGTGATGGATGTACCTCATAAGATGGCAATTCTCGGACAGATGGGCGAGCTCGGCGAAGTGAGCCACGAGGAGCACCAGAAGGTAGTAGATCAGTTGCAGGCAGCCGGTCTGGAGAATGTATGGCTGGTAGGCGATGAGTTCAAGGATATTCCATGCAGCTACCGCAAGTTCCAGAATGTAGAAGAAGTGAAGGAAGCGCTCAAGGCGAACCAGCCTCACGACCATTACATCCTCATCAAGGGCAGTAACAGCGTGAAGCTCTTCCAGCTTCCTGAGCTGTTGTAAGAAGAACTTTCAGAATGAGTAAAACTATAAAAGCAAAAAGCCTTGCGGGATTCCGTAAGGCTTTTTGCTTTATGATATGGATTCTGCAAATAGAATCCTGAATTTTACTTCTTGCACATTTCCAGAAAATATTTATGAATCTCCAGGCTTTCATTCAATTCGGGATGAAAGGCTGTAACCAGCTGGTTACCCTGGCGGGCAGCCACAATCTTGCCATCTACTTCAGCCAGAACCTCAGCATCTCCCCACACCTCTTTAATATAAGGGGCACGGATGAAAGTCATTGGGATATTTCCCTCGATGCCCTTCATCGGAGCCTCAATATAGAAACTGCCCAACTGGCGACCGTAGGCATTTCTCAAAGCCGTGATGTCCATCGAAGCAATGCGCTGACTAGGCTCACCCTCAATCTTCTTGGCAAGAAGAATCAAGCCGGCACAAGTACCATAAACTGGCAAACCGGCAGCAATCGCCTCCTTCACAGGCTCCATCAATCCCAGTTCATTCAAGAGTTTCGCCTGAGTGGTACTCTCACCACCCGGAATAATCAAGCCATCCTTAGGCTGATTCCAATCCTTCAACTGGCGAACCTCAAAACTATCCACGCCCAACAGAGCCAACTTCTGTCTGTGCTCAGCAAAAGCGCCTTGTAAAGCTAAAACTGCTATTCTCATTATTTACCTCTTTCAGCCATGAGCAAAGCAATCTCCTGCTCATTGATACCTACCATTGCCTCGCCGAGGTCCTCGCTCAACTCAGCCAACATCTTAGGGTCGTTATAGTTGGTAACAGCCTTCACGATAGCTTGGGCACGCTTAGCAGGATTACCGCTCTTGAAGATACCAGAACCTACGAATACACCCTCGGCACCGAGCTGCATCATCAGGGCAGCATCAGCTGGAGTAGCCACACCACCGGCAGCGAAGTTAACCACTGGCAACTTGCCGTTCTCGTGAACATACTTCACCAGGTCGTAAGGAGCCTGCAACTGCTTGGCTGCCTCGTAAAGTTCATCCTCGCTCATAGAAACCAGGCGGCGGATTTCGCTCTGCATCATACGCATGTGGGTAACAGCCTGAACCACATCACCAGTTCCTGGCTCACCCTTGGTACGGATCATGGTAGCACCCTCAGCGATACGGCGGAGCGCCTCGCCCAGGTTCTTGGCACCACAAACGAATGGTACGTCAAACTGAGTCTTGTCGATGTGATAAACATTATCAGCTGGAGAGAGCACCTCGCTCTCGTCGATATAGTCGATTTCGATAGCCTGAAGAATCTGAGCCTCAGCGAAGTGACCGATACGGCACTTAGCCATTACAGGGATAGAAACAGCCTCCTGGATACCCTTGATCATCTTAGGGTCGCTCATACGAGAAACGCCACCTGCTGCACGAATATCAGCTGGAATACGTTCCAAAGCCATTACTGCGCATGCACCTGCAGCCTCTGCGATTCTTGCCTGTTCAGGAGTTGTTACGTCCATAATCACACCACCCTTGAGCATCTGAGCCAAGTTGCGGTTCAATTCTTGTCTATTTTCTGCCATAATTCTTTTAATTTTATCTTTTTACGGCTGCAAAGGAAACACTTTTCGGTGAAACAGCAGAAAAAAGTTCCAAATTCTGCAAACATTGAGTCATTTTGTATAAAGAGAGATTCGCAAATATATAAGAGATATTCCTGAATATATAAAGCAGTACACAGATTGTACTGCTAAGAGAAACCGAGAGGAGTTCACCTTCTGAACTTCTTGCCCTTCTTCACCTTATATAATACCACGAAATGGGGCTCTTTTGAGGTTATATGCGGCAGCAGCGAGCATGACATTTATAGAGTCTCCGAAAAGACCCTTGTAGAAGTTCCGTCCCAGACGATGGTCGCTCTTGCGTCCACGACCGTCTTTCCCTTATTCCTGTCATCTCCTCCTTCTTCCTGTCCTCCATGGCAAGATTGATGCGGATGCTTTCCTTGAGGATAAGCTCCACGCCCTCCTCTCCGATACGGTGACGGAAATGTACAAGCTCGGATGAGGCGCAAGGTGCGGATATGCTGAAAGCCTCAAGACCACAAAAGTACTGATAGTAGGCAGACAGGTAATAATCCCTCTAAACCAATCGGCTTTGCATTGGTTACCTGAGCGAAACGGATGCAAGCCGAGCCAAAAGGTGTTTGAACTGACTATATTGGGAGTATGTAACAGGTGTCTTAAAAAAATGGCTGCAGATGCAGGGATTACGAAAAATGTCAGTTTCCATACGAGCCGTCACATAACACAGGAATATGCCGATGTGGTTATGGAAACAAAGGTTGAAACCATTAGCCGAATTTCAAATTATTTTTCTAACTTGTACAATACGGGTGGAAAAGTGTGAACCTTAATTCCGCAACACTATAATTTAACTTTATTTATAAGTTCCTGAGCAA
>ENA-ORTJ01002408-ORTJ01002408.1-human-gut-metagenome-genome-assembly--contig:-NODE-2408-length-9801-cov-7.209830_pt1 | contig 9801 bp, 8 predicted proteins | sample MGYA00242069_ERZ509187 | MGnify/ENA primary metagenome ERZ509187 (study PRJEB26280, sample SAMEA2338779) | human gut metagenome | biome: human gut; feature: human-associated habitat; material: faeces... | reverse complement strand
CTTAACTGTCTAGAAGCATAAGCTACTACCTTACCATTCTGCATAAGCGTTCCTGGTGCTGAGCGATGGCATTGAGGACCCCCACAACCTGGGTGCCGTGATGCGCAGCGCTCTGCTGTGCGGTGCCCACGGCATCGTGATCCCCAAGCGGGGCGGCGCATCGGTCACCCCCACGGTCATCAAGTCCAGCGCAGGTGCCGCTGAGCGGCTGCCGGTGGCCCGCGTGGCCAACATCGGCGAGACAATCCGCCGCCTCAAGGAGCAGGGCGTGTTCGTGTACTGTGCCGACATGGACGGCGTGCCCCTGCGCAAGAACAACCTCACCGGCCCCATCGCGCTGGTGCTGGGCAGCGAGGGCAGCGGCGTGTCGCAGCTGGTCAAGAAGTTGTGCGACGGTGTGGTGCGGCTGGACATGGCCGCACAGGGCACCGGTGTGGACAGCTACAACGTCTCGGTGGCGGCCGGCATTATCCTGTACGAGATCCAGTCGCAGCGCGCAGCACAGAATGCGTGACAGGCGTGATCCGTAACCCCAATCTGAAGAACGGGAGGAACAAGGATGCCTAAGGAAAAAAATCAACACAAGAGTGCCGCCGCAAGCGATGAGAAATTCCGCGATTTCTTCACCACCACCGTGGCGGATATCCCGGCCGAGATGGTGCGCCGGGAGGAAGAAGCGGCGGAAGAGCACAAGGGGCTGTTCGGGCGGCTGTTCGGCCATGCAAAACCGAAGCAGGCTCCGCAGGCCGGGATGGACCTGGAACTGCCTACCGGTGAGGTGCTGCTGGGCGCAGATGCCCTGGCAAAGCACGACGGGGAGGAACCGCTGGATCTGGACCTGACCCTGCGCACCGCAGACCCGGGCACGGATTTCCCCCAGCCCAAAGCCGAAGTGCCTGCTGCCCCGGAAAAACCTGCCGTGCCGGACAGACCGGCCCCGCAGCCTGCCCCGGAGAACAAGCCGGAGCCGCCCAAGGCTCCTGCCGCCCCGGCTCCGCAGCCGGAGAAGCCCCGGAAGAAGGCTGCACAGAACCCCAAGAACGCCCCGGACGTGCTGCTGCCGCAGGAACAGCAGGAGCAGCAGGAGATGCAGCAGCTCAAGGACATGCTGAACGGCATGGCTGCAAAACCGAAGCCGGTGGAGGAAACGCTGGAGCCCATCCGCAGCGTGGATGTGCCGCTGGATGACCCGGAAGAGCCGGAGACCCCGGAAAAGGCTCCGGAGCCGCCCCGGCCCACCATGGTGTTTGCAGCCGACAAGCCGCTGCCGGAAAAGAAATCGGTGTTCCGGATGTTCGGCGACGCCGATGACGAGAAAAAGCCGGAAGTCCCGGAAGAACCGGCAGCCCCGGAGAAAACATCTCCCGCCGCGCCGGTGAAAGCCCCCGAGGCAGAGCCGGAAACCAAACCGGACGAAGATACCATGAGCCTGCCGCTGGAACCGCTGGACGCTCCGGAGACGGAACCGACCGAAACGCCGGTGGCTGCGCCCGCCGCAGACACTGCCGAAGCGGAACGTGCCGGAGAGACGGAGCTGAAAACCGAGGCGGAGGACGCCCTGCCGGCGGAGGACGAAGCCCCCGAGAGCGTGGGCGAGAAGTTGCGCCGCATGAGTGCAGAGCTTACCCTGCGCTGTGTACTGGCCGGGATCCTGGCCGTGGTGCTGCTGCATGTGGGCTTGGTGGCCGACCGGCTGCTGCCGCCGCTGGCCGCACTGGACCCGGATGCCGCCCCGGCGGCCTTCTACGCCGCCAATCTGCTGCTGTATGCCGCCAGCCTGGTGGTGAGCTTCCCGGTCCTGCGCGACGGCCTGAACGGCCTGCGGGGCCGCCCCTCGGCAGAGACGATGCCCGCACTGGCCGCTGTGGCGGCGCTGCTGCAGGCCGTCACGGCCCTGCTCACGGCCAACTCCTACCGCACCACCGAGGGCCTGTCCATCCTCACCGGCGTTGCAGCCCTGGGGCTGTTCCTGGCGCTGCTGGGCAGCCGGGTGATGCTGTCTGCCGTGCGCGGCGGCTATGAACTGCTGAGCGAAGCCACCGACCTGCAGGGAGCGTATCGCACCCGGGACAAGGACCTGATCCGGGCACTGGCACGGGATCTGGAACAGAAGGACCCCTGGGTGCTGCTGAGCCGCCCCCGGACGGCGGACGAAGGCTTTGTGGCACAGAGCCTGGACGAGCGCGCCGGGGAACGCCGTGCACAGAAGAACGGGTACATCCTGCTGGGCGTGGCCCTGCTCAGCGCCCTGCTGTGTCTGGTGGTAGGCCGTGACGTGAAGCTGGCCGCTGCCGCCCTGACGGCGGTGCTGTGCATGGGCGCACCCCTGTCCTCCACCCTCATCGCCGGCATGGCCGCGCTGCGCCTGCAGCGTGCCGCCGGTGCCGTGGGGGCCGTGGTGCCCGGCTGGGCGGCCATTCAGGAGCTGGGCGGCATCGACACCCTTCAGGTGGATGCCGAGGACCTGTTTGCCGCCGACAGCGTGGTGCTGGAGGATATCCGCATCTTCAAGGGCGGCCGCATCGACCGCGCCATCCTGTACGCGGCCAGCGTGCTCAACCAGAGCGGCGGTACTCTGCAGGGGCTGTTCCGTCAGATCATTGAGGACCGCACCGACATCCTGTTCCCGGTCAAGGATCTGGAGATCCACCGCGGGCTGGGCTTTGCCGCCTGGTGCGACAACAACCACATCCAGATCGGTACCCGCCGTTTCCTGGAGCAGGAGGGCGTGGCCCTGCCGGACGAGGACTACGAGAACCAGCACTCCAAAAACGGGGAGCTGCAGATCCTGTATCTGGCGGTGTCCGGCAACGTGCATGCCATGTTCGTGATCCGCTATGTGGGCGGCCGCAACATCGCCCGCAGCCTTGCCGCCCTGCAGCAGGAGAACATCCGTCTGCTGGTCACCAGTCTGGACCCCAGCCTGACCGCAAAGCACATCACCGAGGCCTACCGCCTGCCGGAGGGCGTGGTCACCCTGCTGGATCAGGAGCAGTGCGCCGCCCTCGAGGCCGCCCCGGCCGAGGATGCGCCCTGCTGCATGTACCATCAGAAAGGCTTTGCCAGCCTGACCGGCGGCCTGCGCGCAGCCGACAAGGCCCAGAACGCCGAGACCACGGCCACCACGGTGCAGATGGTGTCGGTGCTGTTCTCGGTGGCCATTGCGGTGCTGCTCACCAGCGCCCGCAGCATCTGGCAGCTGCCGGTGACCTATGTGCTGATGTATCAGGCGGCATGGAGCGCCCTGAGCATCGCCGTGTGCGCCCTGAAACAGCATAACTGAAAATAATTCTCAAAATAAATAGGAATGATTCTTGATTTTCTTCACCGTTTGTGGTATACTCTGTTCAGAGACAAGGACCTGAAGCCCCGCAGTGGGGCTGCCGATACAGACACCGAAGAACAAAAGGAGAAGAGAGTATGGAACTCAAGGGTACCAAGACCGAGAAAAACCTGTGGGAAGCCTTTGCAGGCGAGAGCCAGGCACGCAACAAGTACACCTACTTTGCCAGCATGGCCAAGAAGGAAGGCTATGAGCAGCTGGCTGCCATCTTTGAGGAGACCGCCGGCAACGAGAAGGAGCATGCCAAGATCTGGTTCAAGCTGCTGTGCGGCGGTGCCATCCCCGACACGCTCACCTGCCTGGACATGGCCGCCGGCGGCGAGCACGACGAGTGGACCGAGATGTACCCCCGCATGGCCAAGGAGGCCAAGGAAGAGGGCTTCAACCAGATCGCAGCCCTGTTCACCATGGTGGCACAGATCGAGAAGGAGCACGAGGAGCGCTACCGCGCCCTGGCCGAGAACCTGAAGAACCAGAAGGTGTTCGCCCGCGAAGAGCAGCAGCTGTGGCAGTGCCGGAACTGCGGCTACACCTTCATCGGCAAGTCGGCTCCGCTCAAGTGCCCGGTGTGCGCACACCCCCAGAGCTACTTTGAGCTGAAGAAGATCAATTACTGATGTGACCCACCCCAGAGGGACGACGGCAGTCGTCCCTCTTTTGCTGTTCAGAGCAGCGGCCGTTCCGGCAGAAAGATCATTGTCACGCGGGAAGAATAGATCAGCCGCTGCACGGTGCAGCCGTACAACAGAAACAGCACCGCCAGCACCAGCACGGCCAGCAGCAGCCCGCGCAGCCAGTGCCGGTGCCGTGGGCGGAAGGAACGGTGTGCTCCGGGCCGGTATCGCATGGTCTGCGCCTCCTTTTTTGCATTTGCCCATCCTATGCAGGGCCGCAGACGATTGTGCAGCCGGGGCCGCTGTGGTATCATAACAAGAGAACCATCTGAGCTGAAGGAGTTTTTATGCTGACCATCACCTTACTGGGCACTGCCGCCACCATGCCGCTGCCGGACCGCGCCCTCAGTACGGCCTTTGCAGCCTGCGGCGGCCACGGCCTGCTGTTCGACTGCGGCGAGGGCACCCAGGCGGCGGCCCGCCGTGCCGGGGTCAACCTGATGCGTGCGGACACCGTCTGTCTGACCCATTATCACGGCGACCACATCTTCGGCCTGCCGGGTCTGCTGCAGACGCTGGGGGCCCAGGGCCGCACCCGGCCGCTGCTGCTGGTGGGGCCGAAAGGGCTTGCCGGCATCTGGAGCGCCGTGCGTGCCCTCACCGGGCCGCTGCCCTATGCCGTGCGCCTGCAGGAAGCAGACGGGCCGCTGGCACTGGATGCGCTGTCGGAGGGCTGGCCGGCGGGTGCTGTGCTGCGTCCCTTTGCCACCCGGCACCGGGTGCCCAGCGTGGGTTATCGGTTGGAGCTGCCCCGGGCAGGCCGGTTCGACCCGGCCCGGGCCCGGGCGCTGGGGGTGCCGGTGCAGCAATGGAAACTTCTGCAGCAGGGGCAGAGCGTTCTCGTGAAAGGCCGCACCGTGGCCCCGGCGGAGGTGCTGGGCGCGCCGCGCCGGGGGCTGAGCATGGTATTCTCCGGCGACACGGCCCCCTGCGCCGCGCTGGAGCAGGCCGCACAGGGCGCTGACCTGCTGATTTGCGACGCGACCTATGCGCTTCCGGAACAGGAAGCCCAGGCAGCTCAGTGGGGGCACAGCACCTTTGGGCAGAGCGCCGCGTTGGCGGCCCGCGCCGGGGCGCATCGCCTCTGGCTGACCCACTATTCCCCCATGATCACCGACCCGGAAGCAGAGCTGCCCCAGGCGCAGAGCATCTTCCCGGCGGCAGTGTGCGGCGCAGACGGAATGCAGATCACCCTGCAGTACGAGGAGGCGTGACCCATGCAAAACATCCGATTGGACGCCGGTGCGGCGGCTCTGCTGGCCCGGCTGCACGGGGCCGGATATGCGGCCTACGCAGTGGGCGGCTGCGTGCGGGACAGTCTGCTGGGGCGCACCCCGCAGGACTGGGATCTGTGCACCAGCGCCCGGCCGGAGCAGGTGCTGGCATTGTTCGGGGAGGGGCAGTGCATCCCCACCGGGCTGCAGCACGGCACCGTGACCATCAAGTACGGCGGCCAGCTGTACGAGACCACTACCTTCCGCACCGAGGGGGCCTATACCGACGGCCGCCACCCGGACGAGGTACACTTTGTGCCGGATGTGCGGCAGGACCTGGCCCGGCGGGACTTTACCATCAATGCCATGGCCTACAACGATGCCGAGGGGCTCATCGACCCCTTTGGAGGGCAGCAGGACCTGCAGCAGGGCATCCTGCGGGCCGTGGGCGACCCCGCCACCCGCTTTGAAGAGGATGCCCTGCGCATCCTGCGGCTGTACCGGTTCGCGGCGCGGTTCGGCTTTGCCATCGACCCGCCCACCGGGCAGGCGGCCCGGGCACTGTGTGCCCATCTGGACTGCGTGTCGGTGGAGCGGATCGAAGAAGAGTTGTCTAAATTGCTGGCAGCACCCGCCCCGGCGGCATATCTTGATGAAAAAATACTAAAAGTTATTATTCCGGAGCTTTCCGCCCCGGCATTGCAGGCCGCAAAGCCGGTGGTGGATGCCTGCCCGGCGGGCACAGAGGACCTGCCCGTGCGGTGGGCCGCATTGCTGATGAGCCTTGGCGAGGACGGCACCCGCAAGGTTCTGAAACGCCTGCGCTGCTCCAACGCCTGCATCGAGCAGACGGCGGTGCTGGTGAGGGAAGCTTTCGCCGCTCCCGGACAGGACGCTGCCCCCGATACGGCCATCCGCATCCGGAAACTGCTGGGTCGGTACGACCTGCACACCGTGCAGCGGCTGGCGGCGCTGGGCGCTGCCATGGAGCCGGAACAGGCGGCTGATTTTGCCGCGCAGGCAGAATTGGCCGCACAGCTGGACGCCGACGGCGTGTGCTGCCGGGTCAGCCAGCTGGCCGTGAACGGCCGCGACCTGATGGCGGCGGGCATCCCGGCAGGGCCCGGCCTGCGCAGGACGCTGGAAGCCCTGCTGGACGCGGTCATCCGGGGGCAGCTGCTCAACGAGCGGCAGTGCCTGCTGGACGCCGCAGGGCAAATTTCTGCGTCTTGACAACTGGTTTTTGCCGCGTTACTATTATACTACTATTTTAGTGTGTTGAACACGCCAAAGGAGAAGCTATGACCACACAGAACTCTGCGCCCCGGCCCGCGCGCGCCCTCATTGCCATGAGCGGCGGCGTGGACAGCTCGGTGGCTGCCTGGCTGATGCAGCGGGACGGGTACGACTGCACCGGCATCACCATGCGCCTGACCCACAACGAGATGCTGGGGCAGTCCGGTTTCCACACCTGCTGCTCGGAAAAGGACATCGAGGACGCCGCCGAGGTGGCCTTTGCCCTGGATATCCCTTACGAGGTGCTGGACTTCACCGCCGACTTCCGGGAACAGATCATCGAGAAGTTTGTCCGGGTGTATGAGGCCGGCGGCACCCCAAACCCCTGCATTGATTGTAATAAATACATGAAGTTCAACCATCTGTTGAGCTGGGCGCAGGCCCACGGCATGGAATATGTGGTCACCGGCCACTATGCCCGGGTGGAACAGGACCCGGACACCGGCCGCTGGCTGCTCAAAAAGGGGCTGGATGAGGGCAAGGATCAGAGCTATGTGCTGTACAACCTCACCCAGCAGCAATTGGCTCATGTGCGCCTGCCGCTGGGGGCCCTGCACAAGACCGAGGTGCGTGTCATCGCCGAGCAGCATCATTTCATCAATGCCCGCAAACACGACAGCCAGGACATCTGCTTTGTGCCCGACGGCGACTATGCCCGCTTTATGGAGGGCTTTACCGGCAAGCACTACCCCGCCGGTGATTTTCTGGACGAGAGCGGCAAGGTGGTGGGCACCCACAACGGTGCGGTGCGCTACACGCTGGGCCAGCGCAAGGGCCTTGGGCTGGCACTGGGGGCCCCGGTGTACGTCTGCGGCAAGGACATGCAGGCCAACACGGTCACCGTCGGCCCGGAGAGTGCTTTGTTCGACCGCATCGTCTATGCGGAGGATGTGAACTGGATCGCCATCCCGGAGCTGACCGGACCGCTGCGGGTCACGGCCCGCACCCGCTACCACCAGACCGAGCAGGCCGCCACTGTCTACCCGGCGGAAAACGGCTTCCGGCTGGAGTTTGAGCAGCCCCAGCGCGCCCCCACGCCCGGCCAGTCGGTGGTGCTGTATCAGGGGGATGTGGTGCTGGGCGGCGGCATCATTACGAGAGTGGAAAAGTAACAAGGAGACAAAACGCAATGCAAGATCAGTATTCCCGCACCCAGCTGCTGCTGGGCGCAGAGGCAATGGAAAAGCTGCACAATTCCCGCGTGGCCGTGTTTGGCATCGGCGGTGTGGGCGGCTACACGGTGGAGGCACTGGCCCGCAGCGGTGTGGGCGCACTGGACCTCATCGACGATGATAAGGTCTGCCTGACCAACCTCAACCGCCAGATCATTGCCACCCGCAAGACCGTGGGCAAATTCAAGGTGGATGTGGCCGAGGAGCGCGTCCACGACATTGACCCGGACATCAAGGTCACTACCTACAAGACCTTCTTCGGCCCGGAGACCCAGGACAGCTTTGATTTTTCTCAGTTCGACTATGTGGTGGACGCCATCGACACCGTCACCGGCAAGCTGGCTCTGGTGATGAAGTGCAAGGAAGCCGGGGTGCCCATCATCTGCTCCATGGGCGCCGGCAACAAGATGGACCCCACCCGCTTTGAGGTGACCGACATCTACAAGACCTCGGTCTGCCCGCTGGCCAAGGTGATGCGCACCGAGTGCCGCAAGCGCAAGATCAAGCACCTGAAGGTGGTCTACTCCAAGGAGCCCGCCATGACCCCCATCGAGGATGACTCCATCAGCTGCAAGAACCACTGCATCTGCCCCCCGGGCACCCAGCGCAAGTGCACCCAGCGCCGTTCGGTGCCGGGCTCCAACGCCTTTGTGCCCTCGGTGGCAGGGCTGATCATTGCCGGGGAGGTCGTCAAAGATCTGGTGGGCTTTGTGCCCATGAAGGGCTGATCTCCGTTTCCAGAACGTAAAATGTGCAAGAAAAAATCCCGTCTGAACTACTTCGGACGGGATTTTTGTGGCGCTTGTCAAGGGGCGGCACAAACCGCACCCGCAGCAAAAAGCCCCGCCGACAGAGGGAAAGGTGTCAACGGGGCTTGCGGGAATGTCGTTATTCAGGAACGGTCAGAAAGCGGCTCAGTCGTCGGCGCTCTCATCCAGGTTGCCCAGCTTCTTGGCCTGCTCCACCACGGCGGGCACCAGCATTTCGGGCAGGATCTCGTAGCGGGCAAACTCGGTGGTGAACCAGCCGCGGCCCTGGGTGGTCTGCCGGATGAAGGTGGTAAAGTTTGCAAGCTCTGCCAGCGGCACTTCGGCGATGATGGTCTGCAGGCCGTCCTCGTCGGGCTCCATGCCCAGCACGCGGCCGCGGCGCTTGGTCACATCGCCCATGATGTCACCGGTGTTGTCGTTGGGGACATGGGCCTTCAGGGTGTGGATGGGCTCCAGAATGACCGGCCCGGCCTCCGGCATGGCGGCCTTGTAGGCCAGCTTTGCGGCCATGATAAAGGCCATCTCGGAGCTGTCCACGGGGTGGTAGCTGCCGTCCAGCAGGGTGGCCTTCAGGCCCACCACCGGGTAACCGGCCAGCACGCCCTTTTCGGCGGCCAGGCGCACGCCCTTTTCCACGGCGGGGAAGAAGTTCTTGGGCACGCTGCCGCCGAACACCTTTTCCTCAAACACCACCTGCTCGCTGTCGCAGGGCTCAAAGTTGATGATGACGTCACCGAACTGGCCGTGGCCGCCGGTCTGCTTCTTGTGGCGGCCCTGTTTCTGGCAGGCCTTGCGGATGGATTCACGATAGGCGATGCGGGGAGCTTCCAGGCCGATCTCCACGCCGAACTTGTTCTTCAGCTTGGCCTTGACCACGTCCAGGTGCTGCTCGCCCAGGCCGCCGATCACCTGCTGATGGGTCTCGGCGTTGTTCTCGTAGCTCAGGGTGGGGTCTTCTTCCATCAGGCGGGCCAGCGCGCTGCTGATCTTGCCCTCGTCGCCCTTCTTGGCCACAGTGACGGCCATGAACAGGCTGGGCTTGGGGAACACGGGGGCGGGCAGTTTGACCACGCGCTCAGCGTCGCACAGGGTGTCGCCGGTCTTGGCGCTCACCAGCTTTGCCACTGCGCCGATGTCACCGGCAATGATGCCGTCGGAGTCCACCTGCTTTTTGCCAATGACGGTGAGGGGCTTGGAGATCTTCTCCACATCGCCGGTGCGGGCGTTGGTGAGGGGTTCGCCTGCAGTCACCTTGCCGCTGACCACGCGCAGGTAGCTCAGCTTGCCCACGAATGGGTCGGCCACGGTCTTGAACACGTAGGCGGCGGTAGG
>ENA-ORTJ01002389-ORTJ01002389.1-human-gut-metagenome-genome-assembly--contig:-NODE-2389-length-9889-cov-8.688225_pt1 | contig 9889 bp, 4 predicted proteins | sample MGYA00242069_ERZ509187 | MGnify/ENA primary metagenome ERZ509187 (study PRJEB26280, sample SAMEA2338779) | human gut metagenome | biome: human gut; feature: human-associated habitat; material: faeces... | reverse complement strand
TAGCATATCTTTTGGAAGAACAAAATACTTTATGTACGCCGCCCGCAGGCGGCAATAATCAGTCCGGGGGAAATTCCAGCTCGGCAAACTCCGCATCAGTCAGCAGTTTCAGTTTTTCGATGACTTGTTTCGTGGATAAGCCCCAGCCGGGTGCCGGTGTTGTAGAACATGGAGATAATGCTCAGTCATCTCGGTGTCGGCATGACCTACATTGCCTCTATGGGCTGGATCTTGTTTATGCAGAAAAAGGGCCTTTGGCAGCAGCTGATCCACGCAGCCGCCGGATGTGAAAAGCTCTTCTTCACACTGGGTGGTTTAGTGTTGATGATGAGCCTGCACATTTTTTCCATTCATGCTAACCATCTACGATTATTTCCTCAATAGGTCGTTTTGCATTTTATGCCATGCAAAAGGCAGAATCAGATATAAAAAGTTCTTTCGTATGTAAAAGCCTTCAAAAACAACTTGAAACACTTTTGTTGCAATGGTACAATAATAATGTTATTTTATGGAAGCTCGGCGCAAAGCCCATGCGGACAGGCCGCGGGTGTGTGGATTCCTATGGGATGTGTAAGAATAGCTAGGGCAGCACTGCGCTGCTGCACTTTCCGATAATGTGAGGAAGGTATATTTATATGATGAAAAAGATCTCCCGCCGCTCTTTTTTGCAGGTCTGCGGCATTACGGCAGCCACGGCGGCGTTGACTGCCTGCGGCGGCGGTAAGACCGAAACGGCGAAAAAAGACGATGCGCACGAAGCCATCACCTTTATGGCACCTTATAAGGAGATAGAAGCCTTTATTGAGCAGGTACACAGCGTTTACCCGGAAGTGAACATCGAGGTCGTGCCCTACAGCGGCGATAACACCACCACCTGTTTGCAGAATATGTTTGCGGCGGGCGACCTGCCGGACGTCTGCACCTTGACCTACTACGACCCCCGGATCGATCTGGTCTCCGACAAACTGCTGGACCTTTCCGGCTACGATTTTACGGATAACTATGTGGAGTCCCGTCTGCAGGACGTGTTCGACAACGGTGCCATCTACCTGCTGCCCTCGACCTACAACTGCTACGGCATCACCTACAACAAGACCCTGCTGAAAAAATACGGCTGGAAGCTGCCCAATTCTTTCGCTGAGCTGGAAGAACTGGCTGTAAAGGCCAAGAAAGCAGAGGTCGATCTCTGTCTGCCGCAGATCCAGTATCCGGGCTATGGTTTCCAGTATCTGTGCAACATTGCGGACGCCGATTTCCTCGGCACACTGGACGGCAGGCTGTGGCAGCGGGATTATCTGTCCGGTAAGGCGAATGTCAGCAATACCCCCGGCATGATGCAGGCGATGGCCTATGTCCAGAAGTGGAAGGACATCGGGATGCTGAACGACACCGGCGATGCCCTTGACGACAATGTGACCCGGCAGAGGATGACCGAGGGCAACACCCTATTTCTGATGGGCGGTACCAACGGCATCGTGGAGGCAGACGGCAACGCCGATAAATACGGGCTGATGCCGTTTCTCTCGGAGGACGGCACCCAGAACGTTTTTGTGCTGAATGTGAACCGCTTCTACGGTCTGAATAAAAAGCTGGAGCAGGACCCCCAGAAGCTGGAAGATGCGCTCAAGGTGATGCGTGTGCTTTCCACCGTTGCAGGCACCAGCGCTCTGCAGCCCGCAACGGCGCTGAAAAGCAGCCTGCTGCCCTTCAAGGACGCAAAAGCGGACGGCACCTACTATGCCGACATCGCCGATGCCCTGAATGCAGGCAACACCGCGCCCTTTATCTATTCCGGCTGGGAAAACACCATCGTGACCACTGGCCTTAAAATGCTGGACTTCATGAAGGGCAATGCCACCATGGAGGATGTGATCCGTCAGCTGGACGAGGATCAGGATAGTGTGGTGAACAACACCCCGGATACCATCACTACCGTTACGGAGGAGCTTTCGCAGGAGGACTGCGCCATGCTGGTAGGCCGCTGCTTTGCGCAGGCTACCGGCAGCGACCTTGCACTGGTGTCGCTGAGCACATGGATCCCCGGCAACCCCACCGATCAGAACCATCACGGCGTAGCGGCCAAGCTGTACGCCAAGGGCATTACGGATTACGACCTTTCGGTGATCCTGCCCACCGGCTGGAACCGCACCATCCAGACCGTTACCCTGACCGGGCAGCAGATCAACGACCTGCTGGCCACGGGCTACGATGCCTACGGCAACGGCAAGGGCTACCCCTATGTGCTGGTAAGCCCGGTGCAGCCGGATGCGGGCAAGACCTATCAGGTTGCCATCTGCGGTGTGAGCGACCAGTTGGCTGCGGAGACCACGGTCACAGACAGCGGCGTGGTGGGCATGGATGCTGCAAAAGCCTTCTTTGGTGCATACACCACCATCAGCCGGGCAGATACCGCATGGAGCTAGGGTGCGTCTGAAACAGAACAGACAGGAGATACCAGATGTGAACAACAAACTATATAAAAAGCTGCTTTGGGGCACCGGCTTTGTCATTGTTGCGGTCATCCTGACCCTTTTTATCATGAGCCAGACCTACATCCAGAACCTTGTCTACCATGAGCGGCTGAACCAGATGGAAGAGGTCACCCACCAGATGTTCCGCAGTCTGGAGGATGTGATCGACACTCACTGGGACGAGGTGAATGTACAATGCAATTATTTGTACTGCACTCCGTTAAAGACCGATACCGAGTTCTATCGCTATCTGAAAAAGCTGTCGGAGCTTTCCAATTACCATGAAAGACAGATCGAACTGGTTGCCGTGGACTCTGACGGACATTACTATACCGAGAATGGCGGCATGGGGCTGCTAAGGGAAATGAACTATCTGGCAGACTCTCCGCAGTGGGTCAGCTATGTTTCCAACTCGCTGACCGTGGACGACTCCCGGATGGTGTTTCTGGAAAAGCTCTCCACCCCCATCACACTGCAAAGCGGAGAAAAAGAGATCACCCTGTGCTACTTTGGTATTTCGCAAAGCATGACCCAACTGAACGATTATTTCCGCTGTGATGCCTACGAAAATAACAACAGTGTCTATGTGCTGGACGACAACGGTTTCAAGCTGTTCAACGCCAATGATACCGAGCTGCTAAAGGGGCATAACGTATACACCGTGCTCTCCCGGATGTCCTATCTGCACGGCTCTTCCTTTGCGGAGGCAAAGGAGCGGCTTGACCGCACAGGCTCCTGCTATTCCAACGCCGTGCTGGACGGGACCGAGTATTTCTACGCCCTGAAGCAGATGGAAAACGCTCAGTGGACACTGGCGTTCCTTGTTCCGGCAAAATATGTGGCCGTGAATACGCAGAAGCTGGTCACCATCGTCATGGTCATCATCATCGTCATTGCAATGGTGTTCTCGGTCATAACAGTTTTCGTCGGCTGGTTTCTCCTGCGGCAAAAGCAGCAGCAGGAGCTGCAGGCAGAAAAAGAAGCGAACCTCCGTCTGGAGCAATACAACATCCATCTGACGCAGGTAAACGATGAGCTGCGGCAGGCACAGGACATTGCCGCAGAGGCGTTACAGTCCGCCGAGCGCGCCAGCAAGGCTAAGACGGACTTCCTTGCCAACATGAGCCATGATATCCGCACCCCCATGAACGCCATCATCGGCATTACCACTCTGATGAAAAACGAGCTGCACCAGCCGGAAAAGCTGGCCGAACATCTGGACAAGCTGGAAAATTCCGGCCAGTTGCTGCTGGGCATCATAAACGATATTCTGGACATGAGCCGCATCGAGAGCGGCAAGACCACCCTGAATGTGGAAAAAATGAATCTGCCCCAGCAGATCAGCCAGCTGGACAGCATCATCCGCCAGCAGGCAGGCCAGCGCAGCCAGACCTTTACGGTAAACACCCATCTGCAGCACGAAAACGTGCTGGCAGACCCCAACCGTCTGAATCGGGTGCTGATGAACATCCTCTCCAACGCAGTCAAGTATACGCCCACCGGCGGGCATATCCGGTTTGAGGTGGACGAGCTGCCCCGAAACGAGCACTACGCCCGATACCGTTTTGTGGTGCAGGATGACGGCATTGGCATGAGCGAGGCCTACCAGAAGACCCTTTTTGACCCCTTTACCCGCGAGGAGCGCTCCGGCACCAACAAGGTGCAGGGCACCGGCCTTGGTATGGCCATCACCAAGAACATCGTGGACCTGATGGGCGGCTCTATCAATGTGGAGAGTACCACCAGCAAGGGCACTCGCTTTGAGGTGGTGCTGGAATTTCCCGTTGATGCCGAAGCAGATACGGTGCCAGAGGCACAGGTGCTCCCGGAGGAAGAGGAAGAAACTTCTCCTCTGTCCGGCATGAAGTTCCTCTGCGCCGAGGATAACGCCATCAACGCCGAAATTCTGGAAATGCTGCTGGAAGCCAATGGCGCAAGCTGCACCATCTGCTCCAACGGTCAGGAAATCGTGGATGCCTTTGCCAGCGTAAAGCCCGGCGAGTACGACATGATCCTGATGGATGTGCAGATGCCGGTGATGGACGGCTTGGAAGCCACCCGCCGCATCCGCAGCGGTGAAAATCCGCTGGGCAGGATCATTCCCATCCTTGCCATGACCGCCAATGCCTTCCTTGAGGATATGCAGAAGAGCAGGGAAGCCGGCATGGACGAGCACCTGTCCAAACCTGTGGATATTGCTGCGCTGGAGCAGACGGTAAAACGCTTCCGTGTTATCCCCCCGAAAATAAATAGCGGACAAGCGCGTTTCCGCAGAGGAAGCACACAAACGATGTGAATGATGCAGGAGAAAATTAGAACGTGAATACACTTTCCGAGATCGAGGAGTATTACAAAGCGCGTGAGCAGCAGCTTTTGGAAAAACTTCATCAACAGGAAGCCGCTCTTGCCGCAATGCCTGACGGATATCCAAGCTGCCCTGAAAGAAGAATTACAGCAGCACAATTGAGCTGCGGATGCAATCAAAACAGGAGTATAAAAAGCCCGAATGAAACACAGAATCTCACGCCGTGCATTCCTGAACGGATGCACGCTGCTGCCGTAAGCAGTCTGACTTCCTGCGGAGAAAAGGAAGCGAAAGACAGCGGTCTTGCACAAATCGTTGTGGGAAGCGACAGCTATCCACCTTATATCTATCTGAACAATGACGGTGTTCCCACCGGAATCGATGTGGAGATCGCCACCGAGGCGTTCCGCCGCATGGGGTATGCTGCCCGGTTTGAAACGATCAACTGGGAGCAGAAAACAAATCTTGTGGAAAGCGGCGCCATCGACTGTATCTGGGGCTGCTTTTCCATGGATGGACGCGAAGAGGTATACCGCTGGGCGGGGCCTTACATGGTGAGCCGTCAGGTGGTTGCGGTGGATGCCCACAGCAGCATCCGATCCCTCAGCGACCTTGCCGGCAAGACCGTCGCCGTGCAGAGCACCGGCAAGCCGGAGGAGATCTTTCTCAGCGGCTCCGACCCGCGCATCCCGCAGACGGTGGAGGTGCTCAGCATCGAAAACCGCAGTGTGCAGTACGCAATGCTGGCCTGCGGCTATGTGGACGGCATCGCCGCCCACGAGACAGGCATCCTGCAATATATGAAGGACAATGCCATAGACTTCCGCATTTTGGAGGAACCGCTGCTGGTCACCGGGCTGGGCATCGCCTTTGCCAAGAACGACACCCGCGGGCTGGACAGCCAGCTGACCGATACCCTTGCGCAGATGCGCACGGATGGCACGCTGGAGCAGATCGTTGGCCGATACCTTGAAAATGCTTCGCAGTATCTGGAGGTGGACACCATTGGCGCGTAAAAACAGAACCACCCCGGATAAAAGGATATGGACAGCCTATCTGATCATCGGCGTGCTCTTGATGGCCGGTGTTGCTTTTTTCTCCAGCTGGCGGGCAATGCGCACAGCAGAGGAACGCTTTTGCCAGACCCTTGAGTTTGTCAAATCCCAGTCCACCAGCTTTGAAAAGCACAACGATACCATCACGGCAAAGGCACTCCGCCGCACGGCGGTCGCAGTCCATCAGCTGGCAGAGAATCCTGCGCTTGACCTCTCCGACCCGCAGTGCCTGAACAGGCAGACAGAAAAGCTCTGGCTCACCGGCATTTCGGTTCTGGGACCGGATGGCACGCTCCGGTGCGAGTCCACGACCAACGGCATCAGCTATGACCGGTTTGGCGACCAGCTGAAAAATGACGCTGTTCTGGACGTTTTATCTTACCCGCGAAAGACCTATGTGAAGCGCGTCCTGCTGGAAGATGGCTCTGCTGTGGATGTTGCGGCGCACCGGGCAGAAAGCACAGAGCTGCTCCTGCTTGCCTACCGGTACACCCCGGCGGAATTTGTGGAGGAAACGGCGCTGTCCATCCAGAGCATACTGGATGGCTACCCGGCAGAAACCAGCGGCACGCTGTTCATCGTGCAGAACAATCAGGTCGTTGCCGCAAACCGCCCGGAGCTGATTGGGCAGGATGTTGCAGGCAGTCCGCTGGCGCAGGGGATCCGCAAAGCCGGGGCCGCAGAGAAGCTGACCCATACCCGGGACTGGAACGGCTCCGGCTGCTATTTCGGGATGTTCTGCCATGGCAGATCCTTCGATCTCTATGCGTACACGGATGAAAAAATAATCTTCCGGGAGGCGCTTTTGCTGATCCTGACGGTTCTGGTCGGCTACATCCTGCTTGTAATGATCCTTCAGCTGCTGCGCCGCCGCTCCGTGCAGGAGATGGAGCTGCAGAAAAAAGAGCAGGAGAGGAAGTACCAGACCCAGCTGGAGGAACAGAACCGCAAGCTGGAGATCGCGCTTCAGCACGAGGGGGCGGCAAACCGCGCCAAGCGGGAGTTCCTGTTCAATATGAGCCACGATATCCGCACCCCCATGAACGCCATCATCGGCTTCACCTCGCTGGCTGCGACCCATATCGACAATAGGGAACAGGTGCTGGACTACCTCAAAAAGATCTCCACCTCCAGCCAGCATCTGCTTTCCCTCATCAATGATGTGCTGGATATGAGCCGCATCGAGAGCGGAAAGGTAAAGATCGAGGAAAAAGCGGTGCATCTGCCGGACCTCGTCCACGATGTGCGCTCCATCATTCAGCCCAATGTTTCGGCAAAGCGGCTGTCGCTTTTTATTGATACCATAGATGTGGAGAACGAGGATATCATCACCGACCCGCTGCGGCTGAACCAGATCCTGCTGAACATTTTGTCCAATGCCATCAAGTTCACTCCCACAGGTGGCATGATCAGCATTCGCATTGCTGAGAAAAACGGTGCGCCTGCGGGCCGGGCCTGCTATGAGTTCCGCATCAAGGACAACGGCATCGGCATGAGTGAGGAATTCCAGAAGCACATCTTTGAGGAGTTCGCCCGTGAGGAAAACTCCACCGTCAGCGGCATTCAGGGTACCGGCCTCGGCATGTCCATCACCAAGAACATTGTGGACCTGATGGGCGGCACCATCGCCATTGAGAGCGAGCCGGGCAAGGGCAGCGAGTTTATCGTGAATCTCTGCTTTGCGCTCAGCGGACAAAAGGTGGAGCTCAGGCAGCTCCCGCAGCTGGAAGGGCTGCGGGCACTGGTGGCGGACGACGATACCGACACCTGCCTGAGCGTCAGCACCATGCTGTCCAAGATCGGGATGCGGCCGGAGTGGACGATCTCCGGCAGGGAAGCGGTGATCCGCACCCGGTATGCCATGGAGCAGGGGGATGAATTCAGCGTTTACATCATCGACTGGCTGATCCCCGATATGAACGGCATCGAGATCGTGCGGCAGATCCGCAAGGTGATTGGAAAAAGCCGCCCCATCATCATCCTGACCGCCTACGACTGGGCCGATATTGAAGAGGAAGCCCGTGCGGCCGGTGTTACCGCCTTCTGTGAAAAGCCGCTGTTCCTCTCGGAGCTGCGCAGAGTGCTGGCAGAGCCGTTCGGTGCAGAGCCTGCCTGCAGGCCGGTGCAGCTGAACGCGGAGGCCTTCAAAGGGAAAAAGATCCTGCTGGTGGAGGACAACGAGCTGAACCGTGAGATCGCAGTGGAGATCCTGAAGGAAGCGGGCTTTGAGGTGGAATCTGCCGAGGATGGCGAGATCGCCGTCCGGAAGATGAAGCAGGCGGCAGACGGACAGTATGACCTGATCCTCATGGACATCCAGATGCCCAACATGGACGGCTACGAGGCAACGCGGCAGATTCGTGCGCTGCCGGATGCCGCAAAGGCTGGCATCCCCATCTTTGCAATGACGGCAAATGCCTTTGAGGAAGACCGTCAGAACGCACTGAAGGCCGGTATGAACGGCCATATTGCAAAGCCGCTGGATATTCCGCACCTGCTGCAGGTCCTTGCAGATGTACTGAAATAAACAGCGCCCAAAAGCAAAAGCACCCACAGCAAGCGCCACAGAGGTTTTGAATCTCCGGTGAGCAAATTGCTGCGGGTGCTTTATTTCTTATGCCTGAACGGCAGTTTCTGTGATGTTTGGTGTAGCAATTTAACTGTACCACAGAACGGCTCATTCGTCTTTTTTCACTTTGTGACACATCTATTGTAATCCCACACAGCTTTTATGGACCAATATATGAAATTTTATTGAAAATTTTTCATGGTAGTGGTAAAATATTTTTATGTCTCTGTCATTCTGTGCCCCTTCGCGGTAAAAACAGAAAAGACGCAAAAATTGCGGCATCCTTTCCGTGGGTGGGTTTTACAGCGCACACTCTTGCGGACGGTGATGTATGATCAGTAAGCCAAAGCAGCCAACCGCAAAACGATGGCTGCCCAAGAAGTGTGAGGAGAAGGATCGGATGAAAACAAAAACATTGCGCCGCCTATTTTCCATGCTTGCGGCACTGGTGATGGGGCTATCCCTGCTCACCGGATGCAGCGAAAAAAATGCGGAACGAACACAGGAGCAGGAAGACGCTCAGACTATTCAGGTGTATCTGTGGAGCACCAGCCTGTACGAAAACTATGCCCCCTATGTCCAGTCCCAGCTGCCGGACGTGAACATTGAATTCATCGTAGGCAACAACGATCTGGATTTTTACAAGTTTTTGCAGCAGAACGGCGGTCTGCCGGATATCATCACCTGCTGCCGGTTCTCGCTGCACGATGCTGCTCCCCTGAAGGACAGCCTGATGAACCTTGCCTTAACCAATGAGGCAGGTGCTGTGTACAACACCTACCTCAACAGCTTCAAAAACGAGGATGGCAGCGTGAACTGGCTGCCGGTCTGCGCGGATGCTCACGGCTTTGTGGTCAACCGCAGCCTTTTTGAGCAGTACGATATTCCCCTGCCCACCGATTACGCAAGCTTTGTAGCGGCCTGTCAGGCTTTTGAAAAGGTAGGCATCCGCGGCTTTACCTCCGATTATACCTACGACTACACCTGCATGGAAACCCTGCAGGGGCTTTCCGCTGCCGAGCTTACCACCACCGCGGGGCGCAAGTGGCGCACTACCTACAGCGACCCCGCCAGCACCGCGCGGGTGGGTCTGGACGACACCGTATGGCCGGGGGCGTTTGAGCGGATGGAGCAGTTCATTCAGGATACCCACCTTACAGCAGATGATCTTGCGTTGAATTACGACGATGTGACCGGGATGTTCCGGAACGGAGAAGTTGCCATGTACTTTGGCAGCTCTGCCGGCGTGAAGATGTTTCAGGATGAGGGCATCGACACGATCTTTCTGCCCTTCTTCAGCCAGAACAGCGAACCGTGGATCATGACCACCCCCTATTTCCAAGTTGCCCTGAACCGGGATCTGGAGCAGGACACCGCGCGCCGCGAAAAAGCCATGAAGGTGCTGAACGTCATGCTCTCCGAACAGGCGCAGAACCGCATTGTCTCGGAGGGGCAGGACATACTGAGCTACAGCCAGAACGTTCCCCTG
>ENA-ORTJ01002370-ORTJ01002370.1-human-gut-metagenome-genome-assembly--contig:-NODE-2370-length-9966-cov-4.069922_pt1 | contig 9966 bp, 9 predicted proteins | sample MGYA00242069_ERZ509187 | MGnify/ENA primary metagenome ERZ509187 (study PRJEB26280, sample SAMEA2338779) | human gut metagenome | biome: human gut; feature: human-associated habitat; material: faeces... | reverse complement strand
GTGGCTTTCCACTTGCCGGCATCGTCACCTTCGGTTATCTTGGTACCCCCAACGGTTGTCGCGGGCCACTTTGAATCCGTACTCTCCCCGCCAAGGACCTTTGTCCTGTCCCCGAGACGAATTTGCCGCCTCTTCGTTGATGAATGTCGAGGAGATGTTGTAGGAGAAGAAGGCTGCCGCATCGAGATAGACGCGCATCCGGTTTTTGAACAGGTAGATGTGCGGCTGCCAGACGATCGGCAGCATCAGCGACTTGACGCGACGCGTGTACCATTGGTATTTGGCCGGGTCCTCTTCGGTCGGATTCTGAAGAAACGAGAATCCCCGCTGCAGATATTCGAAATCGATGCCGAAACCGCCTACGAAACGCTGGGGTCCGTAATAGCGCCACGTTACGCCCGCCGTGTAGCATCCCCAGACCACCCGGGTTTCCTCTTTGGGATAGAACCGGGCATTGCCGTAGCCGTAACCGCCCGTTACGCCCAGCGTATGCTGTGCCGCCGCTGTGCCGCCGCACAGCACCGCTCCGAGGAACAGGCATATCATTCCTAAACGCCTCATCATCTCAATCCGTTCATCATCGTGTTCATACCGCTGTTGAATCCTCCGCCCATGGTGCTCGTCGTGTTCGAGGTATTGCTGTTGGTGTTCCGCCTGGGATTCTTGGCCCGCTCTTCCAGCACCTTTTGCAAGCGCAGGGCTTCGCGTTTTTCGAGCAGCTCGGCGAGGGATTGCATCGTTACCGGCGCGAATACCTTGTTCATATCGATAGTAAGTTCCACTTCCCAGTTCTCCTTCGCCGCGAAGGTATCGATATTTTTATCGTCCATATAGTATTCGGCCCGCTCGGGCTGCCGCCGTTCCACCAGATTGCCCGTGTCCCAGCGGCCGTTATCGTTCATGTCCTCGATGATGCGGAACTTCACGTTGCCGGCCGGTACGTAATTGAAACGGCATACTCCGCTGTGCACGCCGGTTTTTTCCTGAAGGAGTTTTCCCGATTCGTTCAGCAACTGCACGATGTAGCTCGCCTCGTCGCTTTTACCGACCACATTGACGATGAACGTAGCGAATTTCTCGGGATCGACACCCGTGTAATTGACTGCGATCGAATCGTTTTGCTGCTCCGCCACATCCGCCAACGCTCCTTTGGGGATGGTCAGGGCATAATTGTTTTTCAATTGCCAGGGAACATCCAGCCACCAGCGCCGCATGTTGGCCGTATCCTGCTGCCATCGGATCCGGATCGGACGCGGTTCCTCCTTGTCCATCTGTTCGGTCAGCACGACGGCAGCCGAGTCGAACCGGACCAGCGGATAGTCGAATTCGACGTACAGCTTGGTTTCGGGGGTAACGGAACCGGTCGTGGAAAACTTGTAGGTAAACGTACTCGGCTTCTCCGGTTCGACCCACTCTTCGCCGGCAGCCAGTGTCTTCTCTTTCTCCTTTTCGAGCTGCTCGCGCTCTTTAGCCTCCTCTTTCGATTCGATATACCGCCAGGCCAGTTTCAACTTCTCGGTCGAGGGAAGCAGCCGGTCGAGGGAGTCGTGCTTCATGTAGGTAATTTCTCCCCGGATGGTATCGGGCAGACTGGCCGAAGGAACGTCGAACCACAACGCGATCGTATCGCGGTTGCGTGATTGAGGCTCAATGATTACGCGGTCGGCAGGGATGCTGTCGAACACGATGCTGTCGATCCGGGGATGGCCCGCATTGAAATAGAGGAGCGCCTTGTGCTGCACCGGACGTTCCGATTCACGCAGGTATTGCCGACCGAAAGCCTCGTCGGTAAACATTCGGAAGTAAAGCTGCGGGTCGGCCGTCACGTAGCGGCGGATCGAGTCGTACCAGATGCCGAAGTCGGGCAGCTCGGCGGGGTTATATGTTCCCGTGAGAAAGCCTACCTGATCGACCGAAGGTTCGTAAATCTGGTTGTTGTTCTTATCTTCGAAGGCATAGACCCGGTAGGGAATCGGCTTGAGGTTCTGGGCGATGAAAATACCGTTGGTTTCCGCACGGGCGATCACCGCAGGCTGGTATTTGAACATCGTCGAGTCGTATTCGGGAATATCCTCCACCGAATCGGCCGGAAAGAAATAAATGAAGCTCTTGGCTACGCTGTCGGCCGTGTAGCTGTCGGCCGTATATCCCGAAACGACCATTGAATCCACCTCCGGGCCGGTCGAGAAGACGTAACGCATCGAGTAGAGCGGATTACCCTCGTTGTTGTCGCGCACGGCACTGCCGAAATTCAGCGCGTAGGTCGTGTTCTCCTTGAGCGTATCCTTGATCTGGATCAGGATGCCCCGGCCCCGGATCGAAAGCTGGGGTTTTTTCTTCATTTGGGGCGACGTGAAAAACTCTTTTTGCTGGTCCTTGAGCTGTACGAATTCGTCGAAAGTAACGTAAATCTTGCTGGCGGTGAAGTTGGTCGTGAAGTTGTCCGGCAACATCGACACGATCACCGGGGGAAGGGTGTCGATCGGGCCGCCTTCGAGGTTCATGACGGTCGCGCAGCGCCACAGGAACGCCGGGCAGAACATCGCAAGGACGCAGACCCGAAGCCAGACGATCGCTTTATGGTTTTGTCGTTTCATATCGTTTTTCTGTTATCGAAACAAGGACGAGCGGGCGCCGGAAACTGCCGGTTCGTCGGGAGTGTCCGGATTCGGATTATCGGGCACATCCGGGTTTTCCGGGGTGTCGGGATTTTCGGGCGTATCGGGATCGTCCGGAGCTGGTGTGTCCGGGGTATCCGGATTTTCAGGGGTATCCGGGTCGTCAGGCGTACCGGGATCGTCGGGATTCGGGTCTTCCGTTCCCGGATTGTCCGGGTTATCGGGCGTGTCGGGCGTGTCGGGATTTTCAGGATCAGGATCCGGTTCCGGTTCCGGCTCGGGTTCCGTATAAAAGTCGTTGCACATGATCCACTTGCCCTTCAGGAAACGTCTGCCTTTTTCTTTCGGGTAAAAGGTTACGCTCACGTGCATCTGCGGAAGATTCTCCCCGATGGCCTGCTCGGTGAATCCGTAAAGCCGATTCGACTGGTCCACGGCCAGGATGAGAAACCGGGGGCCGTTGAGCTGCATCGCCAGCCAGTTTTCGTTGCCGTCGATCTCGTATGGCTCGCCCTGGGCGATCGGCCGCAGCTTCTCGCCGGTTCTCCGGGAGGTGATTATTCCGGCCACGGCGTCCTCGTAAGAGAGCACGCTCCATTCGGTTGTGTCCGCGTCGAAGGCATAGGCCAGCATATCTTCCCGGGGGATGGGGGTCTTGACGGTACCTTCCTGCGCCCAGGGCCGGAGCACGTAGAATGTTTCGTAACCGATCGACTTGAAACATCCCGTCCCCGCCAGGGCTGCGGCCACCGCGACGAAAGTCAGTATCTTGAACTTATGCTTTTTCATGGGTTTCATTCCGATTTTTCAGCTCTTCGAGCAGCTCTCCGACCGTTTTCCCCAACACCGGATGGCGGTAGTCGCGCATCCATTCGCACAGGGGGACGAGCACGAATTCGCGCTCCTGGATCAACGGATGGGGAACGGTCAGCCGCTCGGTGCGAATCACGCGGTCGTCGTAGAAGAGTATGTCGATGTCGATCGGGCGCGACGTATATCGGGCACCGGTCCTTTGTTTGAGCGACTGTTCTGCCTCGCGGTCGCGCCCCAGTTCCCGCTCGATCGCCTGTAAAGCGTCGAGCAACTGTTCGGGCGTCAGGTCGGTATCCACCTCGAGGACCTGGTTGGAAAACTCTTCTTCGGCATCGAAACCCCATGCTCGGCTCTTGTAACGGTGCGAACAGCGCATGACGGGTCCGGCGTGCTGGTTGATCAGCCGCTGTGCGTTTTGCAGGCGGGTCTTTACGTCGCCCACGTTTCCTCCGGTCAGTATGATCGCTCTTGCCATAACTACAATTTTTTAATCATCTTACTCACGCTCAATGCGAAATGGGTGAACACGATGGTCGGGTTCCCGTTTTGCCGGATCTGGGCCATCGCCGATTCGGCCTCCGCGACCAGCGATTCGATGTTCTGGTTTCCGATGAACGGCGCGAAATTGCGGCAGAACTTCGCCTCCTCACCCCACAGGCAGGAGATTTCGCCCAGTCCCGCATGCAGCAGGTAGCTCTCCCGCAAAAGACGCACCGCATTGGTCAGGAAAGCCCGCTGCTGCTCCCGCGAAAGTTGGGCGACCTCTTCGGCCCAGGCCATCAATTCGAGGTGCTTGTCGTTGTAGCTCAACCGCATGAGCGAACAGAAAAATTCGAAATCGTCTTTGCGGAGTTCGTCCCCTTCGCCGCGCAGCAGATGCTCCAGTTCGATCAGGTCGCCCGCAGCCAGCCGGGTAAAGGTACGAATTTTCTCCGGATCGCGCTCCCCACGGCGTTCGAGCTCCGCACGAACCTCTTCATCGGTCAGCCGGGGTACGACCACCTCCTGCGTTCGTGACAGAATCGTGGGCAGCAACAAGTCGGGACGCTCGCTCACCAGCACGAAGAGCGTCTTTTCCCACGGCTCTTCGAGAATTTTCAGAATCTTGTTGGCCGCCTCCTCGTTCATCGTTTCCGGAAGCCATACGATCACGCACTTGTACTTGGCGGCAAAGCTCTTGAACGAGAGCTTGCGGATGATACCGTCGGCTTCGCGGGCCGAAATCGCCCCTTTGAGAGTCCGGCCCAGGTCGAGGCGGTCGTACCACTCCTGCGGCGAGAAATAACCGTTTCGCTCGCTGACGACCTGCCGCCAGAGCGGCATGAAGTCATCGCTCAAAACCGCTTCTCCCGATTTTTTGCCCTGTTTATTGACCGGGAAGACGAAGTGCAGGTCGGGGTGCGCCAGACCGGCGATCTGCCGGCAGTTGGGACATTCGCCGCACGAATCACCGTCGCGGCGGTTCGTACAGTTGAGGTACTGTACATAAGCCAATGCCAGCGGAAGAGCCCCGGCTCCGGGACGTCCCGTGAAGAGCTGGGCATGGCTCACCCGTCCGGCATCGACCCCGCGCACCAGATGACGTTTCAGCTCCCGCTGACCGATGACCTCCGAAAACCGCATTTTACTCCCTGTTCCGCTGCATCCGCCGGAGCCGCTGCCGGACCGCGATGCATAGCATCGCCACCAGAACCAGTCCCAGCGTCAGCGTGCGATCGCGGCCGGGTTCCCACGAAAGGGCCATGACTCCGGTCATGAGCAGCGTGCCGCTGAGCAGCAATATAATCAATTTTTCACTCATCTTTCGTTGCTATTTGTGCCCCCGGTGCATTGCGGAACGGACCAGTGCCCGAAGGTCGATCTTCTCCCGCCGCACGGCATAGTAAAAGTAGAGCAGCAACAAGGCCGCGTAGCAAGCATATCTGGGTACAGCCGGAGCGACTTGGTCATCCACGACGACACTCACGCCGTATAGAACCAGCGCCAACGCCACATATCCCAAAATCCGTCCGGTCTGGTAAGGCATGGGATAAAAACGGCGGTTGAGCCAAAAACTTACCGCAACCATCGCCGCTTCGCTGACTAAACGGGCCCAGGCTGCTCCGTAGTATCCCCAGCGGGGAATAAATGAAAGGCTGCATCCGATCGTAAATATCAGGCCCACAAAGGTAACCACGATAGCCAGCGAGGTTCGCTCCTCCCGTTTGTACCAGAACGACAGATTGAGCCATACGCCGTTGAGGACGTTCGCACCCAACACCACCGGTAAAATGCCGATTCCTTCGCGGAAATCCTTGCCGACGATGAGTCCGAAAAGATCCCGGAAAAAAGCGATTCCCAGGAATATGAACATCGACACCAGTACGTAGTATTTAAGTGCTGCGGCATTCATCTGCAAGAAGTCCGATTTTTTATAATCGGCCAGGAAGAAAGGTTCGGCGGCCAACCGGTACATCTGCACGAAAAGCATGAGCACCATACCGATTTTGACGATCGCTCCGTAAATACCCACTTCGCCCATCGCACCTTCCGGTACGAGGTATTTGATCATCTGGGGGTATATGAATTCGTTGGCCGTGCCTGCGATGCCGCTGACCATCAGCGGCAGTGAATAGACGAGCACCCGCCGCAGCAACTTGCCGTCGATACGGGGCAGAGTGCGGTTCGTCGTGGTGAGAATTGCCAATAGGGTGAGCAGACTGGCGATCAGGTTGCCCACGAAGACCCAGCCTACGCCGAACGATGTTTCGTAAAAGCCGGCAAGACCGAAGGCCACTGCCAAAACTACCGTAATTACGACGCTGAGGGCCTTGAACCCGACATAGGTCAGCGCCCGTCCCTGTTCCCGCAGGCGTGCAAAGGGAATCGCCGTGCAAACGTCGAGGAAAATGATCGCCGCGACCCATACTACGAAGTCGGGGTTTGCGGCGTAATCCGCTCCCATCCACTCGGAAACCGTCGTGCGGAAGAGGGTTACCAGCCCGAAAAAAAGCAGGGCCGCCAGGGAAGTGATGCCCCATGTGGTAGCGAACAATCGCCGTTTGGCGGCCGTCACGTCGCCGCCCGCTTCGTCGGCTTTGGCTGCAAAACGGAAGTATCCCGACTCCATTCCCATCGTCAGGATCACGAGAGCGAATGGAATCAGGGCATATACGTCCACGGTGATCCCGTAAATGCCCGGGTCGAACACCCGGGTGAAATAGGGTGTCAGCAGGTAGTTCAGGAATCGTACGACGATCGTACTGATGCCGTATATGGCGGTCTGTTTTGCGAGTTTTTCGAGCATAAGTCCTTATGGAGGACAAATGTACGAAATTTATTTCGCTTTCGGTCTCCCGGTCCGGGCAAATATCCGGTCCGGGCGTGCCGCTGTCCGTCGCTGCCCGGATCGGAGAGGACGCGGAACGGGCGGAACGGAATTTCAGGTATGGCGGACCTGTCTTCCGGACTTTCCGAAAAACGATGGTTTTACAAGATGCGGCTCGGGCTGGCTCGACCGACCGACGATCGGAGCGGATGCAGAAGGCTCTCGTGGATTTCGCCGCGCAAGGAGGAGAAATGCTGATCAAGTTTGGCTTGTCACTCACTTTTCCCCATCTTTGACATAGTCTTAGATAGGATGCGCCTCGGAAAACTGGGCCCAAGTTTCCATTTTTCTCTCGGCTTTCCCTATCTTTGCAGAAGATAGGATTCGGTTTGGCAATCTTTTGGGTGCAAGTCCGCACGATTGCCCTCACATTTCACTATCTTTATCAGGAAACATTCACTTAAAAATTTTAGGAAATGGCTACGATTCAAACTTTGTATCTGGGCGATCTGCGGACCGAAATCACGCACGTCCAGTCCGGTAACCGGGTTATCACTGACGCTCCGACCGACAACAACGGCAAAGGCGAATACATCTCTCCGACGGACATGGTTGCTGCAGCTCTGGGAAGTTGTATGCTGACCCTGATGGGGATAGCCGCTCGTCGGCTCGAAATCGACCTGAAGGGAACGCGTGTGGAGATCCAGAAAGTCATGGCCGCCGAACCGCGCCGCATCGCCGAGATCCGGCTCGATTTCTACCTGCCGGGCGATTACAGCGACAAAGACAAGAAAATCCTGCAAGGCGCGGCCGAAACCTGTCCCGTCGGCAAATCGCTCCATCCCGACATCCGGCAGGCGGTCACCTGGCATTACGGCAGTGCGAAATAACGGGGCCGGGAAGATACGGCGGCGACTGTCAAGGGCATCTTCCACCGCGACGTGCGCGACGAAGCTCGAATGCGGTTTGTTTTATTTGATTGCAAATAAAATTGTATTTTATTTGGTAATCAACAAAGAAATGTTTAATTTCGGATCAGGAGGAAAACTTCTTCCGGCCCTGTTCCGGGAATTTTCAGAACTCTCGGAACAGGGTTCGACCGAAAACCCTGAAATTAATCCGTTATGAAACATTTCGGACTTTTTTCGCTATTTTTCGGGTTCTGACTGTGGCTGGCTGTACGGCCGATCCGGGCGCGGAGCCGGGGCCTTTCGGTGAAAACCCTCCGACTGCTGAAAATCCGCATGCAGTCCCTGTCGAACAGGCTCTCGAAGAGTTGCAATCCGTCCTCGAAGAGATCGATACTCCCGCGGAAGATGGCGCTGTCACCCGCAGCGAAGCCACGGCCGACGTGGAGGATCTGCTCTACATCGTCAATTTCGAGAACGAGGCGGGCTATGCCATTCTGGGGGCCGACGACCGGTTGGAGCCGGTCTATGCGGTTGTCGATGAAGGAAGCCTCACGACCGAAGATTTCCGGTATGCCGTAACGGTTACTCCCGAGCAGGCCGAAGCGGACGGTGAATTGGTATTCCCCCTGCAAATGGTTGCACAGGCCGCGATCATTGGAATCGAAAATGCCGATATAGATGCTGATGGAGGAGTCGCACCTATGAGCGACGACGGACGTCACACAGGGGATTTAGGCGGCGATGTTTTAAGACGAGAATATGTTTATGTCACTCAAGAAAAAGTCGGACCACTGATCCCGGTGAAATGGGGACAAGGGTATCCTTTTAATGCAAGTGTCACACAAATCAATGGAAAATGTTGTTGGGCAGGATGTTCGGCTATTGCTGTGGCACAGGTTTTAGTATCAAATTATTGGCATTATGGTTCTGTAGTCGGGTCGATCAAAGGAACTCCGATCGATTGGACATTGATCAGACGTGCGATTCAGAATCCTAATCTTCTTATAGCCACAGAAGGAAAACCGTCCACTCTTACTCCTGAAGCCAAAGCTGTGTCTATGTTAATATACGCAATCGGCGTTGTCCTGAATATGGATTATGGTTTGGATGGAAGTTCTGCGAGTCTAAAAGATTCTCGAGATGGTTTGACTTATGTCCTTTATAAGGGAGTAAATGATCACACTTACCGTGATAGTTATGTACGTACGATGATGTTGGATCGAAAAAAAACAACTATAGTAAGAGGACATTCTAGTACTGGCAGAAAACTTAATCATCAGTGGAATATAGATGGTTGGTTATATCGAATGCGTTATATAAAAACTTATTATCGTAACGGTACTACATCAATCTCTTCAAAGGAGCAGGTTCCACAAACGCTTATTCATTGTAATTTCGGATGGAATGGACTATGTAACGGTTATTATTTTAGCGGTAGTTTTAACACGACGACAAAGCCTGTTGATCAGGAAAGTGGGATAGATAATGTAGAAGGTACCCAAGATGGAAATTACACTGACGATTTGCGAATGATTACTTATACGGAAATACCTTAAAATCTCCTATTATGAAACGAATCAAATATTTGGGCGTGCTGTTGTCGATCGTTACATTATGTGTCGCCTGCGAAAAATCGGAAAAGGATGGACTAGGTGGGTTCCATAAAAATTTTGTCGAATTGTATGTCGATGGGCAGATCATGTTGACTGAATTTCAAAACGAATGTTCGGGGGATGCACATAGGTTATCGAAAAAACAGATTGCGGGATTTGTCATATGCATACCATCTCCCAAAATGTATTTTTTTTACGGACCAGACATCGAAAAATTCAACCGATGGGCTGCAAGAAACAACGATATTGATTTTAATCAGGTATTAGCTAACGGTGCTTTACCTATGGTCGCCACTTTTGCCGATAATTTCAGTAAAATGGTCGTTACAAGCAATGCCGACTGGGATGAAGCACATCCCGCCGGGACATCGCTCGACGATGTTTTGCAGGTGCGCATCAACTCTTCCTCCGATTTCGTACACGACGGTTACGATATGGGAGAATATAAGTATGAATTTCTGCAAAATTACGATTATCTCAAAACCATCGAAAAGCGTCCGTCGGAGTTGACTGCTGCCGACATGAAAATGGTTTACTATTCATTGACAGATTTCAGTTCACAGACAAAATCCCCTGTAATCGTCTTCACCAGTGCCCCGACGCTCGAAAAAGAGCATACGCTGACGCTTCGCTGGACGACCGTCGAGGGCGATGTCAAGACCGCCTCGATAACCTGCACGCCGGAGGTCGATCCTGCGTTGCAA
>ENA-ORTJ01002367-ORTJ01002367.1-human-gut-metagenome-genome-assembly--contig:-NODE-2367-length-9979-cov-8.709895_pt1 | contig 9979 bp, 8 predicted proteins | sample MGYA00242069_ERZ509187 | MGnify/ENA primary metagenome ERZ509187 (study PRJEB26280, sample SAMEA2338779) | human gut metagenome | biome: human gut; feature: human-associated habitat; material: faeces... | reverse complement strand
GAAAGAGTGCCATTATTGAAGGGAATTTTGAACCTTTCATTGTGCATTATGCAGAAACCTTCATTATTCCTGCAAGTATTAAGGAATATACAATCAAGCCTTACAATTGTGATAAAATTAAAGTATTAAAGGCATATGTAAGAAGTTAAAAAGTGACAACCTAAATGGTTGTCATTTTACTTTTTTCGCTTTTGTGCATACATTCTTTGATCAGTGATTTGCAGGATGTCTCTTCAGATTTATTAATCTAAAATTTTCTGTATTTCATCCTTAAAATAATATCGATTACCATCTTGCGTTAATGCATCAATTCTAGCTTGTTGGTGCAGACGCTCCTGCTCTTTTCTTGTGTAATATCATGAATGAAGTGAGCGTAAGATAATTTATCTTCTCATTCCATACTAATTGTGACAATGTGATAGTATCGGTTGTCTTAATATTTCATGTTCCATTCACAAGGATTATTTATATTTTTTATATGTTTATATCCCTGCGAATCGCATAAAATATTATTTATCCTACAAAAAACGAATGAATTTAAGGGAAAATAATCTTAAATATATTGGCTTTCCCTTATTTTCGATTATGATTTAAGGGAAACGAGATACTTTAAGGGAAAAATGAAAGACAGGTGTTTAACCAATGAGACCGTTTAACTATTCAAAAATTAAAGAAGAAAAGTGGAATTCAGAAATTCTTGGTCTCATAGCAGCAATATACAAGTTCGCAGGGAAACAAGAACTATATCTTAAGCAAAGACCAGACGAGTTGGAGAAACTTGTGGAGATAGCAAAGATTCAGAATACTGAGGCTTCAAATGCGATAGAGGGGATTGTAACAACCAATACAAGAATTAAGCAGTTGGTGGAGGAGAAGACCACACCAAAGAATGGAGATGAAGAGGAAATCGCAGGATACCGTGATGTATAAAATATTATCCATGAGAGTTTTGATACGATTCCTATTACACAAAACTATATTTTACATGAACTAGAATTCATTGAAACAAGAAGATATACAATTAATAATAGTTCATTGCACAAAACACATGGTACAGTGAATATGTTGAATTTAGTGGATGGGAAGAGTGCAGTAATTGAAGGTGATTTTGAACCTTTTATTGTGCATTATGCAGAAACATTTATTATTCCTGCAAGTATTAAGGAGTATTCAATCAAGCCATATGGTTGTGATGAAGTGAAAGTATTAAAGGCATATGTACGATCTTAAAAAACTTCCGAAAGGGCGTTTTTGTATGTCGAAATAAAAAACCTGAGAAATCTCAGGTCGTCTTAGCTTTTTAAGGCATCTAATTCTTCTTGGGTTAACGCTCTAAATTCACCTAATGGTAAATCATCTAATTTTAAAGGACCAAACTCAATACGTTGAAGATAGGTAACTGTGCAGTTTGCCTTTTCAAACATTCTTTTGACTTGGTGGAATTTTCCTTCATGAATCGTTAGATAGGCTTTATTTGTATCTAAAATTTCTAGTTTTGAAGGGGCTGAAGTAAATTCCTCAAATTCCATAGGCTGATTAAAGAAGTCTACGGCATTTTCTGGTAAAGTTCCATCAAATTCAACATAGTATTTTTTATCTACATGTTTTTTTGGTGATAATACTTCATGGGTTAATTTACCATCGTTGCTGATGAGTAATAAGCCTTCTGTATCTACATCCAATCTTCCAACTGGATACAAATCGTGTCTTTGGCTTTGGACAAGTTCCATGACAGTCGGATAGAGCATATCTTCAGTGGCGCTCACATAGCCTTGAGGCTTATTTAAAATATAGTATTCGTATTCTACATAGCTTACGGGTTCATCATCCACACAAACAAGATCATCTTCTTTTACGTTATAGTCTGCCTTTTTTATGGTTTCATCATTAATGGTAACCCAGCCGTTTTTAATTAATTTTTTAACGTCATTTCTTGTGCCAAATCCCATATGAGATAAATATTTGTCAAGTCTCATTGATAACGCCATCCTTTCGCATATTTATTTTTTAATGAGCCTTTAGAAAGTTTCGCAAAGCCTAAAGGGAAGTTATTTACGCAAACAAGTGTCCATCCAGATGTTTTTGAATCCAAATCTTTCACATCTAGAGTTTCACCTTTTAAGTATTTAATAACACGCTCATCTTCAATGGAAAAGTTTAATACATTTTTAAATTGTTCAGGACAAAGGGCAAGGGCAAGACTTTGGCTGGGTTCAAAATGTTTACCTTTAAGTTGCCCTAATAATAAGCCAGATCTTAGTACGCGATAGCCTTTATAAGCTTGAAAATCACTGTTTAACCAGATGACCTTGTCCTTTTTGACTTTAATGGTACCCTTATTTAATTTAACCAATCGTAAAAAATCAGTAACACAATCATCAAGCTTATCGCTTGGCTCCAGTTTTATTTTTTTATGTTTTGTTTCTCCATCTTTGACAAGTAAAGCTACAAAGTGACCTTCTCCTTTGATTTTATGTGGATATAAACGAACACATTCCTCCATGTTTACACCTGGCATCATACCATCGATTTTATTAATAGGAACAAGATGTAAGTCGGGATGTTTGTCTAATACATGTTGAATAACTTCTTCATTTTCGTGAATCGAAAAAGTACAAGTGGAATATACGATAGATCCACCTGGCTTTAACATGGATATGGCCGCATTCAAAATGTTTTTTTGAATCGGCGGATAGAATGTATCATCCTTTTCAATCCAGCTTTTAATTAAATCTGGCTCTTTACGAAACATTCCCTCACCACTACAAGGGGCATCTACTAGAATCTTATCAAATGTTTCTGGGTAGTGTTCTTCCATATTTGTCAAATCTTCACTGGTAACCCAAGCATTGTCACATCCGAATAATTCAATGTTTTTTAAGAGTCCTTGGCATCTTGAAGAACTTATATCATTTGAAATTAAAAGTCCAGTATGATTGAGCTTTGTCGCAAGCTTTGTGCTCTTTCCACCAGGAGCTGCACACGTATCTAATACAATATCATTTTCGTCTACAGGAAGAACTTGTGCTGGTAACATAGCACTGGGTTCTTGAAGATAGTAAAGGCCTGCATAATAGTAGGGGTGTTTACTAGGTTTATCTTCACTTGAATAATAGAAGCCATCATTTGTCCAAGGGATGGGTTTTAGTTTAAAGGGGGAAATCTTTAGAAATTCTTCAACAGAAATTTTTAGTGTATTGACTCTTAAACCATAATATCTATCATGATCAAAACTTTGTAGGTAGTCTCCATATTCTTCTTGAAGAAGCTCTTTCATTTGTTCTTTAAATTTAACTGGAAGTTCCATTATAGATCAAATGCCTTTCCAAGTGCTTGAACGGCTTTAACTTTATCTTTCTTTTCAATGGTTAGTGAGATAGAGATTTCACTAGAAGTAATCATATAATACTTAATGCCATTTTCACTTAAGATGTTTAATACTTTACTGGCAATACCTGAATGTGTAGAAATACCAAGTCCTACTAAAGACAATTTGATGTATCCAAGCATTTGATGTACAGGATACTCCTTTGAGGCATGTTCCATGATTTGATTACTTTGTTCTTCAGAACAATATAAAGTAAAGTTGGCTAGGCCTTCATCATCTAATTGTTGTGAAATTGTATCTAGGTTGATATTTAAATCGGAAATCATCTTAAATAGTTTTCCTAAATAAACACCATCGTTAGGTAAGTGCATAAAGCGCATGATCGCATAGTCATCTTTTACACTTAAACCTGTAATTGGCATATCTTCTAATTCTTTATGCATAATCCAAGTTCCTTTCTCTAAATCTGTTTCCAAAGCTTTTCCTAAGAAAAGGGGAACATTATATTTACTAGCAAGTTCGACGCTTCGAGTTTCTAATACTCCAGCTCCTAAACAGGCCATCTGCATCATTTCTTCATAAGAAATGGATTTTAATTTTTTAGCACGCGTATATAATCTCGGGTCAATTGTATAAACACCATCTACATCGGTAAAGATGTGGCATTGATAGCCAAGTTTTGCGGCAATCGCAACCGCTGTTGTATCACTTCCACCACGACCTAAAGTAGTGATGTCTCCATATTCAGTAGCACCTTGAAACCCGGCTACAACAACAACTTTTCCTTGATCTAAATGAGCTTGAATTGTAGTTGTATCAATATCTTTGATCAAAGCACGAGAATGGTGTTTACTAGTAAGAAAACCTGCTTGATAGCCAGTTAAACTGATCGCATCCAAACCTATTGAATTCATCGCAATCGCAAGAAGTGTAATTGTTTGTTGCTCACCCGTAGATAATAAAGAATCCAATTCTCGTTTATTTGGATTGTTTGTGACACTATGAGCTAATTCTATTAATTTATTTGTGGTTTTTCCCATGGCACTCGCAACAATGACTAAATTGTGACCTTGTTCTTTCATGTGTTTGGCATGAAGTGCAATAGCCTGAATTTGTTCAATTGTTCCAACGCTGGTTCCACCATATTTTTCAACTATATTCATATTTTATTCTCCAACTACACTATTTTAGCATATAAAAAGCTGTCTTAGACAGCTTATAGATATTATTTTTGATTAAAATGATATTTTTTCATAAATCGATCGAGTACGATCCATTCTTCCTTATCCAGGGAAATGAGTGTGTTAATGAATTTACGTTGTATCTTTGCTAAATCAGTATCAGACGACATGGCATTTTCAAAGAACCTACGGATTTCATTTTCTCTAGATTCAGGAATAAACATTTCGCCTTTTCCATATAATAACCATTCTTCATTAATATTGAATTGTTTACATATAGAAATTAGATTGCTTCTTGATAGACTGTTATCGCCATTTTCTATTTTTGATACCGCTGCTTTTTTGATACCGATTAGCTCGCCAAATTGTTCTTGGCTAATTCCTTTTTGTAATCGAATTTTCCTAACTCTTTTACCAATTTCATAATTCATTGTCATGTGCCTCACTATCTAATAATTATATATAAGAAAAGTATCTTAAATCAACATTTGAAATTGACTGAATATATCTAAGATACTATAATGTTTCTTGTGGATACTTAGGGAGTATATTATATGGAAAAATTAACTTTAGAAGAGTTGAAAGTCCTTGAGAGCATGCGAAAAAGCCTGCGAGAACTTCAAAAAAAAGATTTGGAAGAAGTTATAGATTTTTCTGAAGAATTAAGAAAAATGAAATATTCCAAAAGTAAAGATTATAACAAGGAATGGGAAGGAATAAAATGAACAACAAGAAAACATTAACTAGTTTGGCAGCAGCCAGTATGGTAATTACACAAGCTGGACAGATGAGTGTATTCGCAAAAGGTGCTACAGCAGATCCAGAAACTCCAGCTGAAAAAGAAGAAACAAAAGTTGAAAAAACACAGAAAGAATTATTAGAAGAAAAAATTAAAGAAGCACAAGAAAAATTAGATGTGACAAAAAAAGAAGCAGATGCAAAAAAAGCAGAAGCTGAAACCGCAAAACAAGAAGCAGAAAAAGCAAACCAAGCCTATACTGCTCAAAACACAGTAGTACAGACAGGCTACGATACTTTGAATAGTGTAATTGATGAAAGCTTGCAACCATTATTAAATGAGATTGCAGATTTAGAAGCTAAGATTGCTCAAATGACAGTCAATTTGAATGCGGAACAAAAAGCTTCTCAAGAAGCAGAACAGGCTAAAAATGAAGCGGAAGTCAATTTAGCTAACAAAAAAGCTGAATTAGAAGGTTTACAAAACCAATTAGCGGCTATGAAAACTCCTGAAGAACTTGAAACAGAATATAATCAGGCAACTGAAGATGCCACAAAGGCTCAGGAAGAAACGGATGCGGTACAAAAAGAAGCCAACGAAGCTCAAACAGCTTTAGATACTGCTCAAAGTGATTTGACAGCTAAAGAAGATGCTTTGAATCAGGCTCGTACTGATTACGAAAGTGCAACAGCTGAAGTAACAGAAAAACAAACAGCTGTGTATTCTGCTCAGGCTTTATTAGATTCTATGACAGATCCAGATGGAATGGAAACTGCAAAAGCGGAATTAGAAACTGCAAAAGCAGATTTACAGACTGCTCAACAAAAACAAACAGACGATGAAAACGCATTAGCTTCTGCAAACTTAGCTTATGAAACAGCAAAAACTGCAAAGGAAGCTGCCGAAACAAATTTAGCGAATGCTCAACAGGCTGTAACGGATGCACAAAATAAGTTGAATGATGCAAAAACTAAAGAACAATCAGCGAAAGATTCTTTAGACGCAGCAAATGCCGAAAAAGAAAAGAACGAAGCGGTAATCAAGGAATTAAACGCCAAGATTGCAACAGCTCAGAATGAAGTAAATCAGGCTCAAACAGCTTATGACAAGGCTTTAAACGATTTTAATTCGACAATGTCTCCATTGGAACAGGCTAAAAAGAATTTAGCTGACTTTGAAGCGAAATATGCTACGGAATTGGCTCGATTGAATCAAGGAAGTAAAGGATATTTTGATTCTATCGGAGCGTCTGAAGCCGTTAATTTTGTTTTTGATAAAAACGACTCTAATATGGCAATTGCTAATTTAGCAAAATACACACAAATGGGGCAAAAGGATGATGCAACGAGTTTAGAAAACATGCAGGCTTCTATTGCGTATATGAAAGAGTGTAATGAAATTCGTAAAAAAGAAGGACTTTCTGAATTAAAGGTTAGTGCATGGTTGATGGCTGTTGCTCAAGTAAACGCAAATCGAGCAAAAGTAAAAATGAGCCACTCAGGAACATATGCAACAGGAGAAAATCTTGCATGGGGATATGGAAATGCAAATACAGCAGGAAGCCCATATAGAGGTTGGTATGATGAAGAAAAGGCTGAATATTTGGCTGGAAATCACAAATTCTCGGAGACTGGTCATTATCAAAATATTGTTGAAAAACAATATACTGTGACAGGATTTGCAATCGGAACAAAAGGACAATTTTCTACAGCTCATTGTCAGGAATTTTTGGACTATACATTAGATGTAGATGGTGAAGTTGTAATGACTGTATCTGAATTTGAACAATCATTCAATAACTACTACAACAACTTAAAATCTGTAGATTCTCAGCACAAAACTTTACAGAATGCTGTCAACAACGCATCTGGTTCAGGTTCTAAAGATAACACAGCTGTAACAAATGCACTTAACTTGTTGAACGCTAAGAAAAACGCATTAACATCTTTACAGAACCAAAAAACAGATAGAGAAAATGCACGTTCTGGTCTGGAAGCACTTGTAAATGAAGCTAAAGGTTCTTACAATCAAGCTGTACAAAACACAAAAGCAGCTAATCAAAAAGTCGAAGAAGCAAAAACGGCTAAAGCAAATGCAGAAAAAGCATTGAATAATGCGAAAGCAGAATTGACTGTAAAAGAAAACGCACGTCAAACAGCTTCTGCAAATGTGAATACCGCCAAAACTCAAGCCAAAGAAGCTCAGAACAAAGTGAATACTTTGAATGATAGAATCAACAACTGGACAACAAACACAGAAAAAGCTGAAAAGAATTTAGCAGACGCAAAAGATGCTTTAGCAAAAGCTAAGACTAGAAAAGCTCAGTTAAAAGACACATTCGATACAGCAACAGATGAACACAAGAAAGCATCTGACGTATTCAATGATGCAAAAGCTGCTTCAGATGATGCAAATGCACGCTTGGCAACAGCTAAAGAAAACTTGAGCAAGAAAGATGCATTGAGAAACGCAGCTAAAAAGGCTATTGATACATACAATACAGCTTCTGCACAAGTCGAATCATTAGAAACAGACATCGCAAAATTAGCAGATACAATCACTGCTAAAGAAGCTGAAAAAGCAAAAGCAGATGAAAACATCGAAGTGTTGACAGCTGACATCGAAACAACTGCAAACGAAAAGGCTAAAGTAGATGCTGAAGCTGTTCCATTGAAAAACGTTAAAGTTGTGTTAAAAGACGTATTGATGAACGGCTCTAAAGCGGATATCTCAACAGTTGGAAACGAAATTCTGACAGCTAAGTTAAGTGCTTTACAGGTAGAAGTTGACAAAGCTCAAGCCTTGAAAGTCGATTTAGAAGCTAAAAATACTGCTTACAATGACAAATACAACGAATATTTGACAGCCAAATCAAACTTGGCAAAAGCAGAAGCAAACCATGCGGAAGCCATGAAAGCCTTAAGTGATTACTTGAATAAGCCAGCTAAAATCGATAAAACCGAAACAAATAAGTCAGCTAATGTTGGAAATAGTGTCTATACTAAAAAATCAAATGGTGTAAATACATCTGCTCAAACTGCATTAGGATTCTATGCATTGAGTGGAGTATTAGGACTTGCTGGTGTTGCGTTTACAGGTAAACACGCCCGTAAAGAAGATTAGTTTATTACAGGAGAGATGAATGTCTCTCCTTGTTTTATGAGGTTAAATATGTCATTTAAAGTTAAAATACAAAATAATCGTGGAGATTGGTATCAAATTTTTCCAAATGATGAAGTACCTATATCATTTATTAGGGTGATGAAGAAACAAAAGGCCACATTTTATGAAGATGGTACATTTGAATGTAGTGTATATGAAATTCAACCATTAATTGATTGTATTGAAGAATATATCATAGATAAACAAAGAGCGTTTAATTCAAGTAGAGCTTTAAGAGAAAGATTAAGTAAGCGTAAAGAAGAAATGAATCAAGGGGTATATAAGGTTGTGTTGAATAGTATGTTTGATTTAACAAACGATTATGTACCATATACGCGAAATTTTAAAACGGGATATGATCTCTATCCAACATGGCGCATTATTGAAATGAATGCGATGTCTTGGCCAATGTTTATGTCCTATAATTTCATCAAATTTATTGAACCTTCAATTTATCGTGCTGATGAATTAAGTTTTAAGTTAAAAGAGAATGAAACTTTATTAGTGAAATGTTTTGTTGAATAAATAAGGCACTCATCATTTAAATGATGGGTGCCTCAGATTGTTGACAAAAGCCTATACCTTTTCGTAAGGACATAGGCTTTTTATTGTATATAGGCAATTTTCGAAATGAAATTGTCTTTTTTTGTATATTTTGAAGGATATATTGAATTTTTTGATGCCTTTCTTCTATATTTTCCTCTCCAAAGGGACATTTTCTTCAGATTATGGCACGCAAAAATCAACCAAGCATTCTGTTGGTTTTTCTTCAAGCCTTTTAACCTTGTGAATCGTAGTCCATTGTTTTCTTTACAGTCCGCAAATACTCGTTCAATGGTTTCTTTTCTCTGTGGATAAATTTCTTTCCATTCCATAGTATGACGGATCTCATCGGCATATTCTCTAAACTCTTCCCATAGGTGACGTTCGATAACTTTTGTCATGTTCTTACTCTTTGTACATTTGTTTCTAAGAGGACAATCCTTGCAGTCTTTTGGATCAGATTTATATTGTCTGTATCCATTTCTTGTAGTAGTTGTATACATAAGGATCTTATCATTTGGACATAGATAACAGTCGTATTCTTCATCATAGACATATTCGTATTTTTTAAAGAAGCCTTTTTTGGTCATTGGTCTTTTATATGGCATATAAGGAATCTGATCATTTTGTACAATGGCTCTGCATATTGCGGGTGTCATGTATCCGGCATCTAACGAAACATTCTTAATCAGGTATCCATATTTTCCATTGATCAATTCTTCATAGGCATCAAAAAAACTAACACTATCATGTACATTTCCAGGAACTGTTGTAACTGCCAGTACGAACGAATTCTTATCGCAGAAAGTTTGATGCGAGTACGCAAAACATTTCTCCTTTTCGCCTTTATGGAAGCAGCCACTTTCTGGATCTATAGTGCTTTCTGTAATTGTTTTAGTTGAAGTTTTTTTTACTTCTTCACCCGTTTCTTCATCATGTACATATTCTGTATGCACCATTGAATCAAAGGCCTCTTTACCTATACATTCTCTATCCTCGTTGATTTCAACCAACAGATCATCTTCG
>ENA-ORTJ01002363-ORTJ01002363.1-human-gut-metagenome-genome-assembly--contig:-NODE-2363-length-10002-cov-128.095305_pt1 | contig 10002 bp, 7 predicted proteins | sample MGYA00242069_ERZ509187 | MGnify/ENA primary metagenome ERZ509187 (study PRJEB26280, sample SAMEA2338779) | human gut metagenome | biome: human gut; feature: human-associated habitat; material: faeces... | reverse complement strand
TCGCTACCTTTTTGACCTCTGTGTCATCTTATGAGGGCGGTTGCGGATTTGAGGTTATTAAGATAAACTCTAGTCTTTTGGAACAACTCTATTCTCTTGGTACAACTTTCCCCTTCACCACTTCATATCGCTTGTCAAACTCCTCCCGGGTTCGCTTCCATCTGTTATGCGTCCATAAATAATAAGGTGGATTCTTGCGGATGGTTTCTTCCAGCATCTGGAAGAAACGACGGGTAATCTCGTGCTCCGGCAGGGAGTTCGGATTGCGGGTGATGAGCTTGTAGGTTGCCGTGTAGTAGCCTCGCTTAGGGCGCGACATCTCTACATAGAACACGGCATCGTTCATCTTTCTCATAATTCTCTCGCCACCCGTAAACACTGGGGTTTCGGGATGGTTGAGGAAAGGAAGCCACAGGTGGATGTTCTCCCACTTGGGACCCTGGTCGCTGATGTAGCCGAAGATGCTCATGATGCCCTTGCGCTTGTAATCCACCAGATAGCGGAGGATTTCTTTCTTGGGCACCACCACGCCATTCTCCTCGTGAGAACGGATGCGCTTGAAGAGCTCGTCGAAGGCATGGTTACGCAGAGGGTGATAGATGAGGCCTATCTTGCGTGACTTGGGCAGTTCGATGCCCACGCACGAAAGCCACTCCCAGTTGCAGTAATGGCCCAGGATAGCTGCCACGTTCTGACCTTCCAGGAAACATTGCTCCACTTCCTCGCTGTTGATGACCTGAAATCGCTGGTGCAACTCCTTGTCACTGATGCTGAGCAGTTTGACAGCCTCGAAGAAGTAATCGCTGAACCAGCGATAGAACTTCTTCTCGATGTCGATAATCTCTTCTTCTGATTTCTCAGGAAAAGAGCTGGTGAGATTCTTACGCACAATACCCCTGCGGTACTTGATGACGCGATACATCATGAAGTACTCGAAATCGGCAATGCAATAGAGCAGCCTGAATGGCAGCAGCGATATTGTATAAAAGAATGCATAAACAATCTTAACCATCTGTAAAACTATAAATTCTTAACTATTAACTCTTTACTCAATTACACCTGCTGCATGTCGTGCAACTTCTTGTAATATCCGTCTTTTCTAATCAGTTCATCGTGGGTACCACGCTCCACAATCTTGCCCTCGTGCAGTACGCAGATTTCGTCGGCATGCTTGATGGTACTCAGTCGGTGGGCTACTGCCACGGTGGTACGGGTCTTCATCAGTTTCTCCAAGGCATCCTGCACCAGACGTTCGCTCTCGGTATCAAGAGCTGATGTTGCCTCGTCGAGGATGAGGATAGGAGGGTTCTTGAGGATGGCACGGGCGATGCTCACACGCTGGCGCTGACCGCCGGAGAGTCTGCCGCCACGGTCGCCGATACCTGTATCGAAGCCATGTTCTGACTTGGTGATGAATTCGTAGGCATTGGCAATCTTCGCTGCATTGGCTATTTCCTCATCGGTAGCATCGGTCTTGCCGAAACGGATGTTGTCCTTGAAGCTGGCGTTGAAGAGGATAGCCTCCTGGTTCACATTACCTATCAGCTGTCGGAGATCGTGTACACAGAGGTCCTTCACGTTGATGCCGTCGATGAGCACCTCGCCCTCCTGTACATCGTAGTAGCGAGGAATCAGATCGAGCATCGTACTCTTTCCGCTACCGCTCTGACCCACCAGTGCGATGGTCTTTCCCTTAGGAATCACCAGGTTGATATCCTTCAGCACGTAAACCAGCTCATCATTCTGATGGTCGGTATAGGCGAAGGAAACATGGCGGAACTCTATCTGATGCTCGAAGCTGCTGATATGCTCAGGGTTCTCCTTGTCCTTGATTTCTATCTCTGCCTGTAGAATCTTGTCGATACGCTCCATACTTGCCAATCCCTTTGGGATATTGTAACTCGCCTTGGAGAATTCCTTCAGCGGGTTGATGATGCTGTAGAGCATCACGAGGTAGAAGATGATGGTAGGACCATCGATTCTGCCGTAATCCAGAACCAGGATACCGCCAAACCACAATACTACCACGATGAGGATGGTTCCCAGGAACTCACTCATCGGGTGAGCCATCTGCTGACGGATGTTCACGCGCATGATGTTGTCGCGATAACTGCTATTCACCTGGTTGAAGCGCCAGTTCATCTTATCTTCAGCACAAAAAGCCTTGATGATGCGCAATCCGCCCAAGGTCTCCTCTACCATACTCATCGTATCACTCCAGAGCGACTGTGCCTCGGTACTTTGTGCCTTCAGTTTCTTTCCCACAACACCCATGAACCAGCCGAATGGTGGCACAAAGAGAATGGTGAAGAGGGTGAGCTGCCAGCTGATGCAGATGAGCGTAATGAAATAGAAGAGAATGAGAATAGGATTCTTGAAGAGCATATCGAGCGACGACATGATGCTGTTCTCTACTTCCTGCACATCACCGCTCATTCGGGCGATGATATCTCCCTTGCGCTCTTCGCTGAAGAAGCCCAGCGAAAGCGAGGTAATCTTCTGGTAGAGCTGGTTGCGGATATCGCGAACAATACCCGTACGGATAGGGATGATGGTGGCTGAAGACAGGAAATAGGCTCCAGTCTTGAGGAATGTCATGAAGGCAAGGAACAAGCCGATAACCAGCAGAGCCAGTGATGCACTGTGCGCCACGATGAACTCTTGGATATAATAATACAGGTTGTTGGTTGCCACTTCCTTGATGCTGCCCAGCGTTCCGTCCCATTCCATATAGTCGTTGGCACGGATTCCGCCATCTACCTGGAAGAGAATCTGCAGGATTGGTATCAAGGCTGCAAACGAAAAGATGTTCAATACCGCAGACAGGATATTGAACAGAACTGAGAGCCCCAGATATTTCTTGTAGGGAGGGACGAATCGTCGTAAGATTTGCAAAAATTCCTTCATAGGTGCAAATATAGTGTTTTTAAGGAAGACCGCCAAACTTTTGGCGGTCTTTCTTGACTTTTATTCAGTTTTTTCTTATAGAAGAGTCGTTTTGGCTCCGTTTTTTCTTCTTCTGGGAGTAATTGGGTATATTTTCACTTCTTTTTCTAAAGAAGCATTCTTACTCTTTTAGAGGGAGCATCCTTACTCCTTTACTTCCTCTCCGAAGAGGGTAGCAGAGGTAGAACCGGTGATGCGGACCTTTACGAACTCTCCGATGTGGTGGTTACCCTTGTCGATGACCACAGCCTTGTTCTGTTCGGTACGGCCCATCATCTGCTCACGGCTGCGCTTGCTGAAGTTCTCGATGAGGATGGTGAATTCCTTGCCCTCATCCTTCTTGTTCTGTTCGGCGCTCACCTCGGTCTGCAGTTTGATGAGCTCGTTGAGGCGAGCTATCTTGGTTTCTTCAGAAACGTTGTCTGGCAGATGCTTGGCTGCGTAGGTGCCCGGGCGCTCCGAATACTTGAACATGAAGGCGCTGTCGAAGCCTACTTCCTTCACCAGCGAGAGGGTTTCCTGATGGTCTTCCTCGGTCTCGTCGTGATAACCTACGAAGATGTCGGTGGTGATGCCGCAGCCCGGGATGATACGCTTGATGTCGGCGATGCGCTGCAGATACTCCTCACGGGTGTATTTGCGGTTCATCAGCTTCAAAATCTTGTTGCTTCCGCTCTGTGCAGGGAAGTGGATGTGCTTGCAGAGGTTTGGTTCTTCGGCAATGGCGTGGAGGATGTCCTCGGTCATATCCTCTGGGTTAGAGGTGGTGAAGCGTACTCGCATATCCGGTACAGCCTGGGCTACCATGTGGAGGAGTTCGGCGAAGGAAAGGCTGCCTTCCTCGCGCTTGCCCGATGGAGAGAGACCATAGCTGTTTACGTTCTGTCCCAGCAGGGTAACCTCCTTGAAACCACGGTCGTGCAGGTCGCGCACCTCACGCAGGATGCTCTCGGCATCGCGGCTGCGCTCACGTCCACGGGTATAAGGCACGATGCAGTAGTGGCAGAAGTTGTTGCAACCACGCATGATGCTTACGAAACCGCTCACTCTGTTGCCACCGATGCGCTGAGGCACGATGTCACGGTAGGTCTCGGTCTTAGAGAGTTCGATGTTGATGGCATTGGTACCCATCTCGCACTGCGCAATCATATCCGGCAGGTTGAGATAGCTGTCGGGTCCACAAACCAGGTTGGCATAGTGGTTCTGGATGAGGTCATCCTTTACTCGCTCTGCCATACAGCCCAATACGCCGAGAATCACCTTTCTTCCCTTCTTCTGCTCAGCATGGAGGGTGTCGAGGCGATGGTAAATCTTGTTTTCTGCATTCTCGCGGATACTGCAGGTGTTCAGGAAGATGGCATCAGCCTCTTCTTCTTTCTCACAAATCTCGTAGCCTGCCATCTGCATCACAGAGGCAACTACCTCACTGTCTGCCACGTTCATCTGGCAGCCATAAGTTTCAATAAACAGTTTCTTCATTGTTCTAGATGAATTCTAATTTATGTTTGATGTATTTAATATGATTTCTTTCCTGTATCTTCCATGCCGCATCATTTCATGTTCTTTGAAACTGCCATCAGCATGAAGTAGATGACTACGGCAGAGATCCATCCGGCGATGGCATCGATGAGATAATGCGCCTGGATATACACGGTAGCCATACACAGGAAGATGTAGAATGGCAGCATGGTGAAGAGCAGCTTGCGGTTTCTGCTGTGCCAGGCAAGGAGCATGCAGATGGTGCTTACGCCCACGTGCGAACTCGGAAAGGCGGCGGTAGGTCGCTCTCCTGCTTCCTTGGCATTCTCTACGAGCTGGTAGAAGATTCCGTCGGTATAGCCTGGGGTTGGAAGACAGTTGGTATGGGTGTTGAAGTAATCGCCCATTGCCGGGAAGATGCCCTTGGCAATATCCTGCACTCCCACGGCATCGAAGTAGAACGTTGGTCCTACTACCGGCACGTAAATGTAGATGAGATAGTAGATGAAGAAGCTGGCAAGCAGTACAAAGCTAACCCGTTCTGCCTCATAGTATCTGCAGCAGAAATAGTAGAGAACTACCGCTGCTATCATAGGATAATACATGAAGTATCCCATCGACATCAGTTCGCTCACCACCGCCCAGGGCAGTGCCTTGGCAAAGAGCAGGGCGGGCTGGCATCCAAAGAGATCCTGTTCCCATCCCGCAAAGATATGGTCGAGGTTGGGGAACATGCGGTTGATCTCGTAAGTATCTGGATACCACCAGGCAAGCATGGCGATCTGCGCCATGATGCGTATCATCTTCGTTATTCTGCATGGAATCATGCGATATACGCCCCAAAGGGCGAGGGTCATGACCAGAATTCTCAATCTGCCCCAAAGCATCGACTCCGGATTCACCACCTTGGTAAAGGTAAAGAGCATGGTGAAGACTGTTATCGCCATATAGCCCAGCATCACCCATTCCAGTGGCAGGAGCCCTTTCTTGGGGTTCTTTTCTATCTTAAAATAATCTTTTATCATTATTGATTTTTAATTTTATTACAGCCATCCGTTATCCTTGTACCACTTGATGGCAAGCTTTACACCTCTTGACAGAGGGTAGTGGGGATGATAGCCCAGCTCGTCCATGGCTGGCTCGATGTCACAACGCCAGTTGCGCTGTTTCAGGATGTTATACTTGTCATTGTTCAGTGCCGACATCCTACCGGTCATTCTGCCGAGATACTCGCCAAAGAAGGTTACGATGCGGAGCACCCAGATAGGAGCCTTGATGCGCAACATCCATGGATTGCCCAATTCCTTATGAATCAGGTCGCTAAAAGCTTCCGACTGGTAAACTTCGCCATCGCTGAGGAAGTATTTCCTGCCGTTCATACCATGGTCTAGGGCAAGGAAAACTGCCTGCACCACATCCTGAACATACACGAAGGTGATGTCCTGACGCTTGAATCCTACAGCAAAATCCACGTGCTGCCTGATGCTCTGCGCCATGAGGAAATAGTCTTTTTCTCTTGGACCATATACGCCGGTAGGACGCAGGATGATATAAGGGAAATTGTTGCCGATGCTGTCGAGATAGCGCTCTGCGGCAAGCTTGCTCTTGCCGTATGCCGTATTAGGCTTAGGCACATCGTTCTCGCAGATTTCCTGATAAGGCTGCTCCTCGCGGATGGCTCCAAAGATGCTGAGCGAGCTGACGAAGACAAATCGCTTGATGGGCATCCCCAGATGCAGGATGGCATTCACCAGGTGCTTGGTGCCCTCGGTGTTTACCTTATAGAAATCCTCTGCATGCAAACACTTGGTAGCGCCAGCTGCATGCACTATATAGTCGAACTCGTGCGGAGCGAGTTCCTTCTCCAACTCTTCCTCTGAAGAAAGATTGAGGTTGATGAAATGGATGCGCTCGTCTTGCAGATATTTTCTGGAACTGGTAGGGCGAACTGCCGCCCAGGTTTCCATGCCTTGCCGCAAGGCTTCTTCTACGATGTAACTGCCGATAAAACCCGACGCACCCGTTACTAGAATCTTCATTAATTATATATAAAATTGCAATTTCGGCTGCAAAGATACGACTTTTTGATGATTTATCACCATGATTCTGTTCAAAAAGGAGATAAAATTTGAAAAAATAGTGTAGGTTTCTATAAAATGTTGTATCTTTGCATGCATGGAGCAAGTATCGGGTTTTTATTTCCCTCCCTCAGAAACGACTTCTGCGCAGTTCAGCAACATGACAGAAATCTCGGCTAGTGGCTTTAATATCCTTATCCGTGCCAAGCGTGATGGCAGGTGGTGGATCTTGAAGGCGCTCGCTCCCGCTGTGCGCAATAGCGAGGTGTATCAGAGCTTGCTTCAGAAGGAATTCGATATCATGAAGCATGTCCAGCATCCCGGAGTTGCCGAGGTAATGGGTATCGAAGAAGTGGATGGATATGGCAAATGCCTCGTGATGGAATGGATAGATGGAGTAACTCTGGAAGAGTGGCTCCTGCAACATCATTCCAAGGCGGAAAGGGTGCATATCGCCAACCAGCTGCTCGTGGTACTTGAGTTTGTACACGACATGCAGGTGGTGCATCGTGACCTGAAACCTTCCAATATGATGGTTACCCGCAATGGGAGTGTGCTGAAGCTGATAGATTTCGGATTGGCTGATGCCGACAGCTATGCCGTACTGAAGGAACCGGCGGGAACAGATGGATATGTTTCTCCCGAACAGCAGAAGGGCGGACCTACCGATGTGCGCAATGATATCTACAGCGTGGGCGTTATCCTGGACAAGATGAGGCTGAATTTCTCTTATCGCCTGGGATTGAAGCGTTGCCTCCGTCCGTTGGAGGAGCGATATCCCAACATGACCGCCATGCGCCAGCATATTCATTCTCTGCATCGCAACCTGCTTGCCTTCTGGATTTCTTCGGGAATATTGGCGGCATGTACTACGGGTGTGGTTATATATAATAAGGTGAACGAGCCTCCTCGTGGATACGATGTGGTGGCAGAGTTTAAGATAGGAAACCTGGCTTATAAGTCGTGGGGTGGTGGAGTCGTATCGGTCAGGGCTGCCAATTCCAAGGATTCCTGCATCGAGGTACCTAAAACGGTGAACTTCCAGGGAATGACCTATAAGATAGATGAAATAGAAAAGAAGGCGTTTGCCGATCAGCCCGATCTGAGGAAACTGGTGTTTCCGGATACCAAGTTCCATGTGATGAAGCAGATGGTGGAGAACAGTCCGAATCTGCACAGTATCTGTTTCCGAAGCGCCTTGCCGCCAGTCATCGGTAATGCCATCTGGAAGACCAGGATTCAGGATGTCTTCAGTGAATCTGATTTCAAGCGTGTCATCCTGTATGTTCCAAAAGGCAGCTTCGATGCTTATCGCAAATCTGCATGGAATCAGTTTGAGAATATCATTGAATATGAATAGAATATGATAGAGTTACGCTTCAATTATGCAGATAGCCGCATCTCGCGTGAGATGCGGCTATTTGCGTTTATTGCTTATATCAGGTGTCTATACCTTATTATATATGTATCAATACCATACTTCTATCTGTGGTGATTCCTTGGCATAGCTAGGCATGCACTTACCGATCTTGGCTCCGATGTAGGTTGTGTCGCAGATGTAGAACTTCTTGCCCTTGTACTCGTATGAGGTTCCGTTCTCTACCGGCTCATGGAAGGCTACGGCTGTACATTCGTGTCCTGTGAACTGGATGAGATGTACATCGAGTCCGAGTATCTCGTGTACCAGATAGGCATAGAAGATGGCGCGGTCTTCGCAGTCGTTCTTAGCATAGTAGAGACTTTCCTCGAAGTAGAAATACTTCTCGCGATGGAACTGCTCATCATCGGTAGCGTATGGGAATCCCATCTGTATGAATCGCAGGATGCGGTTGGCTGCTTCCTGTTCGCCGAGATCCTGTACCTGTGCTCTGATCTGCTTCACCACATCGTCGCGCAGACTCTTATCTACTACAGATGCGGCTACGGTAGGAATGTCTATGATAGGATATTCATCGAGCAGCGGCATGACGCCGGTTGGTACTTCGCCCTGCAGGGTGATGCCCGCAGCTTCGTATCTGAACGGCTTGGCTTCATCGCCAATCACGGTCTTGCCGGTGAATCTCAGTCCCATATCCTTACCCAGCTCTGCGCCCTTAGGCAGTTCGCAGGAACGGAAGGATCCTTCATCCTCTACGTTCGGGTAGATGTAGTAGCGCTTGCCGTCGATATTGAGGTACGACTTCTCGAATACGTGCTCCACGTAAGGGATGAGCATCACCACGTGGTTGCCGCACAGGGCAAGGCGTACGTTGTAGCCGCAGTTGGCAAGCACATACTGCGAAGCAATGATCTTCTCATTCTGGCTGGCGTTTGGCATGGCGGTATCGATGTATTTCTCTACGAGCATGGCAGAACCCCAGTCGCTGAGTCCCATCTTGCGTGATTCGGTGGCGAAAGCCTGGGTTACTTCCTTGAGGTCTGATTGCTTGAGATTCTTCCAGTAGTTCACCACATCGTCTGTAGAGCTGATGCTCATGGAAGCGAGTCGGGTTGCCTTTTGCATCTGCAGGTTTGCGCCATAGAAGTTGACGTCGATGGTCTGCTTGCTTGCCGGAATGTTGACGTGAGGCACGTTTGGCAGGGCAGGCATGACTGGCACGGCTGCTACGGCAGGCATCAGCGGCAGTTCGATACCCGAACCGGTGTATTCGATGTCTGGAATATCAGGCTTCACCTCTGGCAGTTTCGGCTTCTTCACCGGTTCTATTTTTGGACGGACGGTAGGAGCCTTTGGATCTGGCTTCTTTGGAGTCTCCGGTTCTACAGGACTTACCGGCATCTTAGGCTTCACGGTAACCGGTATCTCCGGTTGTTTCGGAGCTGTATATGTTGGAGGCGTCTTAGGCTTAGGCACCTGCGAGCGCACATCTCCATTAAACTTCTTGTATTCTTTCCATACGCCTTGCATATACTTATCGTAGTCGGTAAGTATGGTGTTGCGGAACTTGTTGTAATCATCCAGCATCGCCTGTCTTGACTGCTGGAACTGTTTCACAAAGTCATCGTTCTGCGAAAAGCTTGGTGTTGCATGCAAACCGAGCAGCAATATGAAACTGAGAGTAGGATAAATACTATTCATAATCTGTAATTTTAAGATTTCTACTTTCCGTGTTGATAGATATGGGGCAAAGATACGATTTTTTTCTTAATCGCCCAACTTTTTTAAGGAAAAAGGCTCTCCTACCTTAAAATATTGGGAGGAGAGCCTATCTATGTACCGTTCTTAGCGAAGATTCTGTCCCGGAATAGGAGTTGTTTCCTATTTGGTTATGTTTGATAGATGGATTGTCATATCCTAGTTTTTCTATTTGTGCTGCAAAATTACGAAAAACTTTTGAGATAGCATTGGTTCAAATTGGTTCATTTTCAAAGACTGATGAAGAAAATGAAAAAAGAATGATTGAGAGTGGGAAAAAATGTGTATCTTTGCTGCAAAAAAGAAAGGAACCTTAATTCCGCAACACTTTGATTTAACTTTATTTATAAGTACCTGAGCAAC
>ENA-ORTJ01002358-ORTJ01002358.1-human-gut-metagenome-genome-assembly--contig:-NODE-2358-length-10010-cov-3.247514_pt1 | contig 10010 bp, 6 predicted proteins | sample MGYA00242069_ERZ509187 | MGnify/ENA primary metagenome ERZ509187 (study PRJEB26280, sample SAMEA2338779) | human gut metagenome | biome: human gut; feature: human-associated habitat; material: faeces... | reverse complement strand
GGAGCCGCCCTTGCCGCGGCTGCCCGTGTACTTGTTAAAGCACAGGCCGCGACCCATAAAGGCCGCGTTCTTGGTCTCGAACTTGCCGGCATAGCCCGGGTCGAAGCCGGCGGACACGTCAGAGGAGAGCATACGGCTGCGGGCGAGCGCGCGGCGCAGGGCCAGCGGGCTATCCTCGCCGGCGAGCGTCATGATCTCGGCGACGGTGTTCTCGAAGAAGCGACTTGTCATGCCGGTGGCACCCACGGAGCCAATCTCCTCCTTGTCGACGATGAGCGTGATGCTCGTGCGCTCGACATTGGCCACATTGATCTGGGCGAGCATGGACGGATAGGCGCAGACGCGGTCGTCGTGGCCATAGCCCAGAATCATGGAGCGGTCGAGACCCATGTCGCGGGCGGGGCCGGCGGGCACGACCTCGATCTCGGCGGAGAGGAAGTCCTCCTCCTCGACGTCGTACTGCTCCTTGAGGATGTCCAGGAACATCTGCTTGACGGGCTCCTTGGGGGCGTCCTTGTCGTCCTCATCGAACTTGACGGGACGGCCGCCCACGATCACGTCGAGGATCTCGGCGTCGACGGCGTCCTTGGCGGGCTTGGCCATCTGCTCGCTCGAGAGATGGATCAGCAGGTCGGAGATGGTAAAGACCGGGTCGTCGGCCTTGTCGCCGATATTGATGTCGACGGTGGTGCCGTCCTTTTTGCAGATGACGCCTACGAGCGCGAGCGGGGAAGCGACCCAGTGGTAGCTCTTGACGCCGCCATAGTAGTGCGTGTCGAGATAAGCCATGTCGCCGGCCTCGAAAGCGGGGTTCTGCTTAAGGTCCAGGCGCGGCGAGTCCACGTGGGCGCCCAGGATGTTAAAGCCCTGCTCGAGCGGGGCGGTGCCCAGGTTGACGAGCATAAGGTCCTTGCCGTGGTTAGCGGCGTACACCTTGTCGCCTGCCTTGAGCTCGCGGCCTTCGTCGATTACGGTCTCCAGGTCGACGTATCCCGCCTCCTCGGCCATCTTGATGCCGGCCTTGACGCACAGGCGCTCGGTCTTGTTCTCACTCAAAAACTGCTTATAGCCGCGGCAAAGCTCCTCGAGCTCCTCGACTTGCTGTGGCGTGTACTTTTTCCATGCACAGGGACGCTCCATGACGCAGGCTCCTTTCGGATCGATCGTGCTGGTTGATGTGTCGTGAGCCATCGTATCACGCGCGGGCTCACGGTGGCGGGGGAGCTTGATGTGCGGTGGCCGCGGGGCGGGGAGCGTGTAAACTGGAGTGAGCAAACCGTGCCCAGCCCAAAGCGAGGTATTCAATATGTCTGACAAGCGCCGTACCTTTGCCGTCATCGACGGCAACTCGCTCATGCATCGCGCCTTCCACGCCGTGCCGCCGACCATGAACGCGCCGGACGGTCGCCCCACCAACGCGATCTTCGGCTTCCTGAACATGTTTCTTAAGATGATCGACGCTTTTAACCCCGACGGCGTTGTTGTGGCGTTTGACAAGGGCAAACCGCGCGTGCGCATGGAGATGCTGCCGCAGTATAAGGCGCAACGCCCGCCCATGGACCCCGATCTGCATGCGCAGTTCCCTATGATTAAGGAGCTGCTCACCGCGCTCAACGTGCCGATTCTGCAGTCCGAGGGCTGGGAAGGCGACGATATCCTGGGAACCATGGCGCGCCTGGGTGAAGAGGCCGGCTGCGACATGCTACTGGTGACCGGCGACCGCGACATGTATCAACTCGTGACCGAGCACGTCAACGTGGTCTCGACCCGCAAGGGCCTGTCCGACGTGGCGATCATGACGCCCGAGAGCGTGGACGACCTGTATCACGGCATTACGCCGGCGCTCGTGCCCGATTTTTACGGTCTAAAGGGCGATACGTCGGACAACATTCCCGGCGTACCGGGCATCGGCCCCAAAAAGGCGAGCGCGCTCATCGCACAGTACGGTAGCCTGGACGAGGTCATCGCACATGCCGACGAGGTCAAGGGCAAGATGGGCGAAAACCTGCGCGCGCACATCGACGATGCCCTGCTGAGCCGCAAGGTCGCGACCATCCGCACCGATGCGCCCGTTGAGCTCGATTTTGAGGCGACGTCCTTCCCGGCGTTTTCTGCCGACGAGGTGTCTGCGGCACTGGGTACGCTTGGTATCACCGCCATGCAGAACCGTTTCTTGGCGCTGATTGGCGGCGAGGGCGGGGCTGCTGCTGCCTCCAGTGTGTTTGAGATACCTGCGATGGTCCGCGCAGCCGCCGGCGATGCTGACGCGCTTGGTGCCGTTGCGGCTGAGGTCTCCCGCGCGATTGATGCCGGCGAGTGGGTCGCCGCCGTGGTGGACGACGACAAGGAAGAGGGCGCGCTCTTTGGACTGACGCGCACGCTGTGGTTGGCGACGTCCAAGGGCCTGTTCGCGCTCGAGGAGGGCGACGGCTGTGCGGCGGCTGGGGTTGAGGGCTTCAACTTCGCCCACGGCATGATTGCCGGCGTGCTTGCGCGCCTGTTTGTGGAGGGCCGCGTGGCGAGCCCGGATATGAAAGCGCTGCTGCATGAGCTTTCGCCCATCGATTCTTCCGAGCCCGAGCTTATGGATCCGCTGGCAGTCGATTCCACGCGCATCTTCGACACCGTGGTTGCCGCCTACCTGCTGGATTCCGACCGCTCCGAGTTTGACGAGGCGTATCTGGCCGATACCTATCTGCAGATGGCGCTGCCTGCGGCGCGCGGCGCAGAGGGTACTGGTGAGGACGCTTCGGCGCCTGCCGCCCGTACTGCGGCTCTGACGCTGGCGCTCGTGGCGCCGTTGCGCGAGTGCACGGTCCGTGAGAATGCCGCCAACGTGTTCGATGGCATCGAGATGCCGCTCGTTCCGGTACTTGCTAAGATGGAGCGCGCGGGCATGCTCGTGGACCCCGACCGTCTGCACAGTCTGTCCGAGGGTCTGGCGACCCAGATTACCGAGGTTGAGCGCAGTATTCGCGACCTGGCGGGTGACGAGACCTTTAATATTGGCAGTCCCATGCAGCTGTCGCATGTGCTCTTTGATGTGATGGGGCTTCCGACCAAGGGCCTCAAGAAGACTAAGCGCGGCTATTATTCGACCAACGCCAAGGTACTGAGCGACCTTGCCCGTGACCACGAAATCGTGCGTCTGATCTTGGACTGGCGTGAGAAGTCCAAGATCAAGTCTACCTATCTGGACACGCTGGGCCCGCTGCGCCGTGGTGACGGTCGCGTACACACTACGTACAACCAGACCATCACGGCAACGGGGCGTCTGTCCTCGAGCGACCCAAACCTGCAGAACATCCCGACGCGCTCGGAGCTGGGTCGTACCGTCAAGACGGCGTTTTCGGCAGGCGAGGGAAGCGTCTTTTTGGCGGTGGACTACTCGCAGATCGAGCTGCGTCTGCTGGCGCATCTCTCGGGTGACGAGCACTTGGTGCGCGCCTTTAACGAGGGCGAGGACTTCCATGCCGAGACGGCGGCGCGCGTGTTTGGTGTGCCGGTGTCCGAGGTAACGCCCGACCTGCGCAGTCGCGCCAAGGCCGTGAACTTTGGCATCGTGTATGGCCAGCAGGCCTATGGCCTGTCGCAGTCGCTGCATATCTCGATGGCCGAGGCGCGCGTCATGATCGATCGCTACTACGAGGCCTACCCGGGCGTGCGCACGTTCCTCGACAACGTGGTAGCACGTGCCAAGCAGACGGGCTACGCCGAGACCATGTACGGCCGCCGTCGTCATATTCCGGAGCTCAAGGCCAAAAACCCGCAACTCCGCGGCTTTGGCGAGCGTACGGCTATGAACCACCCCATGCAGGGAACCGCCGCCGACATCATCAAGATCGCCATGGCCCGCGTAAGCCGCCGCCTGGAAGAAGAGGGTTTTGCCGCCCACATGATCTTGCAGGTACACGACGAACTGGACTTTGAGTGCCCCGTCGATGAAGTCGAGCGCCTAACCACCATGGTCCGCGACGTCATGGAGCACGTAGTAGACCTCCGCGTCCCCCTAATCGCCGAAGCTTCGACTGGAGTGACCTGGGCAGACGCCAAGTAGGGGCACGACCACAATTCAAAAGTAATACAAAACCAGAAGGACGCCCCTCATCAACAAGGAGCGTCCTTCGTTCAATAAAAATCAGCCAAAGTATCTAGGCGCCAAGACGCCATCCATGCGGCAAGCAAGTCAACGTAGTCATGCCCGGGGCCGGCCGTTTGATTTTTGTAGATTCCGCACGAGCCGGAAAGCACTTAATGTGCTTTCCGAGCGAGCTCAGGACCTGACCGAACAAAAATCAAACGGCCGGCCCCGGGCATGGCGGCGAGTTTAGCGAGCCGCCAAGATGGCGTCGATGAGCGTCAGTACGCCCCCGTCGTTGTTGCTCGGAATGCGCCACTTGGCGTGTGCATTCATGTGCTCCTCGGCATTGTCCACGATAAAGCTATGTCCGACGCGCTCCAGCATGGGGATATCGTTGTAAGTATCGCCCACGGCGGCGGCGTCGGCGATATCGATGTCCAGGTGCTCGCACAGGTGCGCGACGCCGGCGCCCTTGTCGACGCCCAAGTTCATGAAGTCGATCCACTCGCGCCCGGCGTTGGTGACGTAGAGCTTGTCCGAGAACTCGGGGCTATAGGTCTCGCGGAATGCGGGCTCGGCATCGTAGGCGGGGAAGAAGATCGAGATCTTGTTGGACTCGATATCAATGCCCTCAAAGCTATCGACGTAGTTGATTGTGTTGTAGTAGACGCTGATCTCGTCGTGGTATTGATGGTCGCGGGCAAGCACGTAGAACTCGTCGAAGCAGCACAGGACGGGGACAGCGCGAGGATCCTCCGAGGCGCGGCTCAAGACCTGCTGGTACAGCTCCACGTCGATAATGCTCTTATAGATATAGCTGCCGCGATAGATCACGCACGCTCCGTTGTCGGGACAAAAAGCAAGGCGGTTTTTGATGCCCTCGAACATCTCCTCGAGCTTGGGGGCGGGACGTCCGCTGGCGGGGCAGAATACGATGCCGGCGTCGGCGAGCTTGTCCAGGCGCTCATCAAGACCCTGGGGCAGCACACGCTCGTCGGTCAGCAGCGTCTTGTCCATATCGACGGCGAGAATCTTAATGTTGCCGATGTTGGCGTCCGATTCGTAAGTTTGCATAAAAGCGAGCCTTTCGTTTCGAGATTGTTTCAGACGTTATAACCATCAATTCGTAGTCGGGCGTATTTTCGCAGGAACGGAGCGTATTTGCACCACGCTTCACAAAGTAATGAAAAAACTTTTCAGAAATTTGAATTTGTCGCTTGTGCTGCGAGCACTTTAGCGTAATATAGCGACCATCGAAAACGGAGACGGAAAAACAACCGCTTACCGAGGAAAAGGTACCGTTTACGATATTAGAATTGCGCCCGGCGATAGGTGAAAGGAGAGGCAGATGCAGTTCGTAACGATCATCACCACTGCAGACAATGCCATCCGACGCCAGCGCGCAATTTCCCGACGACGATAACAATCGTCTCTGTCCGCATGGGGCGAATTGCCTCAACAGAGTCATTTTGAGGTCGTTGGGTTTTAGCACGACATTGCTGCATGTTTCTAGGGCATGTATGTGCTGATTTTTGCTATTTAACCTGATATTGCACGGTATATGACCTTGAAATGACTTGCAACTGACCGATGTTCTAACTAGCTACCAAGGGCGAAAGGAAACAGCCATGAGCAAGGAAAAAGTCGTTCTCGCATATTCCGGTGGTCTTGATACATCCGTATGTGTCAAGTGGCTCCAGGACGAGAAGAATCTCGATGTCGTTTGTGTCTGCGGCAACGTGGGCCAGGAAGAGACCGGACTGGATGCCAAGAAGCAGAAGGCGCTCGACCTGGGCGTTCTCGATTGCCAGGTGCTCGACCTGCGCGACGAGTTCTCCGATGAGTTCCTGACCAAAGCCATCGCAGCAAACTCCATGTACGAGAACAAGTATCCGCTGCTCTCCGCCCTGTCTCGCCCGCTGCTTGCCAAGAAGCTTGTTGAGGTCGCCCACGAGTTTGGCGCGACCTACGTCGCCCACGGCTGCACCGGCAAGGGTAACGACCAGGTCCGTTTTGAGGCCGCCGTCAAGGCCCTCGACCCCGAGCTCAAGGTTATCGCCCCGGTTCGCGAGTGGGACCTGAAGTGCCGCCCCGACGAGGTCGCCTATGCCCACGCCCACAACGTGCCGGTCCCCGAGGGTGCCAACGACAACCCCTACTCTATCGACGACAACCTGTGGGGTCGTGCCATTGAGTGCGGTCACCTGGAGGATCCCTGGAACGAGCCGCTCGACGACGCTTGGGTTATGACCAAGAACCCCGAGGACACGCCGGATACCCCGACCTACACCGAGATTGAGTTTGAGGCCGGCAAGCCCGTCGGCGTCGACGGCAAGAAGATGAAACTCTCCGAGATCGTCATCGCCCTCAACAAGATCTCCGGCGACAATGGCTTTGGCCGTCTCGATCTGGTCGAGGATCGCCTGGTGGGCCTTAAGAGCCGCGAGTGCTACGAGGTTCCCGGCGCCCTGACGCTCATCACCGCCCACAAGGCGCTCGAGGACATCTGCGTCGAGGGCGACCTGCTCAAGACCAAGATCAAGCTCGAGCAGGATTGGGCCACCGCCGTGTACAACGGCCAGTGGTACAGCCCGCTCAAAAACGCGCTCGATGCCTTTATGGCCGATACCCAGAAGTTCGTGACCGGCACCGTCCGTCTGAAGTTCTTTAAGGGCAACTGCCATGTCGTCGGCCGCAAGAGCCCCTTCAGCCTCTACGACTACGGTCTGGCTACCTACGACCGCGACACCACGTTTGACGAGAAGGCCAGCGCCGGCTTTATCGAGATCGATACGCTGTCGCTCAAGACGTGGGCAAAGGTCCAGGGCCCCAGCTCTGCTGCCGCCCAGGCCTAGCGCCTCCTTCCCTTGGTATCCGCGCGGCCCATCCGCGTGATACATAACGGGCGCACGGGGTCCCTACCTTTCGTTATGCTTGCTGACACTTCTTAACATCGGTGGCCCCTACGTTCCGCCCGCATATATGATGCCGCGTCTGCGGCTGAGTCCGAGCCCCGCCGGGGTTGTCCGGCGGGGCTCCTTCTATCAATTTGGCGGCTCTGCGCCTATATATATGAGGAGTATCCATTATGTTCAATGCTTTCGCGCATGCTTTACTTGCCCTCGCGCCCGAGTTCGATGCTGCAAAGGTCGAGGACGTTCCTATGAGCCTAAAGGCCTGGATCGATGGTTCGCAGGGCAACATCCGGAGGGAGACGTTGGGTGCCAAGTGCATGGCGCGTCACTTCTTTGCAAATTAGCTACATGGCTCCGCTCACGGTGGGGAATGTGTAAAACTAGCGGTTGAAAAATCGCTTTAGCGATATGGCGCATTGCTTTGGGCGCTTGTTTTGGTATTTGGAGAAAGGGGACGGTTCCATGGCTCTTTGGGGTGGTCGTTTTGAGGCAGGCGTGGCCGAGGTCACGCAGGAGTTTGGCGCGTCGCTGCCGGTCGACAAACATCTCTATAAACAGGATATCGCCGGCTCTAAGGCGCATGCCAAAATGCTGGCGGCCCAGGGCATCATCAGTGCCGAGGACGAGCAGGCGATTGCCGAGGGTCTGACCGGAATCGAACAGGATATCGATGCCGGCAACTTCACCTTCGACATCAACGACGAGGACATTCATATGTCCATCGAGAGCGAGCTGACGCGTCGCATCGGCGAGGCTGGCAAGCGCTTGCATACCGGACGTTCGCGCAACGACCAGGTGGCGACCGACACGCGCCTGGGCGTCAAGGCGCTGGCCAAGGAGCTCATGGAGGCCAATCTAGAGCTGCGCCATGTGCTGGTGGATGCGGCTAAGAAGTACGACAAGGTGATTTTGCCGGGCTACACGCACATGCAGCACGCTCAGCCCGTGCTGCTGTCGCATCATCTGCTGGCGTATTCTTGGATGTTCGCGCGCGACTTTACACGCCTGAAGGCCGCCTTTGATGCCGCCGACAACTGCCCGCTGGGTGCTGCCGCGCTTGCCGGTACGAGCTATCCGCTCGATCGTCAGATGACGGCTGCCGAACTTGGCTTTGCGGGCGTGATCCCCAATTCGCTCGATGCTGTTTCCGACCGTGATTTCCTGCTCGATTTGCATTACGCCGGTTCCGTCATGGCCATGCACCTGTCGCGTCTTTCCGAGGAGATCGTGCTGTGGTCGAGCTCCGAATTTGGCTTTATCACGCTTTCAGACTCCTACTCCACCGGCTCGTCTATCATGCCGCAGAAGAAGAACCCCGACTTTGCCGAGCTTATCCGCGGCAAGAGCGGTCGCGTGTACGGCAACCTGGTGCAGCTGCTGGTAACCATGAAGGGCTTGCCGCTTGCTTATAACAAGGACTTGCAGGAGGACAAGGAGGGCGCGCTCGATACCGCCCATACGCTCATGCAGTGCCTGTCCGTTATGGCCGGAATGATTTCGACTTGGACCGTCAACGAGGATGCCATGGCGCGCGAGTGCGGCGTGGGGCACCTTGCCGCCACCGATGTTGCCGATTACCTGGCTAAGCGTGGTCTGCCGTTCCGCGAGGCACATGCCGTGGTGGGCCATCTGGTCCTGATGTGCGAGAAGCGCGGCTGCAATCTTGAGGACCTGCCGTTTGAGGTGTTCCAGGAGGCAAGCCCGCTCTTTGAGCGCGACATTACCGAGGCGCTCGACATCCCGTCGATTGTCGCTGCGCGCACGACCGAGGGCGGCACCGCCCCTGCCGCCGTTGCCGTGCAGCTTGAGCGCGCTGAGGCGCAGCTCGTGGCTGACGAGGGCGTGTTTGGATCGCTGACCAAGGTCGTCGAGATGGGTCACGGGGTAAAGTAGAAATCTGGCCGAAGCCGTTTTTGCCATTTATTGAGGAATTATTTTTTGCTTTACGGGCGTCTGCTGATGTGGGCGTCCGTATTTTGTTGCTATGGGGAGGGGCTTGTCGAGAACTTCTGTAGGACCTTTGGGCAGGTTGTGAAGGGGTACGTTCGCGGGTGGCAACCGACCGTCTGCTCTGTTCGATGCGGTTGATGGGCGGTCGGATGGTACTCTAATCGGGCTTCGAAACAGAAGTGACACATATGGAGCGCTTTAATAAATTGCAACGTTTCAATAAACAGCTTTTTGTTTAACTGCAGCTAAAACTCTGTTACGATGCAGTCCAGGCGGGTGCCGGAATGGGACTTGGGCACGCGCGAACCTACTTGAAAGGCTACTTTTATGGCTATCGAGAAGACCTTCATCATGATTAAGCCCGACGCCGTGCGCGACCGCAAGATCGGCGAGATCGTTGCTCGCATTGAGCGCAGCGGCCTTGTCATCGAGCGCATGGAGATGACCACGCTCGAGCGCGCTACCGTCGAGGAGCACTACGCCCATCTGGCCGACAAGCCCTTCTTTGGCGGTCTCTGCGACTTTATGACGAGCGGTCCGGTCGTCAAGATGGTCGTTTCCGGTCTCTCCGCTGTTGCTAAGATGCGCACCCTCATGGGCGCCACCAACCCGGCAGAAGCTGCCCCCGGCACGATTCGTGGTGACTTTGGTCTCATTATGGACGAAAATGTTATTCACGGCTCCGACTCGCCCGAGTCTGCCGAGCGTGAAATCGGCATCTTCTTCGGTGCATAAATAATCTACGCTAAGCCTTTCGGGCGAACACATCGGCAAGCCGCTCGCTTTCATTGTCGGATTGAAGGAGGAGCTTGTGCTCTACCGCATCATTGATGCTGGCGACGTGCCTTCGCTCATTCGGGCTTTCATGGATTCTTACGAACTTGTGGCCCCGGTCGAATGCGACCAGGGTCACATTTTCGATACCGTCGACGGCCCCAATGACGTGGTGCTTGATTACTCGACCACCATCGCCTCTCCCAAAAAATATTTCTTGCCTCCTCGCGAGGTCCTTTTCAAATTCGATGTGGCGCAAAACGATGTCGACGCGTACGAGCTCGACGTGA
>ENA-ORTJ01002355-ORTJ01002355.1-human-gut-metagenome-genome-assembly--contig:-NODE-2355-length-10025-cov-8.250251_pt1 | contig 10025 bp, 14 predicted proteins | sample MGYA00242069_ERZ509187 | MGnify/ENA primary metagenome ERZ509187 (study PRJEB26280, sample SAMEA2338779) | human gut metagenome | biome: human gut; feature: human-associated habitat; material: faeces... | reverse complement strand
ATGCAATTGCATGACGCGCACCTCGCAGCAAGAATGCCGAGGCATTCTTGAATTATAAGACAATTTGCATATGGAGGTTATATTTATGTTGAAAGCAGAAGAATTAAAACTAGTATCTGAATGGGATAAAACTTTTCCAAAAAGTGAAAAAGTAGATCATGAGAAAGTGACATTTGTAAATCGTTATGGAATCACACTTGCTGCAGATTTGTATAAGCCGAAAAATGCATTTGGGAAATATCCAGCGATTGCTGTAAGTGGACCATTTGGTGCAGTCAAAGAACAGTGTTCCGGACTGTATGCGCAGACGATGGCTGAAAAAGGATACCTTACTATTGCATTTGATCCTTCTTTTACGGGAGAAAGTGGAGGCAATCCAAGATACATGGCTTCTCCGGATATTAATACAGAAGATTTCATGGCTGCTGTTGATTTCCTTTCTGTTCGGGAAGAGGTAGATCAAGATAGAATAGGAATCATTGGAATCTGTGGCTGGGGTGGGATGGCTCTTAACGCAGCTGCACTCGATACAAGAATAAAAGCAACGGTTGCATCTACCATGTATGATATGACAAGGGTAAATGCGAATGGGTACTTTGATTCTGAGGACAGTGAGGAAGCACGTTATGCGAAGAAGCAGTCGCTGAATACCCTCAGAACACAAGAATACTGTAAAGGCGAATATTCCAGAGCTGGTGGTTGTGTTTCTCTTCCGGTTCCAGAGGATGCCCCTTTCTTTGTAAAAGATTACAGTGAGTATTATAAAGGCAGATGTTATCATAAAAGAAGCCTGAATTCCAATGATGGCTGGAACAGTATTGGATGTATGTCATTTATGAATCAGCCAATATTAAAGTACAGTAATGAAATCAGAAGTGCAGTCCTTATCGTTCATGGAGAAAAAGCACACAGCTATTATTTTGGAAAAGATGCTTATGAAAATATGATTAAGGACAGCAAGTACACATCCAATAAAGAGCTGCTAACAATTCCAGGGGCTGTTCATACAGATCTTTACGACAACCTGGATGTAATCCCATTTGATAAGATCCAAAAATTTTTTGAAGAAAACGGAGTTGGTTAATTATGGCAAAAAAAGTAGAGTATTAGGAGATGGACTAGAAGTTTCGGCAATCGGTCTTGGATGCATGGGATTCAGCCACGCTTATGACGCTCCTACCGACCATGAGGAAGCTGTTTCTATGATTCACAGTGCCTATGAAATGGGTTACACACTTTTTGATACGGCAGAGGTTTATGGAAGTGAAGATAACCCTCATCATAACGAGGAACTGGTGGGAGAGGCATTAAAATGGGTTCGGGAGCAGGTGCAGATTGTCAGTAAATTTGGTATCCGCTTTGACATGAGCAGTTTCCAGGTAAACCATCCGCTTATCCCGGATTCCAGACCGGAAACCATTCGTGCTTCTGTAGAAGGCTCTCTGAAGCGGCTTCAGACAGATCACATTGATTTATATTTTAGGCATCGAATCGACCCGGCTGTGGAACCTGAAGTGGTAGCGGGTGTTATGTCTGATTTGATAAAAGAGGGAAAAATCCTGCATTGGAGGAATTAAATGTTGGTTTTGTGGCTTTCTCCCCTATGGCGAATGGCTTTTTATCAGGAAAATACGGGAAAGGTGTGCAGTTTGACAAAAAGTATGATTACCGAAGTAATATGCCGCAGGAGAATGCAAAAGCAGCAGAGATTAAGCTGACCGATGTGAAAGTTAAGGCACTTGACGAAGCACTTGATCAAATGGAAATGTCTGAGGTATTTGGAGGCTCTAGAATAGTAAAAAAGCCGAGATTCCAATACAGACAACAGACAGCAATATTCTGATTGTGTATTTTACAGCCGCAGAAAACAGTGATGTTGATGCAATCAGTTCTGCAAGCGTTACTGTAGTTGATGGAGTTGCAAAAGGAAATGTCCGTGCTGTGGTTTTTATTGATTATCCCACATGGTGGTATGATCTTCCTCAAGTGATGTATAGTTTCTTTGATGAATATGATTTTTCTGGAAAGACAATTATTCCGTTCAATTCAGCAAATGGAAGTCAGTTTTCCGGAACAATCGGAACTATACAGCAATTAGAACCGGAAGCAAAAGTAATTACAGATGGATTATCAGTACATCAGAATCGTGTTTCCGGAGCACAGTCAGAAGTAGAAGATTGGATAAAAAGATTAGGATTTTAGTAGAAAGCGAGGACAATTGATATGAGAAAGAATTTTGGAAAGAAAACATGGTTTTATCCACTGCCGGTACTGATTATTGGCAGCTATGATGAAAATGGCAAGGCAGATGCAATGAATGCTGCATGGGGCGGTATTTATGACAGTGATAAAGTAGTGCTGTGCCTGAGCGAAAACCATAAAACAACCCAGAATATCAAAAAAAGAGGAGCTTTCACGATCAGCTTTGCAGATACGGCACATGTAGTGGAGGCTGATTATGTTGGTCTGGTATCCGCAAATGAAGTAGAAGATAAACTGGAACGTGCAGGTTTTCATACCACAAAGAGCGAGTTTGTAGATGCTCCATTGATTGACGAACTGCCTATGACGCTGGAATGCAAATTAATAAAAGTAAACGAAGATGGAAACATCATTGGAGAAATTGTTAATGTAAATGCAGATGATAGTGTGTTGGGGGAGGATGGCATGATTGATGCTACAAAATTGCAGGCTATTTCTTATGATCCGATACATAATAAATATGTAAAAATGGGTGAAAAAGTCGGAAATGCGTTCAGTGATGGAGCGAATTTGGAATAAATGGATAAAGTAAAAGAAAAAGAACTGTTTGAAACCATGCCGGTTCATAAAGCAGTTGCAACCTTGGCGATTCCGTCTATTATCAGCCAGATTGTTAGTATTATCTACAATTTGGCTGATACCTTCTACATAGGACAGCTTGGTAATCCTTACATGGTTGCGGCAGTTACATTGGTATATCCTTGGTTTAATATATTGACAGCTCTTGGCAATCTGTTTGGAATTGGTGGAAGCAGCCTGATTTCCAGATTGCTTGGGGTGGATAAGAAAAGTGATATTAAGAGAGTGTCAGCATTCTGTTTTTACGGAGGCATGGTGGTGACTTTCTCGTTTTCGCTTTGCTCCTTGATTTTCAGGATGCCTTTATTGCATTTTTTGGGAGCAAGTGAGGAAAATTATAATTATGCATGTACTTATTTGCTTTGGGTTGTTGTAATCGGTGGAATTCCGACCATGTTGAACATGACGTTGGCTCACTTACTCAGGAGCGAGGGACACGCACAAAAGGCAAGTGCTGGCATGATGTTTGGAGGAATACTGAATATTATTTTAGACCCGGTTCTTATGTTTGGAATGGGGATGGGATTTATAGGAAGTGCTGTCGCAACGGCATGTTCCAATGCTGCATCTGTAATTTTCTTTTTGGTTATTTTTTACAGGATGAGAAATCAGACAGCAATGTCTTTGAATATTTGCCATTTTTCACTGCATTTTGTAAGACCGATATTTTCAGTGGGACTTGCGTCGGCTTTGACGACAGCTTTGGCAAACGCCTCAAATATGGTCATTGTGAAATTTGCGTCCGGTTATGGAGACATACCGATTGCCGCATATGGAATTGTAAAAAAGATTGATTTATTTCCGTTAGGCATTTGCATGGGACTGTGTCAGGGATTTATGCCGCTTGTAGGATACAATTATGCTGCAAAAAATTATAAGAGAATGCGGGAAATTTCTGTGTTTTCATGGAAGACAGCTATGGTAATCGCAGCATCGTTTGTAGTCTGCTTTTTCAGCTTTGCACCATGGATTATGCAAGCCTTCATTCAGGAAGAACAGACCAGCATATTGGGAGCAGAATTTCTTAGAATTGCATGTCTTGCAGTACCGTTCACGGCAGTGAATGCCCTCATTATCTATACTCTGCAGGCAATGGGTAAGGGAGCTTCATCCATCATATTGACCATATGCCGACAGGGACTTTTAAATATTCCATGTCTTCTTTTGATGAATTGGCTTGTGGGATTATATGGTATGATTTGGACGCAGTTAATCATTGAGGTGCTGATGCTGCCGGTGACGATTGGGATGTATATGGTAACATGGAAAAAATTAACAAAGTAGAAGGAGGATATTTTCATATATGAAAACATGGTTGATTACCGGGTGTTCCACAGGGCTTGGAAAAAGCCTTGCAAAAACAGTTCTGAAGAAAGGATATCAAGCCGTTGTAACTGCAAGGAATACAGATACACTTGCGGAATTTGAAAGAGAATTTCCTAAAAATGCCTTGGTACTTCCTTTGGACGTGACGGATAACAAGGCAATTAGTAACACAGTAAAAAGAGCGATAGAGCATTTTAGCAGTATTGATGTGCTAGTTAATAATGCTGGGTATGGTTACCGGGCTGCTGTAGAAGAAGGCGAATTTGAAGATACACAAAGGTTGTTTCATACCAATTTCTGGGGACCGATTGCATTGATGAAGGCAGTACTTCCACAAATGAGAAGGAACCACAGTGGTGCAATTATAAATGTTTCATCCATTGCAGCAATACGCACAGCACCGGGCTCGGGATATTATGCAGCATCTAAATGTGCTCTTGAGGGATTATCGGACGGACTTCGTGCAGAGACTGCACCGTTGGGGATTAAAGTAATGGTTGTTGAACCAGGTGCTTTCAGGACGGATTTTGCAGGCCGTTCCCTGACGCAATCAAGAACGGTGATAGAAGATTATGAAGAGACATCTGGTGCAAGAAGAATTGGAAGAGATACTACTCACGGAACACAACCTGGCGATCCGGATAAGGCTGCAGAAATGATTATACAGGCTGTCGAGGCAGATAACACACCGTTTCGACTGTTGCTTGGTACGGATGCAGTTGCATTTGCAGATCAGGAGATGAAAGTAAGAGCAGAAGAATATGCGAAATGGAAAGAATTTAGTTGTCGCTCAGATTACTAAGACAAAAGAGGTGAATATCATATGAACAGACCATATGTAATTTGCCATACTTTAAGTTCACTGGACGGAAAAATAAATGGTCCGTTTATGGCAACAAATGCTGTGAAACAGTAAGCTAATGTTATAACCTTAAGGTATTTACTGGTTAACCAAAAGAAACTTCTGTCTGTATTAATCATGATTTTCAAGTCCGGATCTTGCATTCAGCGGAATATAAGCTTTCGAGAAATGTTTGTCATCACCAAAAGTGTCACCGGTAAGAAGGCTCTTATATAGCTGTGCGGTATCGAAAGCTGCATCTCCAAGAAATGTTTTTGGATTGATTAGAGGATGCTTTCAAAGCTTGATAAGGGGACTCGCTATTATGTTTCTTCTGAGGAAACATTGCAGGGATATCATGCTTTTGCGCCGGATTTTGATGGACAAGAATAGAAAGGAGCTACCATTACATGCCAAAAGAAAAGAAACAGAAAATGAAGAAAAAATCTCACAAAATCATAAAAATAATATTGATAACTTTTGCATTAGTTATTGCTTTGGTTGCTATTATTGGATTCATATTTTTCAGAAGAATGAATGCACCGCTTCGAGCAAATCTTAACGCAAGTGAGGATGCGGTAGCTACAACTACGGCAGGTCTTGTTAAGGGTGCAATTGACGATGGTATATATGTATATCTGGGAATGCCTTATGCGGAGGCGAAAGAAAGATTTGTCAGAGCTGAAGCGTTAGAACCATGGGATGGGGTTCGCGAATATACGGAGTATGGTGCGATTTCTTTACAGTCATCTTTTATGGGAATGGGAGGCACTGACAATCAGGATAATAATTGCCAAAACTTAAATCTATGGACACCGGAATTGAATGATGGTGGCAAGAGACCCGTCATGGTATGGCTTCACGGAGGCGGATTCTCTTCAGGATCAGCTAATGAGGCTTCTACAAATGGTAAGAACCTTGCAAAGGAAGAAGACGTAGTTGTGGTGACCGTAAATCATAGACTTGGAGCGGCAGGATATTTAAATCTTTCTGCTTTTGATGAGAAATACAAGGATTCAGCCAATGTAGGTATGTGGGATGTGATTGATGCACTCACATGGATTCAGGATAACATTGAATATTTCGGTGGAGATCCGGATAACGTGACTATTTTTGGACAGTCAGGAGGCGGGGCAAAGGTACTCACACTCATGTCCACACCATATGCCAAGGGTCTATTTCACAAGGGAATCAATCAGAGTGGTGCAACAGAAACGGTTGGACCAAAGCTCACACCTGAGGAAGTAAGTCTTAGAATTACAGAACTTACACTGGAAAAGCTTGGTATTACAGCTGAAAATATTGAAGATATTCAGTCTATCGCATTTGAGGAACTGAATAATGCAGGAGCTGAGGCGATTGCTCAGGTGGCTGAGGAATTCCAATATGAAAGTCCGTTTGGAGGTTCTTATTCATATGAGTGGGAACCGGTTGTAGAGGAAGATTTTCTACCAACAGATCCGGTTCTGGATGAAGGATTTGCCGAAACTGGCTATGATATCCCTCTTTTAATTGGATCAAATCTAAATGAGTGGAATTTTATGGGCAGAAGTTCTGATGTTTCAGAAGAGGTGGTCACAGCATTTAAGGAAGCATATCCAAACATAGATGAGGAAAATGCTGGCAGCGTTGATTCTATGCTTCGAGTACCGTTACTTAGAACAACAGCACATAAAGCGGACCAGGGTGGCGCACCGGTTTATTCTTATATCTTTACATATGGCGCACCAAGATGTACACATGGAGCGGAGATTCCTTACATCTTTGGAAATGTCGATAGCACATCAGCCGATGAGGCTATGGAAAAAACAATGCGTGGTATTTGGGCAGCGTTTGCAAGAACCGGAATTCCGCAAGTAGATGGAATCCCAACATGGGAGGCATATACAAGAGATGGTGGTGCAACCATGATTATAGGTGAAAACTCAGAGCTGGCATATAATCATGACTTAAAGCTATTAGAATTGCTTGAGCCGGGATTTGATTATTAAATAGGAACAGTAGTAATCCCAATACAGATTAGGTAAGAGAAATATCATATGAGCTGGAAAAAGCTTAATGTATTTCTCTTATTTTTTGTTTTTGTTGGCGCAATAAAAAATGAGTAAACACCTTGAGGTTATAATTGAAAAACTATTCGAGAGTTCTTAAGAAAACCTGTTTCCGTTAAAATAGATGTATCAGAATAGAAAAAATCAGGAGGTATCACAAGATGAAGAAAATAATCAGTCTTATTATGACCTTTACATTATGTACTTTTGTATTTGTCGCATGTGGAAACAGTAATGACCAATCGCAGACCAGTGAAAATGTACAAGATCAGACAGCATCGGAAAGTAGTATTTCAAGTTCAGAAAGCTTGGAAAACGAGAAAAGAATTCGCAAATATGACAGAACAGCAAGAGATTTCTAATATGTGATGGAAAGAACGCCCAAACTTCGTTTTGAAAAGAAAACCTGTAATTGCCTCAGCAATTTTTCGGTCAGCATCCTCATGCACATCATCAAATATCATCATAGGGTTCATCTGGCTTGTCCATAATTATGGCAAAAATAGCAGCGTCATAAGAGGTAATGATGTCCACCATGCCTTCAACATACGCTTTATTATTTGTACGATTCTTAGTAATAGTTGCTTCACGAATTAGTTTTGTAGACTTTATTTCGTCCTGTTTTCCGTAAATGGAATCTTTTAATTTGTATATCTGATTTATGATCGGTTTAATATCATTCTCATGGATTCAGACACCAAGCAGGATAGGATTCTTGGTTGAATCTGTAGGGCGAGGGTATCCATTTTCGTCTATGAATGTAAGCATATGAATAGATTGCTTCTTTGTTAAGTAGTGAATTCATTATACTATAAAATGGGTTAACATACTACCAAATTTATAGAGATTGCTGCCTGTTCTTTATGTCTTGAGTAGTGGGCATATTTTTCCCAAGATGCTGATTGAGATTTTTCTGTTTTATCAGTTCTTGATATTCTGCTTTTAGCTTATCAACATTCAATCCTTTTAAGTTTATCCCAGTCTGCTCAAGTACACGCCTTGCACCGCCATAAAGAATGATCTAGCTTTCGTATCTGCGGAAATATGTGTCAGGATTCTTGGCTTTTTTGTAGCCGATATGATAGGATCGGTTGTCTTTGTACTGATGTGCGTATTTGATGATTTCCGCAAGGTCTTTGATGCGGTGTTCCAGTTCTGCAAGGGAGCCGACTTCATTATAGCTCTGTGCGGCAATCTTTAAATTCTCGATGGCAGCCCACCTTTGTAGTCCCGGACTGTTCTGAAATTTCTCGTCAGAGGTGTCAATAAGTCTGCGGGCAGAGTAGTCTTTTTGGGGGATAATTGCCTTTCGTTCCCGTTTTCTTTCAATGCGTTCCCTGATCCGTTCCTTTGTGTATTCCTTTCCTAAAGACTTCGCACTGCCACGCACAAAACGCTCTTTATCCAGAGGGCGGAATGAGATGTATTTGGCAGCTCCTTCTTCAAAAGTTTCCCCTTTGATTTCATAACCTTTGGCTCTCATCAAAAGCAGAAATTCTTCGTAAGTGGAAGCCGACTTGATACAGAAATTGATGTCCTTTCTGATCTGCGTTTTCCATGCAGAACCGTTCTGCTCGGACTGCCATTCTTTGTATTTTCTGCCACGCTGCGCACCCGGAATGATGACGGAAAGATTGTGTTCCTTGCACAGTTCATCACTCAGTTTCCGGATGTGGTAATAGGACTATTTGCAGTCGTGATATTTGTTATGTTCGATGTTATCAGCGGCGCAAAAAATGATATGATTATGGACGTGTCATTTATCAATATGGGTGGTAACAATATACGAATATTTTCCCTCTAAAAGTTTATCTGCAAGCTCCTTTCCAATGCGGTGCGCTTCTTCAAAACCAACCTCTCCCGGAGCAAAAGCTTGTATCAGATGATAGGCTTTGTTAGGACTGTTTTCCCGGCAGTGGTCGAGGGTATATTTGAAGTAATAAGCTGCGGTTTCTGGAGAACAGGCATAAGAGGAAACAAACATTTTTTCATCGGTCTTTTCGGGGTTGCAGATGTAGTCTATCGCTTTATCAACGGTTGCTTTGATAGCATGGATTTTTGTGTACGCCATACCTCATTCATCAACTCCTTTACTTCGTCCATATCTTCTTTATAAATGTTTCCGGTGCTGTTTATCCGCTTGGCAATCTGGTTCAGACTTGAGCTGATGATACGTCCAAGCTCCGTATTATAATTTCTAAGATAACTGTAATCCACGTCATAGACATACAAAATGAGCTTGCGTAAGAAAGCGGACTTGCTTTTCATGCCTGATACTCTGAACTTCTCGTCCAGGATATACTGCTCGTCATCATCGAGATAAAATTGCACAGGATTGGTGCGTTTTCTGTTTGCCATTTCTTTAACTCCTTCCTATTTTGGGTACAAAAAAACTGCTGTAAAATGTTCGATGTTTTACAACAGTTTGTTTCAAAGTGTATTCGATTTTTGGATAAAGTTATCCAAGAAAAATTGTAGCAAAATTGCAGAATAAGGTCAATGATTTTGCTGTGAAAAGTGGCTCAAAAAATATAAGAAGGTTAGGGATACTTCCCTATGGAAATTTACGGGATATGCCTGTGGCATAAACGTAAATTTCAGCCCATGTGTCATGACATGGGCAGTGCTTGCTATGTTTGCTATGGTTGTTTTCGACACTCCAGAAGGGTGTGTCGGTATTTTAATGTAGGTGAAAAAAGGTGGTGGATGTTCTTTTTTGAATGATAAGAACAGGATACAGTATAATGACCAGTGCAAGAAGTGTGTGTATGAATGTAAGCAGAGTTTCCGGTGCAGGATTGTGTGGTGTGGGAAGTATTACTCTAAGCGGAGAAAAAGGTAGTGTTTGATTTATTTGATATTTCTGAAAGGGGTTGAGATAAAATATTGGTTTAATAGTTTAATTCGTTTTAAGAAAAAATGAGGAATCTTTTAATCATTTTAAGTGCATAACCCGTTATTATATA
>ENA-ORTJ01002330-ORTJ01002330.1-human-gut-metagenome-genome-assembly--contig:-NODE-2330-length-10105-cov-8.559303_pt1 | contig 10105 bp, 10 predicted proteins | sample MGYA00242069_ERZ509187 | MGnify/ENA primary metagenome ERZ509187 (study PRJEB26280, sample SAMEA2338779) | human gut metagenome | biome: human gut; feature: human-associated habitat; material: faeces... | reverse complement strand
AACCGGCATCTGATTTTACTGTAAGAATGACTGTTTCTGACTTATGCTTCTCTAAAAAACCGAGGGAGGTATTGAGGATTGACTGTAATGTAAGATCACTTCCGTTTTTTTCCTGACACTGCCATAATTCGCCTCCATGTACTATCTTTACGTCTGCCACAGAAGCATCATCTTTTGTCGCATTTGCACGGATATCAAAGCTGCGTGCTCCCATATTTAACTGTTCATCATAATAAAGATTCTGACATGATGTAATGGATACCTGTGGTATATCATCCTCTACAACTCCTGCTGTTCCTGTATCATGTGTTGCCGGAATATTTACAGATGATAAAAGTGCATCATCCGGAATATTTGCCATCCAGTTTTCTGCATAATAGTACTTCGTCTTCTCTGTGTTTCCTGCCAAAATAGACAGATCTATTTTCGTTCCTTGTTCTCCAAGCTTTAATCCATTAACAGTCTCCAGAATGTACAAACCACTTCTTGCATTCTGAATCAGGTATGTTCCATCCGATTGTTTGAAAAAACGCCAAAGCTGGCTTGTATTTTGATTATGATCAAATTCTTCTTCTACCCACAAATTAATAGTGGTATTCATTCTTCCCGATTCTGATTGCACATCAAGAGCAAGTCCTGTATCTTTTTCTCCTTCTGAAATGCTTTCGATTTGATAAGCATTATAATCCTTAACCCAGGTCAGCTTCCATTTACTTGTTGTTCCCATTGTATAAAAATGAGGAAGTGCACCCGGAACCAGACTATCCGCCATTCTGTTTAAAGCTGCCAGTTCTCCGGCTTTGTGAATCTCACAGACGGCTGTTTTATCATCTTTGTGCAGTACCTGACTTTCCTTTCCCGTAAACGGAACCACGGATTTTGTAATCAACCAGACTTTTCTATTTTTCTCATCTGTCTGAATGATCTTTGGATTGTTATTATTCAGTTTTCCTTCATATCCGATCCATTTTCCACTGTTTCTATTTTTAATATAGTACCTCGCATTTCCATTTGCATCATTACCAATATAATAAAATGCAAACTGACGGTGATTGTTTCCCTTTACTTTACTGTCTGAAGACTCCCATAAATGAAGTACTGCACCGTTGTTTTTACTTTTACCATCTACATCTGCAAAACGGTCCGTTCCATCAACTTTAATATGTTTAATTCCATACCATTCATTTTCTATATGATCTAACCGAAAACGACAATTATCTCCTCCTGAAGTATCCAAATGAACTACACTGTTTTTTTCTGCACTATCGTTTACATTCCAGCGATATCTCGTATTTTCCTCAAGTGTAATAAATAATTCATTTCCTGTCTCCATCGTCTGTACACTTTTTCCACCGGAATTCTCTGCATTTACACTGACTGGTATTCCTGTAAGTGTGATTGTCATACATATGAGCACTGCCATTATTCTTTTGATTTTTTTCATGTATTTCTCTCCTCCTCATCGTATTTAGGCAACTCCATTTCTTTTTATTATATTTTTGATATCTTTTTTTACAATATTTCTGACACGAATTGCCCGAAAATGGCACGAATTGTCATTCTGTGGTATACTAGTTTTAGATTTTAACTTAACTATCTGCTTGTTATCGGTCATGTGTAGTGTGTAAAGTAATATTTCCTTCAAGCAGATACAACTCTGGGAGGATTTTCATATGACAATCGCTATTGTTGATGATATTAAGGAAGAACGTGTTCTGCTACGAACACGGTTAGAAAAGATTTTTCATCAGAAAGATATGGGATTTCATTGCTGTGAGTATGAGAATGGGGAGGCATTTCTTGAAGCTTCGAAGGATCAGGACATCACAGTTTTATTTTTGGACATTTATATGGATGGTGCAAATGGGATTGAAATTGCAAAGGAATTCAGGAAATCGAATAAAGACTGTCTGCTGATCTTTACAACAACATCCTCGGATCATGCGTTGGAAGGTTTTCAGGTTCGTGCCATGCACTATCTTGTAAAGCCCTATACCGAGGATGAACTTTCTTCTTTAACTGATGAGATTTTGTCCAGAATCCCAACTCCCGAGAAAACACTTCCATTGAAAGTAAATGGGAGTGAATTTCAAGTACCGTTTAAAACGATCGTCCATGCGGATCATTTTTCTCATATGATCCACATTCATACAACTGCAAAAAAAGAACTTGTCATCCGACAATCCTTCAGTTCTTTTACTGCTCCATTAAAAGAAGATTCCCGCTTTTTTGTCTGCAACAGGGGAACGATCATTAATATGGAACATGCAGTTGATTTTGATGGAACGATGTTTCTATTGGATGACGGAAGCAAGATTGCTGTCAGTCGAGAACTAAGCAAACTGGCACGACAACACTTTATGGATTATTTATTTCAAAGGGAGGATTTCTAATGCGTACAATAATTTTTCAGGCTTTGGAATTTACAGTTCTGATTCCGGGCATGTTGCTTGCATATCTCCCTGTGAACTCATCTTTAAAGCAAAAACCTAAGAAAATGATTGCCTGGATGCTTCCTCTTCTTGTCATAATTTCTTTTTCGAGTGGATTTGTATGCAACAGATTTCATTTATCAACAAGAATGATTCTTCTGCCGCTTCTGTTTCTTACGTTTATCCTGTATCAGGCAACACTGCGAATCTCACTATGGAAATCCGTCAGCATCTATCTTGCTGTCTGTGCAGTTTTTTCTTGCTTTAACAGTCTCGCAAGAGCAACGTCTGCTATGCTTAGCTTTAATTCTGAAGAACAGGCTTTTTCTGGATTCTCCGTATTTGCTGTCCTATATAACATTTTCTGTATCCTTTTTGTTATATTGATCTGGCATCCGGCTTCTCACGTTGTCAAGGACATGGTCGAGGATGAAAATCTTGCCCAGACATGGTATGTATTCTGGGTACTTCCGGTTCTTATCATCGGATTGAACCTTGTTCTCATTCCAAAATATAATACGATTCTGCACACACAGCGTTTCTTGCACGGATACATTGTGATTGTTTACGCCCTTCTTCTTATTCTCGCACTGTTTTACACAATGTTTCTGATGATGGCTAACATTTTGAATAAAAACCAAAAACTGCAGCAGGAAAATCTGTTTCTTTCTGTACAGCAGGAGCGATATGAGAATTTAAGATCTGCAATCGAAGAAGCAAGACAGGCACGACATGATATCCGTCATCATTTCGTTCAATTATCTGTCCTGGCCGAAGATGGCAATCTCGAGAAGATAAAGGACTATCTGCAGAACGCAATGGATAAAATTCCTGGCTTTGATTTTCATTTCTGTGAAAATCAGTCTGTTGATAATGTGATCGGATATTATTATGCGTTGGCTCAGAAAGAAGAGATTCCGTTTGATGCACGTGTCGATCTGCCTCAGGAGCTTTCTGTAGATGAAATGGATCTGTGTCTTATCCTTTCAAACCTTCTTGAAAATGCATTGGAAGCCAGCCGCAAGACTACAATGTCACGGCAGCAGATTTTGCTTGAGATCCGCCAGCATTCAGCTTCTCTTCTTTTAATTCGGGTTGAGAATAATTTTGATGGAATCATCAAAGAAAAGAACCATCTGCTCCATTCTACCAAACGGAAAGGTCTGGGGATTGGTACCCAGTCTGTCCGCAGAATGGCAGAAAAGAACGATGGTTCTTGTAATTTCACTTATGAAAATGGAGTCTTCACTGCAAAGATCATGCTTCGTGCTACTCTTTAGGTTGCTCCTCTTTAATATGTAAAGCGAAGGGCTTTTGATCAGTCTTTCGCTACTTCGAGTTTCTTTTTCCCAGAAAGCATTTTATGTCCTGAATAAATAGCCATCCGGCTTCTTCCTATTATTTTTAAATTTGTATTATTGAGTGGATACGCTGTGGAGTCAGAAAAAACTTCTTACTGCGACTGCCAGCGGAAAGCAGCGTGTTCCTGAGCAGGTGCATTAGCAGGGCTCTAAAGCGGGCCTGCACTGCGAAGGAATATCTCTGTTTTTCGCATCCGATTCGCCACAAAGAAGCTTTCTGATTTACAAGCGTATCTCTCCAACAACTACAAATTTAAAATACAACCACCAGCAGCATTTTAAATTGTTCTTGTCCATAAACTGCATGTGGATGTTTTGCCGGCATTACAATCGATTCTCCTTCATGAAGAATATATTCTTCTCCATCAATCGTAATCTTTCCCACTCCGTCCAGGCAGGTTACAAATGCGTCTCCACCGGATTCATGTGTGCTGATCTCTTCATCTTTATCAAACGCAAATAAGGTTACACTGAGATGCTCGTTCTGTGCCATCGTCTTGGAAACGACCTGGCCTTTCTGATAATCGATCTGCTCCTTTAATGTTACTACTTCTGCTTTTTCAAAATTTTTAATTCCTGCCATCTTTTTTCCCCTTATAAAATTCTTCCGTCAATCGAGATCGTTACGACCTGCCATGGAAGAAATTTTCCACTATTTTTTAAAGCTTTTACTGCTGCATTCTCCAATCCGCCACAGCATGGTACTTCCATTCTGAGTACCGTCACACTTTTTATATTATTCTCTGCAATGATCTGTGTCAACTTTTCACTGTAATCAATTTGATCTAATTTAGGACATCCGATCAATGTTATTTTTCCTTTCATGAACTCCTCATGCATATTTGCATAAGCATATGCAGTACAATCTGCAGCAATCAGTAATTTTACATCTTCAAAATATGGTGCATTAACAGGAACAAGTTTAATCTGACACGGCCACTGCTGAAGCTGGGACTGCACCGTCTCCCGAGATACCTCTTCCTGAAATGCTTCTCGTCCTGCTGCTTTATGGGTTTCTTTTCTTTCCATATTAGCTTTTACTGCTGCCTCATCATATGCCGCAGCTTCTCTTTCTATAAAACTGATCGCACCGGTTGGACAATTTGGAAGGCAATCTCCCAGTCCGTCGCAATAATCATCACGCATCAGTCTTGCCTTTCCGTCAACCATACCGATTGCCCCTTCATGACAGGCGGTCACGCATATTCCACAGCCATTACATTTTTCTTCATCTATCTGAATCACTCTTCTTATCATATTATATCTTCTCCCTTCAATTTCTATTGCAATTATATTATAATAAATTTAATATTTATGTGGTTATAACCACGAAAGGAGATTTTTATGAAACTTTTCCACACTCCGCTTTTCCTTGGAATCACAGAATCCGAATTTGAGACCATGAAAGAATTACATTCCATGCATTCTTCTTTTTTCTTCAAAAATGGAACTATCTTTCATACCGGGGACCTGATCCACGAAATCGGAATCATTGAATCCGGCAGCGTAAATATTGAAAATATTGATCTTTTGGGCAATAAAAGTATTTTAAGCAATATTTCACAGGGGCAGATTTTTGCCGAAACTTATGCAATCTGCCATGAACCGATGCTGGTCGATGTCGTTGCTATAGAGGATACACAAGTTCTCTTCGCTGATCTTGATATTCTCCTCAGCAATCGGTATGCTTCTCAGCCATGGCATGCAAAAATCATGCAAAATATCCTGAAGCTTTCGGTACAGAAAAATCTGGTTTTATCGAATCGTATTTTCTGTACTTCTGCCAAAACGATCCGCTCCCGCCTTTTAACTTATCTGTCCATGGAATCTGTCAAAGCCGGGAATACTACCTTTCAGATCCCCTTTGACCGACAGCAGCTCGCTGACTATCTAAATGTAGATCGTACTGCCCTTTCCAAAGAACTTGGGAAAATGCGGACTGATGGGATTCTCTATTTTTATAAAAATAAGTTTACGCTGCGGTCTTTCTGAATCCCCGACTGACCGCTGCATAAACTTTTCCTTTGTCTTTTCCTCTTCCGGGATACATTCCCGGCTATTTTTTAATTTTTTCATCTTATATGTTCAGACTTTTATCTTTCTGCCCACTTGTTCTCCCAGCTTCACCAGCGTCTCATACCCGGCTTCTGTATTCCGGATCAGATCTTCATCCGGCTGTACTTTGCCCGGTTCTGTCATCAGGATCACAGTTGATCCCCCAAACTCAAACATTCCCTTTTCCGTTCCACGGCAGACCCTGCAGTTTCTCTGCTCATGATTTTTGATCTTTCCTACCATCAAAGCACCAACTTCCATCATCAGCACCGTTCCAAGAGTTTCTGTCTTTAACAGACAGTATTCCCTTGCATTCATTTTGTAGATCGGACAGGCATCATTCGCCACCGGATTAACTGTATGAAGGATTCCTTTTATCTTCTTCTGCGAAGACTTTATTCCATCTGCCACATAGCAATAGCGATGATAATCATCCACCGTCAACCGCAGGATATAGATCCAGCCACCATAATAATGCTTTGCCAGATGTGCGTCCTGAAGTAATTGCTCTGCTGTATAAGCCGTATGCTTGATCTCAAATTTTCCTTTTTCACAGATCGGATATACACTCACTTTTCCGTCACACGGACTGATCAGCACTTCTTCATCCATTTCCACCGGACGTTCTTCTGCTTTGATCTTTCTTGTGAAAAATTCATTATAAGAAGCAAACTCCTGCTTTTCATATTGACTGAGATTGATCTGATTCTTTTCAACAAATGGACGGATTGCCACTGCCGAAAGTCTTGTACTCAGAAACGTTCCGCCAAGCTTTGATACCCAGGGACTGAGAAAAGGACGGATCAGAAGTCTTGTCGCGGTATGCGTATAAATAAACTTCAGCAGCCTGTCCTGTCCCGTTGTTCCCTTTGTTCGGTTTCCATTTCTATCTACATAAATCATCGTTTTCTTTCCTCTGTATCCTGCCTTACTGACATACATGTAAAATTTTAAGTACTGCGGCTGCCACTATTACTACCAGCACTACCAGTGTTGCATTTTTCGGCTTTCTCAATTTAAAATCAGTAATAAATAAAAGTCCGACTACGAGTACCGCTGCATGAAGTGCTACCATAAACTCTTTTCCAAGCAATGGGCGGAACACTACAACCAATGGAAGAATGATCGCCATGGATGTAATCGGAAGTCCCTGATAACATGCACGCTTCTCATCGGTCTCTTTTTGTCTGCACTCTTCCGTCACATTAAACCATGCCAGACGGATCAGTCCTGCAAGGACATAGAACATTAAGATCACCATTCCGATCGGGCCTCTCATCCCAATACAATAACAGATGATCGCCGGTCCTACCCCGAAACAGACGATATCACACAACGAATCAATCTGGATTCCAAAGCATTTTTCTTCTTCGGTACGATCCTTTTTCGTCCGTGCGATCTTCCCGTCAAACATATCACACAATCCTGAAATTGCCAGACAAAGCACGGCCAGATTCAGATGTCCGTTTACTGACAGCATCATTCCCCCGATGGATACCATCAGACTTACATATGTAAGCACTACCGTATAATCATAAATTCCCAACATTTTCTCTCACCTTTTTCCCTTTTCCTATAGTAAAATTAGCCACGATCGTAAGTACTGCACTTACAAGCAGCTCTGTATAATATCCAAGTCCTCTGCTTAAAATCATTCCCGGAAGAAGCAGCCCCGTTCCAAAGATTGGTGCAAAGATAACCAGGAACAGCTTTTCGCTGATTCCCATTCCGCCCGGAAGTGGCAGCATATCCACTGAAACCGAGATGGTTGACTGAAGCAGAATAATCAGCCACGCACTCTGACCTGACAATCCAAATGCCTTATATACAAACCATGTAGCTGTAAAAAGTGCAAATCTCTGAAACAACGTAATTCCAAATACATTTACCAGCACTTTTACATGATTCTTCAGATACACTGCCGTTTCCCGGTACTGATCCATGGAGGCATTGAGCCTGTCGAGCCTGGACTGCTTCCTTTTCATCAGATGCATCCGCTCAAGAAGTGCCATTCCTTTTACAAGGATTGTTCTTGCAAGTACCGGATGAAACACAAGGATCAGCATTGTCACCACGCAGAAAACGTTCAGCCCCGTTCCAAGATAAAAAACGTATCTGACATCATAAAGATATTTATGTATAAATCCCTGCCCGAAAAAAGTCACCACAACTCCGATGACAACCAGCACCAGCTTATACGTGATCGTTACGATCATAAGCACCAGTGTTGACACCGGAATCGGGATCTTTTCCTTTTTCATATAATAAATCTGTGCAGGCTGTCCCCCCGAAGCAGACGGCGTAATACAACTAAAGAAAAATCCAACAGACGAAAACAAAAAGCAGGTCCACTTTTTTCTTTTGATTCCAAGAGTTCTCATCATATAATAGATAATGATGGATTCTCCCCATATAAATACGATCACGCATATAAATCCGGGAATGAGCCACAGCAGATTCACGGTCTTCAATATCCTCGCAATCTCTCCAAGATCTTCCCCGTGGAAGACTCCATAAATTGTACCGGCGAATACAAGGATCAGAAATACCACATTAAACGCCATCTTTTTCTTATTTTCCATGATTTTATCGTCCTAATCTTCTGCTTATACCGACAGATATCTTTTCATTCAGTCTCTGATATGTCTTCCAGCCATTCGTCCGGTTGCTGATAAACCAGGTCAGCTCAGCTACCCCGATGCCTCCTGCCACATCCCATAATACATGCTGTCTCGTTGCAAGCGTAGAAATGAAGACCGATATTGCAATCAGTACTGACATCAGCTTATACCACTCAGGAATCTCCTTACACTTTCTAAGACCGATACAGCAGAACCAGCTCGCCATACAATGAATCGACGGAAACAGGTTTACCGGCTTATCAACGGTATATAAAAATCGCATTGCCCGAATAAAAATCCCATTTCCCGTAAGTTCCGGCCTCGTATTTGTCGTCGGGAAAAGCACAAAAAATGCAAGACAGATCAGCCGTGCGTAAAAATCTGCCGTGTAAAATCTGTATTTATTCTCATCTTCATAAAACGCTACCATCAGATAATTGACTACCCAGAAAATGTAACAGCCAAAATAAATAATGATAAATGCAGGCATAAACGGAACCAGTTCGTCCAGGCCGCCGGACAGGTTATGCGATCTTCCCGTCCCCACGATCAAAGGTGCTCCCCAATAAACCAGCGAATTTACCACAAAGGTAAATAACGGTGGTAAAACGATCTTACATAATTCTTCTGAATTTTTTCCTTTAAGTAACTTTAATTTTCCCATGTTTTCCATTTTAGACGATAATTTCAAAATAACAACTATCTTTCGTATTTCTTAAAGAAAAACGTATGATTCTTTAAGATTTACGACATATCATCCTCCCTGTATCCAAAGTTTTTCATCATATAATCACTGTCACGCCAGTTTTTCTGCACTTTTACCCAAAGTTTCAGATTCACTTTGCAGTCTAAAAGCCGTTCAATCTCATACCGTGCTGTGCTTCCGATCTTTTTCAGCATACTTCCCTGCTTTCCGATAATAATTCCCTTATGTGAATCCCGTTCGCAGATAATCGTTGCATCAATATGGCATACTTTCTTATTCATCTTCATCTGATCGATCGCCACTGCAATTCCATGCGGAATTTCTTCATTCAGACAATGTAATGCCTTCTCACGGATCAATTCTGCAACAATCTGTCGCTCCGGCTGATCTGTGACCGTATCTTCATCATAAAACTGCGGACCGTACGGCAGATAATTCAAAATGACTTTTACAAGCTCATCCGTATTATCTCCTGTCCTTGCAGAAACCGGAACGATCTCTGCAAAATCGTATTCTTTTCTATACGTATCAATAAAAGCCAGAATTTCTTCTCTTTTTACCATATCGATCTTATTGATAACAAGAATAACCGGCGTCTTTACCTTCTTCAACTGCTCAATGATATGCTTTTCTCCCGCTCCGATAAAGTTAGATGGTTCAACAAGCCAAAGCACTACATCTACTTCATTTAAAGAACGCTCTGCAATATTCACCATATATTCGCCCAGTTTATTTTTTGCCTTATGGATTCCCGGAGTGTCCACAAACACAATCTGCCCCTCCTCCGTTGTAAGCACTGTCTGGATGCGGTTTCTTGTCGTCTGCGGTTTATTTGACGTAATTGCGATCTTCTGTCCGATCAGATGGTTCATCAAGGTTGACTTTCCCACATTCGGTCTTCAGATTCTCTAATCTCCTGAAGAAGGATTG
>ENA-ORTJ01002316-ORTJ01002316.1-human-gut-metagenome-genome-assembly--contig:-NODE-2316-length-10176-cov-2.707341_pt1 | contig 10176 bp, 10 predicted proteins | sample MGYA00242069_ERZ509187 | MGnify/ENA primary metagenome ERZ509187 (study PRJEB26280, sample SAMEA2338779) | human gut metagenome | biome: human gut; feature: human-associated habitat; material: faeces... | reverse complement strand
GCTTTCTGTTCTGCCAGCAGACGTTTACTTTCCTCCAACGCCTCGTAATCAATATATTTTTTCGGGTTATAAACTGCATTCAAAATGTAAATCAACGCTGTGGAGAACAAGTTACTGAAAATCCAATACAAACCAACTCCACCCGGAACCAGGAATGTAAAATATGTTGAGAATGCAACTGTAAAAATTGTTACTCCCCATTGTCCCAAAGCACCCTGCTCTTTCTGCAACACGTTCGCCTGATTCTGGCATGCACAAAGTAAAACAGTAGAAAGACAGCTGAACAGTGGAATAAGAAGGATCCATGCCAATACAGTAATGTGTGGAACTACAGACAGATCCAGACCAAGAAAATGTGTGTTGATCGTAGCTGCCTGTGCTGCGATCGCCTCAATATCAATGCCGGTCCCTGTCAATGCATTCTGGAAAAAGCTTAAGTTATCCGGATTCTGCAATGCTGCCATTGCCTGAAGCTGTGCGCCACTCCCCAATTGATCTACCCCCATCAGAGAACAGGTAGCTGCCACGATCTGATCACAGACAGATGTCTTGATATGCATCAAATGCTGCATTGGATTATAAATGACATTAATCAGGCCAAGAACCAATGGAATCTGTAATAACATTGGCACCATACCAAGCATTGGACTATAATGTGCCTTCTTGAATAACTCCATCTGTTCATCCGCAATGCGATCTTTATCGCCTGCATGCTTATATTTAATCTCATTTATCTGTGGCTGGATCTGTATCATTCGAATACTGTTTTTCTGTACCATAATAGATACCGGCAGCATGACGATTTTGCTGACCAATGTAAACAGAATGATTGATAAACCATAGTTTTTCACTAACTGATAGCATCCCCACATGACATATCCAAGTGGAATACCAAACACCGTGTTAATAAAACTCATCATTTCCTCCTAATGTGACCGTATCTCAAAATATTAAGACACCTATTTTATTCTTACATACCAAAATAGAATTTTATCAAATAAAAGGAAACTTGTAAACCTATAAACAATGATTTCTTCTTAAGATTTGCTTAAAATCTCACTGAAATCTATTCCGATAGTTTTAAATATATTCTGTATTTCAACTCCACATCCCGTATCTGTGGAATGATATTATCATACACCTCTTCTTCCTTGAACTTTCTTATCAGATCATCGCTATGTTCATACGCCACACGATCACTGTCAATTGTACTCTCATAATACCGGATCCTGTCTGCCAGTTTATCCATTGTCACAACCTCATGCCCTGATTCTATATCTAAATGGATCTGCTCATCTGTAAGTCCAATAATATTGACAATTGCAATCGCCGGTACATCCCGTCTGATAGCTTCCCCTGCCAGCATCTGTATATACTCACAATAACTCTGGTTTCTCTTATCCGCATTGTCCACTTTGTGCTTATGCGTTTCCTGTTTATCTGTGTTCTCTGCATAATACCAGTTTTTTGCGTCTGAGCTTCCGTATAATTCGACATGCTCCGGAAACTTCACTGTCTTGATCACATAGATTGCCTGATCACCAATCACAATATGGTCCACATGCATTACTTCATACATCCCCGCATCATGATTAAACGTCTCTGTCTCATAATAACCATTATTTATTGTACAAAACTTTGGAAAGTTTTTGATCAGATACTGTTTTGCCTGCTGTATTGCCGCTTCATGCTCCTGCTCTCTCTCCATTTCTTCTCTGGAGATATGAATGTCCACATTCTCCCAATCAATTTCGCTGCGACGTAATCCTGGTCTTACCATAACTCACATTTTCCTTTCATTTCTTTCAATCTCTTTTAACAGTTTCCCTAATCCCCAAAGCATCCTGTTAAATTAATTAATTTTATTCCCATTCATGCAAAAAGACCATTCGATATCGCGTAAATTTAAATTTACGTCACATCGAATGGTCTCTTTGCCTTCTGGAATTTACCATAATCTCAAAATTAACTGGAGGTACAAAACCATGAAAAAGAAAATTTTTGCTATCACATTATGTGCACTTATTGCAGCCGCTTCTATTGTTGGAAGCACAGGAGTTGTGGATAACTCTTATGAAGTTGCTTCCATCTTTGGTCCAATATCTGGCGGATATTAAAATTCAATTCCATAATTTGTCCTGCACCAATCAATTATTAGTTGAATATGATCATTTTGTTTCATAGATTTAAAAATCATGATTGCTTGGTGCAGTTGTTCTTTTGCTTCTTCCATTTTTCCAAGTCCCGCTAATGCAACGCCTTTATTAGCAACGAGTATTGGAAAAAAGAATAAATTTCCATATTTAATGCAAAACTCTAATCCTTGCTCCGCCATCTCTAATGACTCTTTATGATATCCTTCATCATCCAACCAACAACTCAAATTATATAAAATCATAGGGTATTTTGCCGTCTTGGTCTTGCCATCCACAAGTTTATTCTCCATATATTCTTTCAGCCACATATCCAATTGTATTGCAGTCATTATCTCATCATTATTTACATACAAAATTGCAATTGCATTAATAATCATAATTTCATCAAATGTTAACAGATTCTTTCTCAATGGATTTTTACCATCAAAATCAGGTAAAGTAATATGAATTGCTTTCATATATAATTCCATTGCTTTTTCATTGTTCTTATCCCGTTGTCTAGACAACTCACCTTTTGCAAAATACAAGCATTGATTTTCTAATACCGATGTTTCTTTCGTCATTTTCTCAACAATTTCAACTTGCGTCTCTATCTTTGAAACATCCTGATCTGTTATATTCCTAATCAATTCCTGTATCGCAGAATACAACTCCATTTCTTCCCTATTTACAAAGGTATTAAACAAATTATTCTCCGTGCCCAATCGTTCAAACAGTTTCTCCAAAATAAGTCGTCCCGGTTTTTGTGCACCATTTTCAATTCTCGACAAAGACGCAGGTGTACAGATTCCGTAACTAACTTCTTCCTGTGTATATCCCCTTCTCAACCTTGTTTCTCGCAAAAAATCTCCTACAACGTATACTGCCATATTGTATCTCACCCGTTTCTCTTTTTTGTATTTGATACTTATAATATAACGAGTTTTCAGTCAAACTTCAACTTTTTATTAATAATTCTTTCAATTCAACAATTTTAAGTATATTTTTCTCAAAACACAAGACTTTATACATTGTATTCTTTAATTCTAAGAATTGTCAATACGAGCTTTTTAAAACAATAATCACGATATTTTCAATCAGCATTTTACATATATTATGATTCTTTCTCATACTTTTCAATCAAACATTGATGTTCTTTGCAATTTTTATCATAACTGATTCCTACAAGCAGAATATCCCCCGTATATTTTTCAATGGCTGTTGGATACTTTTTATTCTTAATCTGCTGTATGGCAGTCTGTGCTTTCTGATTCCATTTCAGTTCCACAATTAATGCAGGATAATCCGCTTTATATTCAGGTTTTGGTATATAAACAAAATCAGCGAATCCACGACCTGTCGGCAATTCCCGAATTGGTTTGAAATAATATTGCATTGCACTAAGATATGCTATTGTCAATACACTACTCAACGAATTTTCATTATGATACTGAATAACAGAAATATACTCATTATGAATTTTCTCTATCTGAGTTCCAACCATCACACCATCCATATCTAACGTCGCATCCAGAAGTCTTTCTGACTCCTGCTGAAACATCAACATTTCATTCCAAGACCGGCTTTCAACTGCCACTGTAAGTTCCTGCCGAATCTCTTCATTCGGAATAAACGCTGTTTTTGTATACTGATCATAACCAAGATATCCCAGATGAATCATATAAGTAAGCACATCATCCTTGCTGTGAATATTTACAGTATCATTTTTGAAAGTTGCAGTATCAACCTTCACATTTGCACCAGAAAGCATTTCAATAATAGCTGTTTTCAAACCATCATAATTCATATTAATCAAAGGAGTAACTGCTTCATAAGATGCCGTTTCGGACCAATAACTTTTAAATTCTCCTTTTAGCATCACACCTACAACCGCTCTCGGATTATAAATCTGATAATCCTTCAAAAGATAACCATCATACCAGCGTTTGACTTTATCAAAATCCTGATGATATTCCTTCGAAAGTTTCTCTACTTCATCCTCCGTAAAACCAATATAAGGAGCCAGATTGCTCGCACTCAACATTGTAAACTCATCAAAATTATTCAATGCAGACTGTGTTTTTTCTTTTTTTACAGGAAGAATACCTGTAAGATAAGCAAGCTGAATGTATTTAGTTGGTTCAGTTCCTTTAAACATTCCCCTCAGGAAATTGATATACGCCTCCTGAACCTTTCCATTTGTTGCCGCGTCTCGAATCAGAACATCCCATTCATCAATAATGATAATAAACTTTTGTCCGGTTTTTTCTCTTACAATGGAAAGTGCATCCGGTAAACGTGATACTTCCCATGTAAAAATATCTGGATATATTTCCCGTAATTCGCTCAAAACTGAATCTGTAATAAGCGTTACAACATTATCAACGTCCTCACAATTCGCCAAGAACCACTGGATATCAATATGAATCACATCATACTTATTGAGATGCTCCCTGAAATCTGCTTCCTTACTAATTTGCAATCCAGAAAACATCTTCTCAGAATCCGCACCCTTACTGTAGTATGCTGCCAACATATTCGCTGCATACGACTTTCCGAATCTGCGTGGTCTGCTATTACAAATATAAGCATCTGTCGTATCAAGAACACTGTTCGTGTACTCAATCAAACCAGTCTTATCCACATATATCTTAGAATTCAACGCAACCTGAAATGCACTATTATCCGGGTTTACGAATCTACCCATGTCTTCCTGTCTCCTTCCTGTTTCTTCTAAATAAAGAATAACAGTAATTTTGCTAACTGTAAATGTAAAAGTGGTCGTATAATAATTATTATACGACCACTTTCAACAATGCTATGCAGGAGCAAACATTTTCTTTAAACTTTTTATCTTAATGATACATAATAGTTGTTAACTCACTTTTTCATCTGCTTTACATAAAATACAACACCTATGGTTGCCATTGTTTTTAAGAAAACCATCCCAATGCTTCTCTTCCTAAAATTGGTCCGGACAAGGATATGATAATGCAGCGCTTGACACCGCTACTCCAACCAAAATCTTTCCCGGTGTACCAAGCAGACATTCTGCAGCTGTCAGCAACAACCACGGTGTTGATGCAGACTCAACACTCAGATCCGGTCAATTTTCCAATGCTGCTACAGTAATCGTATTATTTGCTGTATAGACAAAGCAGCCAAATATAATCGCAACGATCATAATGCCACTCACTTTTTTGTAAGAGAATTTAAACTCTTCTGCCGCCTGCGGTATAGTATCAAATCCTACATATGCCCAAGGTGCAATGGCATCAGACTTATGAAAACCCCACCATGGAGCCATATTTGCCAAAGATGTCTTACTGCTCGCTAAGGCTGCTATCGTCAATGTCACAACAGAAATGCCTAACAATGCTGCGATGATCGTCTGTACAATTCCAGCTTTCTTCACGCCAAGAATATTCAGAATACCAAATAAAATCAATATTTCCATAGCAAGTAACATCTCTCCAAGCCAGACATCATAACCTGCCACCTGATAATGCAACCCCCATTTTAAAATATCTGCTGATCCCTCTAAGCCATCCACAATTAAACCAATTGCAGTCGAATTCATTGGAACATTGGTCAAATAAGCCCCTACCAGAAACCATCCACAAACATACGCCGTATTTCTGCCAAAGCACATCTTGGTAAAAGTAAATTCGCCGCCAGCTTTTGGATACTTTGGCACCATATACGCATAACTAAACGCAATAATGATCATTACCAATGCACCAAGTGCGATTGCCCATGCATGTGTAGGACTCAACTGCCTCTGAAGTTGTCCCTGATTATCATTATTTTTATAATTACTCATATTTCTCTCTGTTTTTAACCTATAACATAAAGTTTATCAATCGCCTTTAATTCGTTAAATGTATCAATCTCTGTAATATCTTCTGACTTGCATTCGCGAACATGTACCTGATAATTTTCCTTTTTATAAACAAGCGGGACCTGCTCCCAATAGCTCTCTTTTCCACCCGGAGATAAATAAACCTCATTTAAGTCATTGGCAAGCTTAATTCCATCTGCTTCACTCCAGTAGGAAATTCCAACCATCTGATGACAGTCGGTACCACTTACTTTTTCTTCTGTAATCACACCATTATGATCGGTTGCAAAACACCAGTCATCCGTGGACTCCACCGGAATACTCAAGAAATTTGTTTCATATTCATACTTACGAATCAGTTTTTTATTACGGAGCAGTAAATCTGCTTCCAAAACATACGCATTCTGCAGAAGATATCTGACACATACAGCGGAGGAAATATTATTTGCCTCACTATAAATCGGATTCTCAACAAACCTGATGTTCGGATATTTATAAAGAAGCTGATCAAACTGTTCTCCCAAATATCCACGCACAATAACAATCTCAGGAATTCCAGCTTCTACCACTGCATCAAGAAGTGAATCAATAATACGCGTTCCGTTGACTCTGACAAGCGGCTTAGGCGTATTCAAAGTGATCGGCACCATCCGGCTTCCAAAGCCTGCTGCAACAAATACTGCCCTCTTCACACGATAAGGTTCCAATGCATCCAGACCATCCTGTGTGATCCGTCCATTTTCGCAATAGTCTTTTTCTGTTAATTCTTTGACTGTCTTATTCACGGCTTCAGCTGAAATTTTTAACCGCTCTGCCATATCTTTCTGAGATACAACCTCTTTTGTCTCTGTCAGAAGTACCAACGTATCAAATTCTCTTTTTGTGATCATACTTTTTCTCCTAAATACATAAATCTTGTTGAAGTATAGTACTAGCATTCATTGTTGTCAATGTTACATATATAATCAGAACACTTTTCAGTAATTTATCTAATTCTCCAGCTTGCATAAATATCCATCTAGTGTATCATTTTTCTATAATTGAATTTTATTTCAATACATTTTCCTTTAAATACTCCGCAATATATCTGGATACTTTCTTTCCTCCACTCTCATTCAAATGTGTTCCTGCATCCAGACTATCTTCCTCAAAATTCAAACCAATAACATCTGTCACCTTCATACAATTAATCAATTCAACCTCATGTGTATCTGCCCAATCCATAACTGTATTTGTCATCTCTACTGTTTTTTCATTGCATGGGAACGGCGCACGCACCAATACCAATTCTGTACCATGCTCCTTACACAGTTCATTCATCATATCCAGATATCTGAAATTTTCTTCATAAACAGGTCGTCTTTCTTCTGAAAATATCTCATCCCAGGATGCGTACCCACACGGCTGCGCTCCTGCCCAATGTTTGAATCCTCTCCCTTCCTCTGTAAAATATGGATTCATTACACTCTCTTTCCATTCCTCAAAAGACGAATAATCCAATTCCTCCCATCTGGAATGATACTTGACTAAAGGAAACAAATAATCCAACTGCAAATCTTCCGGCACGCAATCTTTTATTGCTTCCACTTTTATATCAGAATATCGCAAATCATTTAATGAAGAATCTCTCACGCCTTCACTCGTAAATCCTGTATCATCCTCATCATAAAACATACCAAATATCTCCAGCACAACAATATCAATATCGCTGTTATCCAACGCATCCTTGACATAATAATATGTATAATTCATTGTCTGCTGCTGCCTGCCACGATTATAGGTTTTCAAATTATAATCGTCAAATATTTCAGGATCAAAGGTACAGTAACTTTGGCTTGTTCCAAAAAACACTACATCCCAATGTTCTTCTTCATAAAAGTCTGGTATTCTTGGAAGCAAAGCTTTCGAAATATAAAATATTCCGCTTCCCAAAATCCCTAAAAAAAATATAATCTTTAATATACGTCCTGCAACTTTCATCTCGTTCCTCATATACTAATTATCAGTTTTTTCTTTCGATTTGTTGATATTGCAATTCCTCTATAATCTCTCTGTCTCAAAACTGAAAATATATAAAATTTGTTTCTGAATATCCACTTCCTCAGATTCCAAAAATCAAAATCCCCAGAATTCCGACAATAATAATAGTCCATCTTATTATAATATTTAAATTTAAAATCACATTTCGAACTTTTACTCCACGATATTTACATACATCTGCCAATAACAATAATAAAAGCGAAATAACAAGCACTATAAAATTTGGCTTACTAAGTCCCAGATCATAAAGTGCACCATTAGCCAGAAGTACCGGATCATTCATATGGAAAATGCTCTCTATAATATCAAACGCATGCTGTATTGTATCTGCACGAAAAAAAATCCAAGTAAGATCCACTAATATAAAGGTCACAAACATATAAACTATCATTAATGGCAAGAAATTTTTCTTCAGGTGTAAATTTTCTTTGATTTTATTTCTAAGAGGTGTAAAAATTGCTCCTATTACCTGATAAACACCATTCAGACCTCCCCATACAACATATGACCAATTTGCTCCATGCCAAAGACCGCTTACCAGAAACACGATCATAATATTTATATATTTTCTGATTTTTCCTTTTCTGTTTCCTCCTAATGGAATATAAAGATAATCTTTAAACCAGGAAGAGAGTGAAATATGCCATCTTCTCCAAAATTCTGCAACAGACTGAGACAGATATGGACTATTAAAGTTCTCCATCAACTCAAATCCCATAACCTCTGCAGCTCCAATTGCGATTGTGGAATATCCCGCGAAATCACAGTATATCTGAAATGCAAACAATACACTGGCTAAAAGTAAATACCTGCCATCATAAATGTCAACATTCGCATATACATTATCTACAAAGATTGCAATTCGGTCTGCAATCACCAATTTCAAAAAATATCCCCAAATCATTAGTAACAGTCCATCACACATTCTCCCATAATGATATGATTTCGGATTTCGCAGCTGATTCAATAAATTCTTTGAGCGTTCAATTGGTCCTGCTACAAGTTGTGGAAAAAAAGATACAAATAACGCGTATCGAAAGAAATTCTTTTCCGCCTCAATCTCTCTACGATACACGTCCACAGTGTATCCTAAAGCCTGAAATGTATAAAAAGAAATCCCTACTGGAAGTAATACATCTAACGATGTATTTACTGTCGGCAAACTCGTGTGATCCAATACTGCATTTATACTTTCGATTGTGAAATTAAAATATTTAAAGAAAAATAAAATTGCAAGATTAGCTACAATACATCCTACAACTACCCATTTTTTTGCCTCTATTTTTTCAGGGCGATTATCATTCAACCACTGAATCACTATACCACTTATGTAAGTAATTGCTGTAGACAATAACAACAATAATGCATACTTTGCATTCCACCCCATGTAAAAATAATAACTTGCAGTCAAAAGCCACAGATAACTTACTCTTTTGGGTAATAGGAAATAAACTACGACAACTATTGGGAAAAATACAAAAAAACTATATGAATTAAAAAGCATACCTTCTCCTACGTTATATATCTTTTATTTATATTGATACAAATACTTTTCTGGATTATCTAACATCTCATAATTTGTCATAAAAATCTCATTTAAAACTATTCTAAGTGTATTAATCCCACTTTCACCTTCAATATCCATCTCTTTTCCCTGATAATAAACACAGTTTAATATATTCTGCATATAAGGCGTTTCTATAGTTGCGTCATACTCAGGCGTTCCGTAGCACTCCATCATATGATAAGGATAACGAACTCCATGATCAGATTGTATAATAATAATAGCATTTCTATCATTTTGTAAAATGCCATCCACTGCATTCTCCATACAGGCATTTACATACTTTAATTGATTTAAATAAAGACTCTTGTCTGCCCAATTGGATGTATTTCTATAATCAACTGCTCCCCCTTCCTCATCGATTACAAATGGAGGATGAGGACATGACACATACCCTATTGTTAAGGTGGGGTTCTCCTTATCAACCATTTTATAGCATGTCTGCATCGTATTTAATATATTTTTTAAATCTCCTTTCCTTAAAATAAAAAAGGGTATAAAAATAAACAGATACCATATATCTGCTTAATTTATACCCATGATTGATAATTTTCTATTGACTTGATTCTTAAAAATGTTCAGAATTTTCCTATATT
>ENA-ORTJ01002311-ORTJ01002311.1-human-gut-metagenome-genome-assembly--contig:-NODE-2311-length-10195-cov-3.891716_pt1 | contig 10195 bp, 10 predicted proteins | sample MGYA00242069_ERZ509187 | MGnify/ENA primary metagenome ERZ509187 (study PRJEB26280, sample SAMEA2338779) | human gut metagenome | biome: human gut; feature: human-associated habitat; material: faeces... | reverse complement strand
TGATCACCCTGGAAGGGGAGGAATTATGGATATACATGAACAATCCCGGATTTTCTTTCAGGGCGACAATCACCGCCTTCTCACAGGGTTCCTCTATATATCTGACCGTCTCACAATCTTGTGACACCGCACTTATCTGTAGTTTTTCAGATGGTCTGGATATATACATGATATTGCCCGCACATGCGCTGACCGCCGCATACCTGACCTTTTCCGTCGGGGATCCGATATAAATGAAAAGCTCCGGATCGGCCGTGACAGCCCTTATCTGAACCTTCTCGGTGGGATGTTCAATGAATATGATGGAGCCGCAGTCACTCTCCACAGCCTGCATCTGGAGGTTTCCGGACGGGTTATCCATATAGATGATCTGTCCACAGTCACTCTTCAGCACCTCGGACTTTACCTTTTCCGTCGGTTTGTTGATATACAGGAACACTCCTGTATCCTTCCTGACCGCTTCCAGCTGTACCTTTTCGGATGGCGCATCAAGAAGCATGATCAGGGAGGCATCCTTTCTGACCATCTCCAGCTGTACCTTTTCAGACGGCGCGCCGATGAATTGTATCATCTCCGGATTTTGTCTGACAACATACAGTTGGGCTGCCTCGGACGGGTGTTCCATGCCCATTATCTCCATCGGATCTTTCCTCACCCTCCGCAAATCTGCTCCGAACAGATTGTCAATCAATCTTTTCAATATATTTTTTCTCATCTTTATACTTCTCTTTTCTTCAGTCTTTGATCATATTTCCTGAGCGGCAGCCGAATGAACCTGTTTGGCGATCTGGAAAGCCTTCAGGCCGTAGCCCGCCGGTCCCTTGACAATAGCGAACACCGAGTTTCCCGATGCTCCGGGCAAAGCGGTCTTGTTACCTTTCAACATCTCGCTCATGGCCTTTCCGGATACCCTGTCTATGTCAACCCCGTGGGCGCTCATGTCTTTCAGGATATCCGTCGCGTCAAAACTCTCCCCGTTGGTACGGAGCACCGCACTTCCGTTCCTTATGGTCAGTTCACGGCGGCCGCCCTTGAACCTCATTTCTCCGGATGATGGTTGCGCTTCCGTTGCCTCCGTTTTCTCCACGGCAACAGTCTTTTCCGGAACAGCGGAAGTTTCCAGGACCGCCTCTTTCCTGAACGTGCCGACTGCCGCGGAAATTTTTCTTGTACGGTAGGCTTCCGCCTTTTCCGTCGCTTCGTATCTGGCATCGTAGGTGTCCATATGCCCGGCATCCCGCATAAGCTCTCCATATCTCTCCTCTATTTCCCCGAGCCTGGTAAAAAGATTCTTTACCGCTTCTGAAATGTCCTCCTTGAAATGGATGCCTGCGGTTCCTCCGGGCATGACGGAACCGAGACATGACAGGCATGCCTGCCGGGACGGGTTCTTTATCCTCAGGATGTTTGCCGGACTGTCATGCACCGCCATCAGCTGGACTTTCTCCGTGGGATTCTTGATATGGCCTATTAGGGAGGAATTTCTGCCAACGGCCAGCATCTGTGCCTTTTCCGTGGGGGTTCTCACGAGTCTTATCAGGGAGGCGTCCCCGTTAAGGACAGACAGCTGTACTTTTTCCGCCGGTTCGCTGATAAACCTTATCAGTTCCGGATCCTGTCCGACCGCATACAACTGGGCCTTCCAGTCGGGTACGCTTATCTCCCGGATGAGATGCGGGTCCTTCCTGACAACGGAGAGCTGCGTGTTTGCGGAAGGGCTGCCGATGGCGGTGATCAGTCCGGAATCCGCCATCACAGCCAGCAGCTGCGCCCTCTCGCATGGATTTTCCAGAAGGGTGATCATTTCCGGATTCCGTCTGACGACCAGCAGCTGCATCTTTTCCGTGGGTTCATGGATATAGCGTATCATTTCCGGATTTTCGGCTATGGCGGCCAGACAGACCTTTTCTGTCGGCTCACGGAGCTGGAGCAGACAGTCCGCCTTTTGTCTGACAGCGGCCAGCTGTACCTCTTCCGTAGGATTGTCCAGAACCGAAACCAGATCCGGATTCTGCCGGACGGCGGCCAGCTGCATCTTCTCTGACGGATTCTCGACCGCGGTGATCAATTGCGGGTTTTTTCCCAGTTCTCTGAGCTGGGCACGTCTTATAAAAAAATCTGTTATTCTCATATATGTATGCCCGTCATGCCGGTGGCTCAGCGTTTGGTTATCATAATTCTCTTTGAACTGATGAGGAAATTTTTCCGCTGATGTCCGCTATGCGCACACCGTAGCCGGAGGGCTGTTTCCGGATAGAGAACAGCATTTTCTGTTTTGCAGGGTTCAGGACGGTTCCCCGGCCCCGTAACATGCTTTCCCATTGGTTGCCGGATATGTTCCTGACATCTATTCCGGCTTTTTCCAGCCCCTTCAATATGCCGGTCGCGTCATATTGGTTCCCGTTGGTACGTATGACCGCGCCTGCGGATGTGATCTCTATCTCACGACGGCCGCCCTTGAAAAGAAGAGGGGGCGTCATGCTCTTGTCCGGCGCGGCTGCTTTCTCATAATGGTTGATTGTGACCTTGCTGCCTGCCTTGATTATACTACGGAGATGCGTATCCAGATCGACGTGACGGAACGAGGCTGTCATGACCGGCGTGCCGTCTTTTTCCGACACCGCTTTCCTTGCGCATACGCCAAGTACCTCATGGAGTCTTTCCGCATCCTGATTATATGCCTTGTATTCATCCCCCACACGGATAAGGGCCATTGCATCCGGATATTGTTCTTTCGAGCGGTTATACATATCGAGAATGCCGGAAGAGACCGTTTCGTTGTTTCCTTCTTCTTTTATGGGAAGTGGGGATATGTCCTCTTCCCTGGCGGATGTGTCTGCCAGGGTGTGCTGTTTTTCCACACTTTCCTCTATCATGGCGGATGCCTTGCCGGCCTCCCGTAACACACTCATGACATAGCCGGGGTCCTCCTTCAATTTTTGACAGCCAGCTTTTCAGATACTGTGCGTTCTCCTTTCTCGGAGTTACGGCTATTCCCAGATCCCTGCCTGTGACGGCAGCAGTGAATTCGGCGATGATTTCCTCCCGGGCATATCCGCACGTTCCGAACGTGTGATGCAGGCCGCGGTCCAGTCGTGAGGAATGCCCGGTGGAGTGGGCCATTTCGTGAAGGGCGGTCATCTGGAATGATTCCATGTCCTTGAATTGTCCCGGAGTCGGAAGAACGATCCTGTCTTTGGACGGGCTGTAATATGCCCTGTCCTGCACCTTCAGTTCTATGGGACAGAGCCATTTCTGTTCCTTTATCATTTTATCCAGCCAGGGGTTCCCGTTTCCTTTTACGTTGTCCGCTACGGCAGGACCGGAGAATCTGACCCTCATGTCCTCATACCGCTCCGGATATTTTTCTTTGAAATCCGTCTGGTCTATGTTGAATACATAGAAATGTTTCATGAAGGGAGTCACCTTATATTCCTGCTTCTGAAGTTCCGGGAGGCTTTTGTAATCATCGAAGCTGATTTTTTCTCCCGTCGTCTTATGCTTCACGGTGATATCGTAAAAAGTCACGGGAAGGGCGTGCGATCCTTTTATGACCATCAGGTTCTCATCCTTCAGCTGACGGAAGGTCATGAATACCGGGAGGGTGTATCCCATCCTGTCCATCTCCATGTAGAGCATAAGACGGTTCATGCTGTTGTACGGACGTCCTGATATGTTCTGTGGCAGGCCGGTACGGGGGGTGAACCAGGGCTTCTGCCATTCACCGGCGGACATCTGCCTGATCTTGTCAATCATCAGTTCCGCATATCTTTCCAGTACCTTCCCGTTCATGGCAGCAGTTCCTGATAAAGCCTTTCCTCGTATTCCTTCAAAAAACGCACCGCATCCGCTGCTGTGGGACAGGTGATGCCATTGCCCCGGGCATAGTCCGAAAACGGTTCCTTCAATTCCGGGTTGAGCATGACATAACCAAGCATGTCCAATTCCCCGTTTTCCACTTTGTGTATCAATTCCATTTCTTCCATTGTGTATTTTTTATAATTGACGGAACAAATGTAAGGGCGGCCCAGTATAACGTTTTTATACTCTTTGTCATTTTTCTGTAGTTTTTTTGGCTGTTCCAAATATTATTTCCATATTTGCAGTGCCAAATAATCACGGAGAATTCGTGCCGCGAGCTTCGGTTAATGCTCAAAGTTCAAAGAAATACAATGGGCCTTTTATACCCAGCACACTATCTTTTGCTTACAATAGCAAAATGATATATAAGAAATTGTAGAAGTCACAACTTATTGTGAACAACTGCGGCTGCTTTTCCCATTACAATTTTAGCTCTCGGGCGAAAATCTGTGATTGTTTGGCGACACGGGAAATGGCAGCCGTTTTTTCTGTCTAGTAAACGCCAAATAATCACAGTCATGAAACAAACAGTTTCTATTTTTGCTCCCGACATAAATGTCGCTAGCAAATCTTCAGCTATTCAATTATGGCTGAACCGTAAAAACCAATTCTTTTCTTCTGTACTCGAAGAGGGCGTATCCAACCGCCAGGTCCTGCTGCTTGGCCATGCCTCCTTTGTTTTCTCTGCATTAATATGCGCATCTTTCGTATCACAGGTTCCCGCTCTGATTTGTCTGGCCTGGTTCATGGTGGCATTGCGGCTTTGTGTGAAAGGAGGCCTGGGATGAAGTTCATTATAGAGCCTTCCGCGGCTTCCGGTATGATCCGTCTTCCTTTGAAAAAAGAAATGAAAGTTCCTTCGTTATGGGAGATCATGGTATCAAAATATTTTAGTGTTAAAATATATAAATATTAAAGCATTAAAACATCAAAATATTGGAAAAGAGAATTATTTTCCTTAACTTCGTAACACGCTAAAAAACAAATAGATATGGTAAAAATTATAGCAGTCCATAATCAGAAGGGTGGAGTTGGCAAGACTACTACCACTACCAATGTGGGGTTCGAACTGGCACGAAAAGGATACAAGGTCCTTCTTGCTGATTTGGATCCGCAAGCCACTCTGACCTCGGCTTTGGGGGTGACAGATCCGGAAGAAACGGTTTTCTCGGCCTTGCAGGGTGCGGTGGATGGCAAGGAAACGCGGCTTCCATGGATACGGTTGCAGGAGAATATATCCCTGTGCCCGTCATGCAGGAAAATGGCGGATGCGGAGTATCTTCTGCAGAACGAATACGGGAGGGAAAACTTCCTTAAAGAACTGGCTGCCAAAACGGATGGAGGGTACGATTTTGTGCTTCTTGACTGCCCGCCGGCTGTCGGACTGATCACGGTCAACGCGCTTGTGGCCGCCACCGATCTGATTATACCGGTGCAGCCGGAAGTGGCTTCTTTATATGGTCTGGTTTCCATCCTGGATACGGTTGCTGTAATACAGAGGAAGATCAACAGGGGACTGAACCTGCTCGGCATGCTGGTGACACAGTATGACAGAAGGACTACATTGCATGCGGAGATATTGGAAGCGATGCGGAAACAGTACGGGGAAACGGTCTTTTCCACGGTCATCAGCCGTTCCATCAGGGTGGCAGAGTCCATGAGCAGAAAGACGGATGTCGTATCTTACAGCAGGAACAGCAATGGAGCGGCGGACTACCGGTCCCTTACCCGGGAGATCCTGTCCAGATTGAATATGGTTGACAACAAATAAAAGTAAATAAAGAATATGGGAAAATTTATTGGAATTGACGAGATTCTGCAGGGCGGAACACCAAACCGTCCCACACATTCCACTCCGAAGGAGGGGAAGAAAGGGGAAGCACTGGCCAGAACCTCACTGGAGTATCCGTTGGAACTGCACCGCAAGGTGAAGAAATACGCTGTAGACGCTGGAATGAAGGAGAAGCAGGTCATAGCACAGGCTATACGGGAATTCTTCGAGAGAGTGGAGAAAGAATAAAGAACATAAAATTAAAGAAAATGAAGACATTCGGATATTTGTTGATGGCGGTCATGGCGTGCATGACATGTTCCTGCCGGGATGAGGAACCACTGCCGGACCCGGTTCCTCCCGTAATGGAGCCGGAAAATCCCGGAAACCCGGAAGAGCCGGATACGGGAAAGGTGTACCTCGGCATCGCCCCTATCATCGAGAACATGCAGGAACAGAGGGCCGTGGTGGAGAACTGGAAGGAGGGGCATTGCCTGGGAGTGACAGCTGCAGGGGATGTGAACATACCCTTCACTTTTGACGGCAGGCGGTGGAAAGCCGAAAAACAGGTGGAGGTGACGGCTGAGCAGAAAGTGTCCGCCTATTATCCTTATAATGTACAATATACGGACATGACCGCCATACCTGTGGACATCACGACACAGGAGGATTATATGTATGGAGAAGGAGGAGTAAGCGTTGAGAAGCCGAGCGCGGTCCTTGTGATGAAGCATGCTCTTTCCCTGGTCAGGATCCTGATAAAAAAGAATGATTATACAGGTGACGGGATGGTGGATGCGGTCACTTTTGGAGGTGTACGGCTGTCTGCGTCCATGGATGTCACGTCCGGAAAGCTCCTTCCGACAGGACAGCCCGGAGAATATAAGGCCGGAGGGAACTACACACTGGACGATGCCTCTCCGGTATATGTGGAGGCAATCCTGATGCCTGTGGGTACGGCTGAGGGTATCACTGTCAATGTACATGTGGACGGGAGGGATTTTACCTATGCCCTGCCGCCTACCCATGTGTGGAATCCCGGCATGATCTATACTTACACTCTGAATATGAAATCCGGTTATAACTGTGAGGTGGACGTGGACCATGTGCCGATGGATGAGGAGTATTGGAGCACTTTCGGAAAGACCGACCGGATTGTCATGAGGGATTGCGGGACGGACAGGATTTATATACGGCCGAATTATACGGGATATGGCTATGACACCTATACCGGTGAGGGTAAGGTCTGGGGATTCTTTTTGCGGTATAGAAACCGTGGAGGTGGGGAAGACTTCGCCGGACAGGCACGGTTCGTGCTGATGGATGGGGACAGGATTGTGGAACAGTACCAGCCGTTTGATATCAAATGCGGAAACGGTGCATGGGACGGATACTGCAAGTATTGTTATGTGCAGGCCGTGCCGGGGACATACCGGCTGGCAGTGCTGTTCAAAAAGAACGGGGAGTCAACCTGGTTCAAGCCTTACGGATACGATCAGAATTCCAATGACGGGGAATGGATGTATGAGGTGAGACCGGCCACTGATATGCCGGCACTTCGTATGATAACATTGGAGAACCAGAAATGCAATACGTTTCTGGCATATCCTGTTCCTGATAATGACTGGTTCAATATAGTCTATACGCTTTCAAACAAAAGCAGGAAAGCTATGAAAGGGACTATAAAGGTTGTATGGGAGAGGGAGTTTAAACTGGAATCCAATTCCTACAGACCGAGTGCCAAAGCGAATAAAAATGACAGCCTCAATGATGAAGAATGGCGTGATGAGCTGGGAAGCTGTACTGTTGACATAGCGGCAGGAGTACGTTTTTGGAAAGGAATAGTGTCCTGCAAGTTTCCGGTCCAGAGAAAAGAACCATGGCGCATTCATGATAATGTTGGTTATTGCACTCCGATAGCCCATTTGTATTATCAGCCAGAAGGAAGCAGTGAGTGGAAGCTTTTGCGGTGTGACACAGAATACCTGTTCAACCGGAACTATCCGGGTTCCGAGTCTGCAAAAATGGATGAAGCGTTCAATTATCTTTATGTGATTCCCAAAAGTTGGTAAAAGACGATGGCAGGAACTATTCCTCTTAAAGAAAAATAGGACATAACAGTCAATGTATTGGTTTACAGAAGAGCCACATAGAAAGATTTCAAACTCTTCTTTACTCTCCTTGTAATAAATCTGGCTGTTAGTATTGATGTTTGGAATAGTGCGGTTTATGATAATGACAGCCGGTATGTGCAATGTGAACAAGCTGGAATGCCTTTTTCTGAAGGGTTCCGGCTTGTTTATTACATGGCTGAAAAAACAAGACAAATAAGAGGGTTGTGTCCATAGTGTTCCTGGAACATCCGGTATTTGGGTAGAATTCCGGTAGAAAATGTTTTCTCCACCCTTTTGAAGGAGAAAAAGTACGGACAGACGGTCTTGCAATCGCTCCGTTCCGGTGTTTTATCTTGAATTTTGTTATGTTTTTTTATTTTCTACCATTGTTCTACCAGTAGGGCGGGGAAAGTAATGATATCACACTTTTATCAAGGAATTACATATAGAATGCAGGGTTATATTGGTCAGATTTAGTATCTTTGCAAAAAATGGTACTGATATGGAGGACAAGTTGATTTCCCGATATGATATTTTAGTGAACCGGTACAAGGAACTTGTATCTGAGAAGCTGAGCAGGAAAGATTTTATAGAATACAATGAAATTCTATTCTCGGCGCATAGCTGTGCTATAGAGGGGAACAGTTTTTCAGTGGATGAGACCCGCACCTTGAAAGAAAAAGGGCTGGGCATGATCCCCAAAGGCAAGACCTTGCTGGAGGCATTTGAAATCCTGGATCATTTCCAGGCTTATGAATATCTTCTGAAGAATTTGGACAGGCCGCTGACCGAGGAACTCCTGAAGGAAACCCACCGGCTGCTGACGGAACATACCCTCTCTTACAAGACCCAATACGATGAAATACCGTCCAACCCGGGAGAATATACAACAGTGGACATGTGTGCCGGTGATACGATATTTGGGGACCATGAGCAGCTGATAAAGCAGGTTCCCCGCCTGTTGCAAAGCACCCAGCAGGTCCTGGACTCCGGGAAGATCCATCCGATGATCATCGCGGCAAGATTTCATGGATTTTATGAATATCTGCATCCCTTCCGGGACGGAAACGGTCGTCTGGGACGTCTGATGTCCAATTTTATATTGCTCAAAAAAGAACAGCCGCTGCTGATAATCCCCGGTTCGCAGAGAGAGGAATATATCACCGCCTTAAAATATATCAAAAAAGAGCGTACAGATGAATTTCTGATAGATTTTTTCTTCCGGACATCCATAAAAAGGATGGAACAGGAAATAGAGGAAAAAAAGAATCTCACGGAGAATTTTATCAGGGGGATGGAATTTGTTAGAAATGTAAAATCATCCAATGATGACATTTCAGAAATCTAATATTACATTCTGACAGTCCGAACAGTACTTTGCAGGCGAACTTTTCAAAAGCCGGTAAAACGTTCTATTTCTCCATCCGGACAGGAAGAGGCAAACTGGATGTCTTTGATGAACGTGGTGAAACCACATTGCTACCATCTGCTTCAGAAATAGTATTGAATCTTTCACCGGATGATGAAAACTTGGAACGAGGTGGTTACCTGATATCTCCAGAGCCGGAATCCGGTTGGAAATATGGAGAGGATGAATGGTATGTGAATGGCAACGGGATACCCTCCGGACAATATGGTCAATATTTATTTACGTACAATGATTACAGCCGTTATCCTGATGGAAGCAGATTCGTATACGATTTCAAAGCGGACAATCCTATAAAGGTGACTATACAGACTGGCATGTGGAGTAACAATTCTTTCTCCTTGTATACGCACGGTGATTTCAGAATTGGCTTTTCTGCTACCGGTCTGAGTTCCGGTCAGCAAACCCGTGAGTTCTCATATGGAGACCGGGTAACAATATATGCGGATGGTGCGGATTATGCCGTGCCGGGAGAAGGTGACCGCTGGAGATATAACTATCTGAGAGGTTTCTTTACTACCAGATGGCAGGCTTTGGACGATCTTGGGGAATACTCCCAGACATCAGCCGGTTCATATTCATTTACAGCGACAAAGGATATAACTATTAACATTGTATTCATGCCCACTATCAGATAAAATACAAGGGCTGTCTTAAAAAAATGACTTGACAGCCTCTTGTTATAATAGCCTTTATCTTGTCATACAAAATAAAAAAGAACTTGTAACAGAAGTTAATGTGCAACAGATTTTGGTTTTACGCACAAAATAGGCAGAATTCCTGCCTATTTTTATAAGTGTGGAAACATTCTACATCAGACCACACTATATGAGGATTATTTCCATTTTTTACATAATAAAAAAATGACAATTAACTGATAATCAGAATAAATATTCTTTTGGCATGGGAATTGCCTTATCATTATCGTAAAACAATAACCATTAAAAATATAAGATTATGAAAAAATTTTTTGTTGCAGTAGCATTGGTAATGGGATTAGGAACAACAGTGGCATTTGCCGAA
>ENA-ORTJ01002310-ORTJ01002310.1-human-gut-metagenome-genome-assembly--contig:-NODE-2310-length-10196-cov-3.218913_pt1 | contig 10196 bp, 10 predicted proteins | sample MGYA00242069_ERZ509187 | MGnify/ENA primary metagenome ERZ509187 (study PRJEB26280, sample SAMEA2338779) | human gut metagenome | biome: human gut; feature: human-associated habitat; material: faeces... | reverse complement strand
CCAGAATATCTGGCTTTTCTAAATCAGAAACAAGTTCCTACCGGAATCTTGATTCAGGTTTTACTGTTTTTAAGGTTTGCTTTATTAAAAGCTGTTCGTTCATCTTTCGATGACTTGAATTATTACTCGCGAACTAAATCTTTTTTGTAACCCGGAAGAAATCGGAGATTTCTTCTGAGCGAACTTATTCGCTTTAGAATCTTTCAAGGTTATTCACTGTTCAGTTATCAATGTTCTTTGTTGTTTTCAGCAACTCTGATATATTATCATAATCATCTGCGCCTGTCAACAACTTTTTTATTTTATTTTGCCTCGCTATGAAGTGGTTTGTTATCACTTACTTGCGACAGCTCGTTAATAATAACAAACCACAATTCATTTGTCAACATCTTTTTTGACAAAAAATTACATTTCTTTTTGTCGAAAATCACCATTCTATCTTCATCTTACAAGTGACATCGCCATTCTGCGGTAAGTATGCCTTTTTCCACGGATTGCAACGCTGTATGCCGTAATATTTTCCGGCAGTGCCATTCCCATGTACCCACTATCTCCTATATGATGGATGTCTGCACCTGCCATTTTACACATCAATGCGATCTGTCGGATTGTTTCTTCGTCCGCTCCTTCCTGGGAAGTTCCAATTGTAGTCATCGCAAGTACACCTTTTTCATGTGCGGTTTTGATCAATTCAGCTGCATGCTCCATGGTAAATCCCGGAACAGTACCAGGTGCCGGAAGTAAAAGGACATCTGCCCCTGCTTCAATAAATGTCTCAGCATCTTCTTTTGTCAGTATTTTTTCTCCTGCTTCTGAGAGAATGCCGGATGCATGCATTTTTCCTGCTGTCAGGATCACTCTGTCGCCGACTGCCTCGTTTAAATCAGCTAATGCCTTTGTAATTGCCTTGTTATCAACACCAACACCCGGATTTCCGGTAAGAACGATCATGTCAACGCCCATGTCTGCTGCTTTTTTTGCATTTTCCACGGTTGCACGCCGCCCTTCTGTAAGACTCCAAACCGATTTTTCTCCATCTTCCCGGACTGCTGCCGGCTCTAAATTAATTGCAACCATCCTTCCTGTCAAACGTTTGATCTCATGTATGGTATCTTCCGGGGCAACTTCTGGTAATCCATTGATCACAGGATGATCCACGTCAAAAATATTCAGCATGATAATATCTGCACCAAGAGAAGTTACAAATTCTGCATTTGTAATATTCACTAACATTGGTGTCACTGTGCCTTCTGTGCAAACTCTGTGAGATATCTTTTATTTCTCTCATATTTCACATTTTCTGCATTTTCTAACACTTTATTGCGATACTCTTCTATTTTTTGCGATGTCATAAAGGAAATCTCCTGCGGCTGATCATATTTTCCCATATAAGAAAAAGATATATTTTCCTGCTCTTCCATGGATTTATAATTCATATATATGGTATAATCCTCATAACCGTTTACCATCTCCCAATAAATCCCGTAATCTTCTCCCTGCAGATGATACAGATTTAAATAGTCATGCAGGCTGTCAAACTCCCTGTCAATATACTTTTCCTCACACCTTGATTTATAATATTCCTTTCCTGAATATTTCACATGATCACTGATTTCTCCTGGTAATGCCATTGCAATTACTATAAAATTAAATACCACGATCACTGACACTATGCATTTTATAACAAAAGGGAACACTTTTACGCTGTAATCTCCAGTTTCATCCCGAAAAGAAAAGGTGATATTAATTTTCTTCATATTCCCACCCCTTTCTCTCAAAAATTATTTTTACAAAAGTTTCCTCCTCATCATAATATCGATCGCACTTTACAAATTCATTCACTTCTTCCTCTGTCATTTCCAAAGTCCCCATTAATGTTGCAATCGTATTCTGCTGGATTTCACTGAAATATTTCTGGTTTTCCTGAAATTCAATTTCACTGATACGATAATCATCCTGAAGCAAAATTTCATGCGCATAGTATAGGATATCTTCCACTTCATATGCCCTTGGCGTTTTGTCACTTTCCCAGTCAGACTTCTCCCTTAAATCCATCACATCTTCTATAAAATGGCTGTATCTATCATAGATATCTACACGTTCTGTATACTTTTCATACCCGTCCTCTGCATAAACTTCATACTCATGCAGATACGCATCCAACGCTGCATTATCTCCCGTCTTGAAAATTTCTTCTGCTGCTTCTACCGATGCTGATCTTTTCTGATGTTCTGTATGCTTTTCATCCACATAGCCTAAAATGAAAAAGACAAGAAATAAAACAACAAGAAGTACAACTGCCAGCAAAAGAATGATATTCATAATTTTATTAGCAACATAAAGCGGCATGGAATGTAACACTTTTGCTTTGGTAAGAAGTGTTTCTTTTCTTGTTTCGTCTTCCTCCTTTTCCCATTTCATACCAAGTTTATTTGGCTCTCCACAATAAGGACATTTTGTCTCTCTGGCTGGATAATCATATCCACACTTTGAACATTTCATATACTTTACTCCATTTTGTCTTTTAATCGGCTGATTGCAAGTTTCTGTAACGCTTCTGTAATCTGATCTTTATCATCGTAAGTCAACCCACCGGCTTTATCTATGCAGGACTTTATCTCATCCTCAGATATCTCGTAGTGTTCCTTCATATAATCATAACAATATTCTTTGTAATATGCCACAGCATCCTCTTCCTCATACTTGTAATATGCGTCCGCTGCCTCCTGACATTCATTTAATATACTAACGATGTAACTGATGTTGCTCAATGCATCTGCCTTATCATTCTCTACGATCCATTGCAGATAAGAATCATCCTCGTCATTCAGATAATTCAAATAACGCTGCATTCCCGCAATCTCTGTATATTTATCAAAATAAGACTGATAGGTATATTCCACTGTTTTCAGATATTCACAGATTCCCTCATAATCTCCGCTCTGATACAGGCTTTCTAATTTTTCCAGATTCTTCTGTTCTACCCGATAAGATACTTTATGGGAAATACTGGAAACAATAAATACAATGATACAGATCACTGCAACCATTATCACTGCTGCTATCCCAAGCTTTGCTGTCCACGACATTCCTTTGCCAGCCACTTTTTCCGGCATTTCCTTCCACCGTTTTTTTTCACGTTCCAGCTCATTCATCATGTCCTCATGCACCTGGACAGATTTGCCAAAGTTATCCCCACCACAATAAGGGCAGCGATCCTGCTCATCATCATATTCCGCCCCACAGTTTTTACAGATTATCATTGGTTCGTTTTCCCCCTATTTATAACAATGCTTTCTTACAAAATAGTAACATACCACCTGCATTACGATTGTTGCAATCCACGATGCCGGATAGGAAATAAACAGAAAATACAGTGATCTGTGCTGTGGAAAAAATGCAAAAATCCACAGAACACGCATTCCGACAGTTCCGATAATAGACAATACCATTGGCACTGCGGAATATCCCATTCCACGCAGTGCACCCGGAAAAAGATCCATAATACCGCACAGAAAATATGGAACTGTCGTGATGGATAAAATCTCAACACCACATTGGATCACGTCTGCTTCCTCTGTATAAATCTGTAATATTTCCGCTCCGAAAAAATACGCCCCGCATCCTAAAACAAGTGCTGCTCCCACCGATAAAATCATACAGTCGATCAGTACGCGGTCCATTCGTTTATACTTTCCAACACCAAAATTCTGACTTGTAAAACTCATACATGCCTGTGTCACAGAATTGATGGAAACATACAAAAATCCCAGAATATTGTTTGCTGCCGTGTAACCTGCCATCGCGGTTGAACCGAAAGAATTAACTGACGATTGTAGTAATGCATTAGAAAAATTGATGACGGTACTCTGTATGCCTGCCGGAATTCCCACCTGAAAAATCTGTTTCAGGTAATAGCCTTTCATAGAAAGTTTTGAAAAAGAAAGTTTATAACTTCCCTCTGTTCTGCAAAGACAGGTCAAAACCAGCACACAGGAAACCATCTGGGAAAACACGGTGGCGATTCCAACTCCCGCAACTCCAAGTCCAAATACAATCACTAATACCATATTTAAGCCTGCGTTGATCACTCCTGCGATGATCAGAAAATACAATGGTCTTTTTGTGTCACCCACTGCACGGAGAATCGCCGCACCATAATTATACAGCATAAAAAACGGCATTCCCATAAAGTAAATCCGCATATAAAGCGTCGACAGTCCGATCACATCTTCCGGTGTTCCCATTAATTCCAATGCCCCTTTGGAAAAAACAAGCCCAACAAACGCCATGAGAATTCCGCTGATTAGCGCAAGCGTGATGGAGGTATGTACGGTCTCTGACATTTCCTCCTTGCGTCCGGCAGCAAAAAATCTTGCTGCAAGCACGTTTGCCCCAAGTGAGATTCCAATAAAAAGATTGGTAAAAACATTGATCAGTGCCGTTGTGGAACCGACTGCTGCAAGCGCTTCACTTCCACTGAATCTTCCCACAACAATAATGTCCACTGCATTGAACATTAACTGTAAAATGCCAGACAGCATCAATGGCAGTGCAAACGAAACCAGTTTATCCATTATGGAACCGTTGCACATATCAATTTCGTATTTATTACTTTTCAAAAAAATTGCTCCTCTCTACTTTTTATCTTCCTGTAACTTAAGACCCGGAAGGAATTTGAATGATTAATTTCTGTCCATCTTTTTCCATCATTGTCAATACTGGAATATGTTTTTTCCGCAGCTGATGTACGATTGGATATGTCTCAAACACATTTCCTTCCACATATACTGCCTCCGGCTTCTGTTTTAAAATCCGTTTCAGATTCTCTTTGACTTCGTTTTTCCACTGCTGCTTGTCCATCGCTGCTTCACCGTAAATTCCATCCACTGTAAGCTCTGGGAGCTGCATAAAATCCATATGTATCACCGTTGCCTCCTGCATTCCCGGAAGCTGCTTTAACAGCGGATCTATGCAGGAATCCCCGCCGAGATTTACGATTGTCGGATTTTCATGATATAACTCCATGCTGATACGGCAGGCTTTCACCGCGTCCTCTAACATTCCCACCGTCATAAGAAATCCTCCCTTATGACAAAATCCTGCACTCTGTAATCCGGTAACCTGTTCCAATTCTTCATTTTCAAGACCAAGCCACTCTGCCGGAAAACTGCATTTGTAATTCATGGAATATTCCTTCTTCTGTGGTTGTATACAGTATCCACCACGATTGGATGGGAATATGACAAATGCAATCTCCGTCTCCGACAACCGCTTCTGACACGGTACAAACTCCGGTAAAATCAGAATCTTTGCATCTTCGCTGTCACTTTTACCAGATGTAACCGCCTGCCGGTGTTCTTCTAAAATCTCCTCCACGCGCCTGTCTGCCCGCTCATTTCCGCGATAACGCTCAAATTTGTTTTCAAGGATCAGGCCTGCAACGCTTACTGCCTGAAAAAATGCCTCATCATTTCCAACCTGTGCATCCCAGGTCGGATTGAAATTCCCAATCAGTGTTGCAAGCTCGTTTTTCTCCCCCGTGTTATCATTATGATCCAGCGGCTGCACAAAAGCCTCGTCAAACTCCTCTGCCAGCTCTTCCCCAAGGATCTCTGCACCGACTGCTTCCCACAACAATCCAAACGCAGCGTATGGCACACCGTTTTCCCGGACTCTGCTGTCCCTCTGATGATGGTCATACGCACCTCTTCCAATATCAAACACAATTCCATCGAAATCGTCCGGCACACGATTTCCACGTAAAATCGTAATTTCCGGATTTATATAAAATAAAAGTGCTGCCGAAAACACATCATCCGCATGAAATTTTCCTCCATGCGTAAATGACCTGGCATCTTTTTTCTTAATCTGCTCCATTAATTCGTTCATTGCAAAATTCTTCTTTCTTTTCTGTGATTATTCTGAAATTTCCTCGATCAAAACTTTTCTGTTTATTACGCCTTTTTTCAATTGCATGACATACACATGAAAATCCAGCGTATCCTTTGCGGTCGTAAACGGCTCTTCGTGCAGTACCTCCGCATGGATTCCCGCACGCTCCAATTCTTCTTTCCGTTTTTCTGCCCGCCCTAAAAGTTTCCCGATATTTTCATCCTCTTTTTCGCCAAAAGATCGATTAGGATAAACGGATGTCGCTTTTTTTAACCTCTCTGTGATCAGATCCACTACTTTTGCATGCGCATTCCGATGTAATAAAACTGCAAGACACCTTGCAACAACAGGATATGGATACCTTTCATAAAAATGTATCCATTTTTCAATTTTTCTGTCACCCACCTGCTCTGCCATCTCTTTCATCAAGGAAAATGCACCATCCGACGGTATCCATGGATTGTCTCGCGGCACAATGTACTGCTTTGAAACCGCCGGATAACAGGTATAATTCAGAGGTGGAAAATAGGCTAACTGCACGAGTTTTCGTTCTTCCTCATTGCAGACAGCCTCACCAAGATACTCATATTTATCCCATAATACCGCAATACGAAATTCCAGTTGCCGCAGATTTTCATAACCTTTTCTCCAAAAATGCGCAATATCACCATAATTATACAGATTTGTTTCCAGCTCCAGCGTTTTAAAAAGGATAGTGACAACACAATCCTCCTCTTCCTGTCGGACAACAAGTGTGTAATCATCCCCATCGCGATAAAAAGAGGCCTCAATAGCCCCTTCATAATCTTCTTTGTATGTACCTGTCATTCTTGCTTCCTTAAAAACAAGAAAGCTTTCTATCGTGTCATTCATCTGATATACCAGACGAATATCTGTTTTATCCGTGTTCTTTTCTTTTGCTCCTGTCTGATCCGGCAGCAAAAGTTCAAATTCATTCTGGCTTAACAGCCTTTTTAACATCTCAAATGTATCCAATGAGAGTCTCCTTTTTCCTGTTACAATACTTTTTATTCATTATATAAAAATCCCTCCGGCTTGTCTATATGCGCAGCTTTCTTTTTATTGCCCTGCGCTTTTCGTCATGCCGTGAGGGATGAGTCGTAGCTGTCGTCCGCGATCTGGATGACAAATTCTTTTGTATAGCCTACAATCTGCGGAATTTTTTTCTCGTCCAGCTGTTGTATAAAATCCATTTGAAATCCATGCATTTCAATGATTTTTTTTGCAATCGAAAGTCCTAGTCCGCTTCCACTTCCACTTTTTCTGGATACATCTCCTTTTGTAAATGGTTCAAATAAATGTTCCGCAAGCTCGCCCGGAATTCTCCTGCCACTATCTGCTACAAGAATATAAATGTATCCATTTTTCCGGTACATGCCAATCTTTATATGCGTACCACTCTCATTGTGCTTCATTGCATTATTCAAAAGATTCGTGATTACTCTGGAAAACTGGATTGGATCAACGGATACCGAAACCACTTCTTCTGGAATATCAATCTCGAATTCCATCCCTGCATCTTCAAAGTCTGCATAAATGAGTGCAGCATTTTCACGTAACAGTTCACTCAGATCTGTTTCTTTTCTGTCCAGTGAAAAACCTTCACTGTCTAATTTTACATACTCAAATAATAAATGGATCAGATCGTTCATCCTTGCCGACTTATTCTGTATTGCCTGCAAATACTCCAACTGTTTCTCCGGCTCCACCAACATTCCGTCTGCCAGTGCTTTTGCATAACCGTTAACCGTTGTCATCGGCGTTCTGAGATCATGTGCAATGTCTGATAGCATCAGATTTCTTTTACGGTCAAACTCTTTCTGTTCCTCCTCCCTCTCTCTCTGGATCTGACGAAACTCTTTAATCGTTATTTTTGCAAAACAAACTGCCCCTAACACATACGGGGTTAAAATTACCAACACTACTACAAAAGCAACCAGAAAAAGCAGAATTGCCTGCCCTCTGTTTAATTCATAAAAAGAAAAATTAGTTTTTCCAGCGGAAACGGTATGCATGAAATTTTTTTGCATTTGTTCCAAAGCCGCCTGTACCATCTCATGAAGCGGTGATGGAAACATTGCATTCAATGCTCCTAAGATCAGTAACATTAAAACTGCAGACAGGAAGAAGATCACGCCGGAGCCGAGCAAAAGCGGATTTTCTTCCACGCCCGGAAAAAAATATAGCAGTACGTTAGGCAGCACAAATCTGTTGACCAGAAAAGTCAACAGATATTCCACAACTCCAACAACTGCTAGTATTTCAATAAATTTTTTGATCAAAAACCACTGTAAATCATTCTGTTTCTTCATTTACTTCTCCAAGCGATATCCCAGACCACGGATTGTCTGAATATAAGCGGAAGGATTATCATCCAGTTTTGCCCGCAGCTTACTGATGCAGACCATAATGTTATTGTCTGCCACAATATAATCTTCCCCCCATCCATGTTCATAAATCTGCTGTTTTGTAAAGACTTTGCCCGGATGCTTCATTAACAGTTCCATGATGCGATATTCCACAGAGGTCAGCTGTATGATTTTGTCTCCTTTTTTCAGAGTACACGCGTCCTGATTCAATACCAGATCCCGAACAGCTAAATTTCCCTCCTGAACCACTTTTGTTCCAAGAGAATAAAAACGCCTAATGTTAGAATTCACTCTGGCAACTGCCTCTAAAGGATTGAACGGTTTTGCCAGATAATCGTCTGCTCCCAGATTTAATCCCAGGATTTTTTCCGAATCTGCGTCCTTCGCTGACAAAATGATCACTGGAATATTACTCTCTTTGCGAATCTGCTGCAATACATGATAGCCGTCTATCTTCGGCATCATAATATCCAAAATACATAATGCCGGCTGCTCTGCCCGCAATAAATCGAGCGCCCGCTGTCCGTCCTCCGCTTCTATTACATGATAGTTTTCATTTTCCAGATAAAGCCGGAGAAGATTTCTGATCTCCGGCTCATCATCTGCGATCAAGATTTTGTAATCCATCCGTAGTTGTTCTCCTAATAATCCGTTCTGTCCTCAAACGGCTGATCGATATTCTGATTTTCAAATCTATTCGGCATCTCTGTTGTCTGCTGATTCATTGCAGTATTCTGCTGGTAAGGTGCCGGATTCTGAATCTGCTGATACGGAGTTCTGTATCTTAAAGCTTCATATAATGCGGCATGTGTTCCATCTTTGTATGGCTGCACATAAAAGATTCCCAGGATTCCCATTGTCATTCCAGATAAAATATCCCATCCAATGAATGATAAATCCAAAACAAATGCATTCCATTTCTGTCCCTGCATCATTCTCTTACTCTCTGCAAATGCCTCCTCTTTTGTCATCTGTGGATTGTCTGCCAGCAAATATGGGATCATCTGGTATTCATATGACTTTACAATGCCAGGAATAATAAAAAGCATTGACCACAAAACAGTATACAGATCACGGAAAAACATTGTCTTTGCAATATTTTTATAATTGTTATCAAATGCGTATCCGGCATTTCCCACTAAAGCTGCCTCATTGAGGTTTCTTAAATAGAAACGTTTACATCCCACTTCCAATGGATTAAAAATAAATGCATCCAAAAGAATTGTAACAGTCATAATGATCACAAATACAATCATAAAGATCACAACAAAAATGACTCCTGCAAAAAGAAGTGCTGTATGATCTGTATTGTCATAGACATCATTCATCCCATACCAGATGTCATCTGCGTCATCATAAAAATCATCATAGGAGTCCGAGGTAATATCACTTCCGTCACTTCCTAAAGCTGATGACATAGCCGAACCTGCACTTCCTGCGCCACTGCCGCCTCCTATCAAAAGCGCCAGCAGTAAACTGATCAGCACACTTCTCCAATAGTTTCTTTTAAATGCAAACTTTGCTCTGTCTTTTAATTCCGCTCTCGTCCACATATTTTTTCCTCCTCTTATCTTTGATGATGCCATCTTAACACGTAAATCTTACTTTCCAACTCGAATAACCTTAAGGTTACCTTAATTCATTGTTTCCAGTAATTTATCTTTTTTATTATACCATCTTATGGAATTTTCCGCATTAAAAAGGATTCATAAAATCTGCATATACAAAAATAGCCTTAAACCCTTGATTTTTCAAGAATTTAAGACTATTTAGCATACGTGCGCGAGAAGATTCGAACTATTTACGTAATTTAAAACCCAGTAAAATCAAGGGTCTGCGTCTTTCAATTTCCAAAGTAAACAAAATGTTCACAACACGTTATCATCCTATGCGATGTCTGCAATCTTTTCT
>ENA-ORTJ01002309-ORTJ01002309.1-human-gut-metagenome-genome-assembly--contig:-NODE-2309-length-10204-cov-3.142970_pt1 | contig 10204 bp, 10 predicted proteins | sample MGYA00242069_ERZ509187 | MGnify/ENA primary metagenome ERZ509187 (study PRJEB26280, sample SAMEA2338779) | human gut metagenome | biome: human gut; feature: human-associated habitat; material: faeces... | reverse complement strand
TCGGATTTCTGTACCTCCTACTCGGATATATTCACCAGTTTCCAGCACACGAAGCCTTTCTCCAGCAGATAGCGCATCGTTTCCGAAGTTTCTGCTGTGCAGATATTCTCATGCGTTTCATAGGAGAACGTTTTTACTGTATTTCCGTCCGCATCCTGCACGCTTACGCCAAAATGTGGTGTCACGCGCGTTCCCCCATTAATAATAGAAGATACCGTCGTGACAAGCTGGATGGGGGTAATCTGAAACGACTGCCCAAACGAGATTGTCGCAAGTTCCACCGGTCCAATATTTTCCGTCTTATGCATGATTGTTCCCGCTTCCCCCGGAAGATCAATATTCGTTTTGGATAACAGCCCGAACTGTTTGAAGTAACCGGCAAAGTTCTCCGCGCCTAACCGCTCGCCAAGTTCCATAAAAACCGGGTTGCAGGAGTTCATGATCCCTGTCTCGAATGTTTCCGCTCCATGTCCTGTCGTTCTCGCACACCGGATTCTTCTGTCCTCCACAATTTTATAGCCCGGGCAGAAAAATGCATCGTCCAGTTTTACCACTCCCTCTTCTAACGCTGCCGCTGCCGTAATAATCTTAAATGTAGAACCCGGCTCATAGGTATCACTGATGCACTGGTTTCGCCACATTTTATTCAACAGATTCTGTTTTTCTTCCGCTGACACAGCTTCCCCGTTGTCCCCAACCAGTGTAAACGGATCGTTCAGGTCAAACTCAGGATAATTCACCATCGCCATAAGTTCACCGTTCTGTGGGTTCATCACGATCACGGAAACACTGTCCGCCGATTTTTTCGTGCAGACTTTTTTTGCCGCCTGCTCACAGTACATCTGGATATTGTAGTCTAACGATAAGCAGAGGTCATAACCGTTCACGGGTTCTAATCTGCTCTCCCCGGCATTCTCGATTTCAATTCCCCTCGCATCGGTTAACGTTAAGATTTTTCCGTTGGTTCCCTGAAGATATTCATCATACTTTACTTCAAGTCCCAAAATTCCCTGATTGTCGGCCCCGGTAAAACCAAGTACTTTGGAAGCAAGCGTCCCATAAGGGTAATATCGTTTATAATCCTCATCCACTTTCACTCCGGAGAGTCCATAGGCTCTGATTGCGTCCCCGGTCTCCTTTGCGACATTTGTTTTCACACGCTCGATGGAACTGACTTTCTCCACACGCTTTCTCGCAGCCTCCTCCGAAATGCCAAGTTCTTTCACAAGCATAGCAATGACTTTCTCAGGTTCTTCCATCTGGTTATGAATCACAGAGATCGTGCATACAGATTTGTTTGTGGCAAGCACTGTGCCGTTTGCATCTAAAAGTTTTCCCCGTGCCGCCTTAATATCTCGCTCCCTCTCATGAAGATTCTCCGCTTTATTTCCATAATATTCGGAGCAGAATATCATCAGATAGACCAGTCTTCCGATCAGAAACATCATAATAAAAAAAACTGCCACGAATACGATCATTACCTTTTTGCGGTTAAAGGTCTTATTCCGATACATAAAACAAAAACCTCATAAAAGTCTTCCTTGCATTTTATTCCAACTTTTATGAGGTTATGTTTTTATTCACTGTTATCGGACGTTGTTCCTGCTTCTTCGGCATTTACACCATCATTTTCGGCGTTTTCTTCGTTGTTTTCCCCGGCTCCCGGAATATCCTCCATGGTATCCGGCACATCATCCGTTCCTTCCGGTTCTTCCTCCGGAATATTTCCTGTCACACGGTCTGTCACAGCGGCTGCGCCTGTATCCGTTCCGGTAATATCCCATCCGGAATGTAAGCCTGTCGTCTCCTCATCCGGATAAATATTCATATAAGGAAGTACTTCTTCTAAAATCTCCCTCACAATATTCTGTGCAAATGTACTGTGTGGCTGATCCTGTGAGTTTGGCTCATCCACAAAACAGTAGATCATTAACTGAGGATCGTCCACCGGTGCAAAACCGATAAAAGAAACCAGATAGTTCACACCATCACGCGGCACTTTCTGCGCCGTTCCGGTTTTACCTCCCATGGAGTAGCCGTCTACTTTTGCCGTATTTCCGGTACCGGATGTAACGGTTGAATACATGTACTGTTTTAATGTATCACTTGTTGTCTTAGATACTGTTTCACGCAGCAACGTCGGGGAAATATCCTGAATCGTATTTCCATTCTGATCCGTGATCTTGCTTACCACTCTCGGCTGATATAACTTACCGCCATTGACCAGAGAACAGAAAGCAGTTCCAAGCTGGATCATCGTGGTGTTAAAGTTCTGTCCGAAAGCATTGGTTGCAAGACTCAGCTGTGATGTTGTATCCAATGTGTAAATCAGGGAATCTGTTCTCGATTCTCCCGGAAGATCAATGTTCGTTTTCTGTCCAAATCCAAAAATCTGCTGGTACTCCGTGAAATTCTCTGCCCCGATCCGGTAGGACATCTGCATCAGGGCATCATTACAGGAATTCATCAATGTCTGTTCCAAAGTCTGCATTCCATGTCCACCTTTTCGATAGGCAACACATTTTACGGTAAATCCGCTGAGCTGTTCGGCTCCATCACAGAAAAAGGTATCATTGGTCGACAGTGTTCCTGTCTCAAGCCCGGCTGCAACCGTAAATGGTTTTGCCGTTGATCCCGGCTCATAAGTATAGGTCAGACATATGTTCTGCCACAACTGATTTAACGCTTCGAGTCTCGCATCATCATCCATCGCATCGATCTCTTCCTGTGTATAATACTCAGATAAATCCCATGGATTGCTCAGATCGTAGTTTGGATACTGTGCCATTGCAAGGACATCGCCATTGTCCGGTTTCATGATGAGCACGCCGATTCTTGTTGCTCCGCCCTCACCCTCTCTGTAACCATCTGTATAGGCCTCATTAAACTCCTGTATTTTCTTCTCTACCACCGACTGGATCGTCGCATCGATCGTTGTCACTAACGTATTGCCGTTGACTGCCGGTTTGATCGTTTTTTCAAAATTACTGTCTGAATTCAGATATCCATACTGTCTGCCGTTAATTCCATTTAACGTGCCATCATAATAATTTTCCAGTCCATTAATTCCAAGGTTACCGGATGTTGTGAACCCGATCACGGAACTTGCCAGTTTTCCATATGGATATTGTCTCTGGTATTCTTTTTCAAACCAGACACCCTTGATATATGGATTGACCAGTTTTCCCTTTTCATCCCGCTCCTCCTGCAGATTTACAAAAGGCTGGATCGTATCATAGGACAAACGCTTGGCAAGCACAATGTATCTGCTGTCCGGAGAGTCCTTCAGGTAAGAATAAAGCTGTTCACTTGTCAGATCCGGGAAGCAGCTTACAAGCGCATTGATCGTCGGCTCCACATATTTTTCATCATCATTTAAAACGGAGCAGTCCAGAATCACATTATAAACTGCGATACTGGTTGCCAGCACAGTTCCTTTTGCGTCTACAATGTCTCCTCTCTGATAAGGAATTGTCTGGCTGTCATAGCCCTGCTGTGCCAGAACGATTTTCTCATATTTTTCTCCACTGGTGTATTCAATATACATCAGTCTTCCGATGAGTCCGATCATAAGCGCTGCAACAACCGTAAACATGACGATCATTTTTTTCTGCATACGCTTTGGAAACTTTAACATCGGCTTTTTCGGTCTTCTTTTTGCCATTCTACCACCCGAATTATTTTTTTGCCTGAAAATTCCCTCTATTGCGGGATTTCATTATACTGATTCATGTAGTCTGTCTTATCTACAGAGTAGTAGACGATCTGATCCTGTGTTGCATAAAACATACCAAGTTCATTGATTGCCTTCTCCTTGATTGCATCGAGATCTACTGCGGTATTAATTCTCTTGTAAGCCTCGTCATTGTCAGCCTTAAGGTCTGTCACCTGGCTCTCTAAGCTTGCGATTTTTTTCATTCTTGCCGTTACATCGGACTGAAGCTTAATATAAGCTCCACAGAAAATGCCAAATACGGTCACTGCCATTGTCAGGAATACAACATAACTTTTGCTCATGCGAAGCGCTTTTTCCTGATTTCTGGCTGCGGCACGTCTGCGTTTTCTCAGCTCTTCCTCGCGTTCCCGCTCCTGTCTGTCTCTGCGCTCTTTGCGGTAATCCGGCATCGCCTCCATACGGCGTACGGTGTTGCCATCTACCTGATAGGCTGCTCTATTTCGATTGTTGTGATTTACTGTTCTGTTCGGCATCTGCTACACCCTTTCAAAAACTCTTAATTTTGCACTCTTGGAACGGGAGTTCACTTCTAATTCTTCCTCGGAAGGAAGGATTGGTTTTCTTGTAACTACCTTTCCCTTGGATTTTTTACCACATACGCACACTGGAAAATCACTCGGACAGGTACATGGGTTCTCATTTCGTTTAAAATTCGTCTTTACAATACGATCCTCTAAGGAATGGAACGTGATAATACAGATTCTTCCACCCGGATTCAAAAGGTCGATCATATCATCCAGATTATTCTGCAGTACTTCTAACTCTTTGTTCAGCTCAATACGGATTGCCTGAAAGGTTCTTTTTGCCGGATGTCCACCGGTCACCTGAACTTTCATTGGAATGGAAGCCCTTATGATCTCTGTCAGTTCTCCGGTTGTCTCAATTGGTTTCTCCGCCCTCTCCTGCACGATGTGTTTTGCAATATTTTTTGCAAACTTGTCCTCACCATAATCACGGATGATCCGGTAAAGATCCATCTCACTGTATCCGTTTACGATATCTTTTGCAGTCAGGCTCTGTCTGTCATCCATTCTCATATCAAGTGGAGCATTCTCATCACGGTAAGTAAAACCACGCTCCGGTGTATCTAACTGAAACGAAGATACGCCAAGATCCAACACGATTCCATCCACCTTTTCCACGCCAATGCGGTGAAGTTCCTCTTTCATGTTGGCGTAATTGCTTCGGATAATGGTGATCTTGTCACCAAATTCCTTTAATCTTTCTCCGGCGGCTGCGATTGCATCCGCGTCCTGATCGATTCCGATCAGCCTGCCTTTTTCTGATAACCGTGAAGCCACCTGATAAGCATGTCCGCCACCGCCAAGTGTTCCATCCACATAGATTCCGTCAGGCTTGATATTCAAATTTTCAATTGTCTCATTTAGCAATACTGAATAATGATTAAATTCCATTGTGATCCTCTCTGCCTGACTTTTGCTCTGGCTCTCTTTTTTTATTCTCTGTGGATCAGATGCTGAACCCTAAATCTGCCATGTGTTCTGCAATCTCATCCATCTCATCTTCATCATATGTATTCTCCTGCCATCTGTCTTTGTCCCAGATTTCCACTCTGCTTAAGACTCCGACTAAAACGACATCTTTTGTCAGATTTGCATATTCTCTTAAAACTGGTGGAAGAAGGATTCTTCCCTGCTTGTCCAGTTCACAGGAAGCTGCTCCTGCAAAAAAGAAACGTGAAAACTTTCTTGCATCCTTGGAAGTCATGGAAATGTTTCTGAATTTCTCTTCGATGTTGTGCCATTCTTCTGACGTATACACAAATAAGCATCCATCAAGTCCCTTTGTCACTACAAATTCATCGCCAAGCTGCTCTCTGAATTTTGCCGGAACTATCAGTCTGCCTTTTGGATCAACTGTGTGGTTGTATTCTCCCATAAACATGACACAATCACCTGCCTTTGTGCGGCAGCTGGTTCCTCTTGATTTTCCATTTCTGTGGTCATTTGCCACCACTTCGAACCATTCTCTACCACTTTCCACCACTTTTAAACATATATTAGACTATTCTTAAGAAAAAATCAATATTTTAGCGCAAAAAAATAATGCCAGACCAGTTATTTCCTGATTTGGCATTATTTTCCATTCTTCTCTACTTACTTCTTTCTGTTTCCTCGATATACTCTTCAATCAGCTGATCGAGTTTTGTACTTTTTTGATAGTAATTATCAAACTTATCCTGTCGTAAAAGTGCCTGATCCAGTTCAAATCGAACGGATTCGATTTCCTGCTGTAACTCACTCAACTTTCTCATATGAATCCTCCTGATTTCCTCAATGGAAAATGCAATTTTACAAATTCAAATTTCTGCTAATTGCCGGAGCAGAGAATAGTCCCTTTTTCTTTTCCCCTTTTTCTTTTCCTCTCTTTTATATTCTCCATATTACTATCCGCAGATTCAAAAATCAAATGAATTAGGTGATGAGTTTTCTCCAAAATTCGACATTTCCAAACGGATTTTTTCACAATTGCACGTATTTCCTACAAAAACAGCGCATCCATTTTTCGACTTTGGATGCGCTGTTCATAAAAAATTAATATTTGATTCGTATGTTTTCCTATCGTTTTTGTATGTTTTTCATTTTTCAGGAATGTTTTAACCGGAATTCTGCCCTTTTCTCGGCGAGTAAATGTATCATTGTCTCCATTGCCTTGTAGTTCACCTCCACAATGTGATGGATATCATCCTCCACATCATGCTTTCTCACAAGATAATCATCATGGGATTTCTGGATAAAATCACAAAGATTTTTGGCATTTTTAAATTCCAGATGATCTGCTTTATGCGGTTTTGCAGCGTCCGTCCTGATATATTTCCGCAGATCCCGCTTTAATTTTTCCTCGTAAGAGCAGTGATCCTTCAGACTTCCCGGATAGATCTTATTGTGCGGATAAGTAAAATAATCTGCCAGATAGTGGCTGATCTGTCCAAGATCCATGTAATACTTGCGCCCTTTTTTCTTCTCCACCAGTTTCCTGCCCTCGGAAAGGCGCTCAATATGGCGTCTGATATCCGGGTAAGTTCCGTCCATCTCATGGCGCTTATAGACGAAAGATGGCTTAATGTCCGGCAGGACACTTCCGATGTAAAAAGATAATTTATGTTTTTTCAGATCATTGTCTTCCATATTATTTACAATGTAACGTGCCAGTGAAATATGTGATTTTTTTCTCATAAGTACCGCCTCCAAACAGGAATCTTTTTGTTTTTCCAACTCCCATACTACATCTCCGCGGCAAAAGAAACAAGGGTATCTTTGTAAACTTTTTGTGTAGTTTTTGTGTTTTAAAGCACTGGAATCCTGCTTTACAGATGTAAATTTTCTTATCCTGCTTTTTTATGGTCTGCACAAATGGAGCATGTGCAGACCAGTTTCATACCTGTATTAATTATTCATATTTACAGTTGCACTCGAAGCTTGCGCACTCTGTCTCTCCACAGGTGCAGGCTCCGGCACCGGAAATACCGATATGATCTGCGTGACATTTCTCATTTTCATTGAAACGGCAGTGTGTTGCCTCACATGCAACGTCGATTTCCTTGGAAACATCTTTTAATGCGTTACAGGCTGCACCGTTTGTTCCGCGGTCTTTGAAACTTCCGCAACAGGTGCTCTGTGCTTCGGTTGCTTCGCGTCCCTCCACCTGAATGTCGCCTTTGCAGCAACAGCCGTCTTCATTATTGTAGGTGCAGCTTTTCACTGAACAATCCAAATATGCCATACTTTTTTCTCCTTTTCCTTCAAATCTGTCAGACAATTGTGAAACTCCTCATAATCTTCTTTAAATTGTTCAAAATTAACAAAAACATTCAAGACACGCTTTCGCTATGTGTCACTCGCAACGGTACTGCTCATTCTTCGCAGTACTTCGCAAATTCATTTAAAATCTGCTTCGCAGATAGGAATTTGCTCACACTTGAATCACTTTCGCACGGTCTGTGCAGTAAATGCACAGACCTGATTGAAAAAAGTTGTACCTGCCTTCTAAGTGCCGGCGGCTCCCCAATGTCTTTCATGTCTTTTGTCAATTTCTCACCATTCAATTTAGGTTGTTATGAGTTTCGCAATTGTCTATTTTTTTGAATACAGATATTTTCGAAGCATTAAAAAAGCCCCAAGCCAATATGAAAATATCAGCTTAGGGCGAACTATCTGTCCGTGGTACCACCTAATTTCGGTAAAACCGCTCTCACGCATACAGGAAATATCCGATATACCAGCTCTGTAACGGGAGCTCCCGATGAAGCTTAATAATGAATCCTTCTGCTGTCTGGCATCTGATGCCGTCCGCAGTTCTAACACCCACGTTCACTTCACGCTCAAAGACAGGTTCCGTTTTCATCATGAAAGGCTCGCACCGACCGCCTTCTCTCTGCACATCATAGGAAACGTACTAACTCTTATCATCGCTTTCACTTAATTATCAGCTATAGACTCACTCATAATTATCACTTTTCATGCTATGTTGGAGAATAGCACTTTTTTCCCCCGAAGTCAACTATATTTCTGACAAAATCGGCTGTTTGTTCTGTCAATGCAATTTATCAGCACTTTCATCCTGATTCGTTTATCGTTTCAACCCTATCTCAGATAAAACCGGTAACTTGTCTCCGTGTGATAGGTATCTCCCGCTTTCACCACCGGTGACGGAAAATCCGGTTCATTCACCGCATTTGGATAAAACTGGGACTCCAGACAAAATGCACTTCTGTCGTGATAGGCTGCACCACCTTTTCCGGTCTGCTCTCCGATAAAGTTTCCTGCATAAAACTGTACACCACAGCAGTCAGTTGCCGCTTCTAAGGCAATTCCACTCTCCCGGCAGTATGCGTTTGCCATAATCTTTTTCTCACCTGGTCTGCCGAGAACATAATTGTGATCGTAACCGCCTGTAAAATGAAGCTGTTCAAAATCTGCCCTGATATCCTGTCCAATCTGTTTTTCTGTTCGGAAATCCATCGGCGTTCCCTCCACCGATGCAATCTCTCCTGTCGGAATCGCACTTGAATCCACGACTGGCGTATAGGCATCTGCGAAAATCTGCAATACCTGTCCTTCAATGCTTCCACTCTCGTGACCATTCAGATTAAAATAGGAATGATTCGTGCAGTTCATAACCGTATCTGCATCCGCTTTTCCATTATATACAATATGCAGTGTATCATCATCTGCAATCGTGTATGTAACGGTAATCTCCATGTTGCCCGGGAATTTCTGCTCTGTCTCTGAACTGTAGTGATAAAATGTGATGCTATTGTCCGTGTGTTCTCTCACTTCCCAGATGACCGTGTTAAACCCGTTTTTTCCACTGTGGAGATTATTATGATTCTCATTCTCGTCAATCCTGTACTCTTTTCCATTGATCGTAAACCGGCTGTCTTTGATACGATTTCCGTTTCGTCCGATAATCGCCCCAAAGTAACTGGTATGTTCCTCATATCCGGTCACGTTATCATACCCAAGTACAAGGTCTTTCTGTACCCCTGCCTTGTCCGCAAATAAAAGAGAAACTAGTGTTGCACCATAGTCTGTCACCTTAATCGTTGTGTTGTTTTTATTCTCCAACACATATAACGAGGCTTCTTCCCCTCGCTTTGTTACACCAAAATTCACTTTTTCCATGCTGCTCTTCTCCTTTTCTATGTAGTCTGGCAATACGCCTGACCTGTTAAAATTGTTAATGATTACCGCAACATTTTCTTTTGCCCTATGCAATCAATCTGAAAATCTGCAAATAATTACATATTCCCCAATATTTTATATAAAATTTTATAAAGTGATGCTGCCTCTTCCTGGTCAAGACAGACGCACCCACCAACTTTTTGTGGAATTTCCACTGCTTTATCTCTTAACTTTTCGCCTTCTGCGGTGAGCGTGACGATCAAAACTCTCTCATCCTCTTTTGCCCGGTTTCGTTTCACCCAGCCTTTTTGTTCCAGCTTTTTTAAAACCGGGGTGAGTGTTCCGGAGTCGAGGTACAGATGTTCCCCAAGCTCCTTCACATTCATCTCCTTATGCTCCCACATGACCATCATTGTAATGTACTGTGTGTAAGTCAGATCCAGTTCATCCAGATATGGCTTGTACTTTTTTACAATTTCTTTTGATACTGCATACAATGGAAAACAAAGCTGTTTCTCCAGTTTCAATGCATCGTATTTTTCCATATTGTCATCCTGTTGCCCTTACTGTGGTAAGCGCCGCTTTCTTTTATTATAACTGTTTTTTAATAAATTCTACAATATTTTCTTTTGGAGCGAAACCTACCTGTGTATCGACCTTTTCACCCTTTTTCAATACGACAAGTGCCGGGATATTCATGATTTTGTACTGCATTGCGAGATCCGGGTTCTCATCAACATCTACATTGAAAAAGTTTACTTTTCCTGCATATTCCTCGGAAACCTCCTCCAATACAGGTGCTAACATTTTACATGGTCCACAC
>ENA-ORTJ01002307-ORTJ01002307.1-human-gut-metagenome-genome-assembly--contig:-NODE-2307-length-10209-cov-33.163384_pt1 | contig 10209 bp, 9 predicted proteins | sample MGYA00242069_ERZ509187 | MGnify/ENA primary metagenome ERZ509187 (study PRJEB26280, sample SAMEA2338779) | human gut metagenome | biome: human gut; feature: human-associated habitat; material: faeces... | reverse complement strand
ATGTGTATTGTTCTTTATGCTTGTCAAGTACCAGTTCAAGGATAGCGGATTCAAAAGCCTTTGTATCATTGTGCTGCCTGTAAAAATCGGTGATGAATTTTTGCTTGTCAAAAGAAAAAGCATAATTGGTCACCCAATCATTATATATCCTGTTGAGTTCTCCGTATAGGGGAATCAGTTTGTTAATCTCTCCTGCCATAGACCTCAATTTTGGGGATTATTGTTCTTGTCAAGGAAAGATGCCAGTTCTTCTTCCACCTCTTCCACACTTGGCAAAGCTGATTTCAAATTTTCGGGTATAGCCTTGCTCAACTGGTAATCGCTGATGCCTATCGGCTGGTCGTAGCCTGTCAAAGCGTATTGTGCCACAACTTCATCTTTTCCCTTGCACAGCAACAGCCCGATAGTCTTGTTGTCATTTTCTCCCCTCAGTTTGTCATCCACCACATTGATGTAGAAGTTCAGTTGTCCTGCATACTCCGGCTTGAATGGAGTAGCCTTTAATTCCACTACAATGTATGCGTGTAGCGGAATTGAATATAGAATCAAGTCGGCAAAGAAATCGCTGTTGCCAATTTGAAAATGCTTCTGCCGGGCGACAAAGGCAAAACCGTTGCCCATTTCCAACAAATAACGGGTAACGTGTTTTACCAGTTGTTCCTCTATGTCCCTTTCGTCTGCCTTTTCTTTCGCTCCTGCCAAATCGAAGATATACGGGTCTTTCAACAGGTAATTGGCAAGGTCGCTTTGTGGTGCCGGAAGTGTGGCTGTAAAATTGTTTACCTTGTTGTTACTGATTTGTCTGTTATATAGGTTGGTTTCAATTTGTATTTTAAGAACATTGCTGCTCCAACCCATTTCTACCGATTGTTTCATGTACCAATATTTTACACCTAATGGAAGCGAATTATTGAGCATAATTACATGACTTGCCCAATTTATTCTGGCAACAGGGGATGCCAAAAATAATTTTTCTATATCCTCAATCGTTATCCGGTAAATGGCAGATACAGTTTTGGCAACATTCTGAATTTGCGCAAGAGGTTCTTGCGTAAATTCTAACAACTGACTATCAGTGGATTGTATTTGCGCAGTAAGTTCTTGCGTAAATTGTCCGTTGTTTAGTTTCAAGACTTCATCTGCGACCTTCTGTATGCTTGGAACAGATAGCCTTGCATCCGTATCAATGAAACTTCGTAGCACGTTCAGCGGATATGACCGTGCGAATTGGCACATATAAGTAAGGTTACGTTCCGAATAGCCTTTCTTTTCAGGATAATTGAGCCGGATAGCCTTTGCCAGTTGCTTGATGATTTTGCTTCCCCAGCCTTGTAAGTTTTGATGATACAGGATATAGTTTCCTATTTTCCAATAATGGAACAGCATTTGCGCATTGGCTGCGGTAATCAGCCTGACTTGCGCCTGTTCTATTTCCGAACCGACAGCATGAACAAATGCGTCAAAGTCCGTTCTTTCTATATGATGTTCTTTGTTGTTTCCCATGTTTCAATGTCTATTGTTGTCGCAAATATAATTCAAATAGCGGACAATCCATGAAACTGATTGATACTTTTAGAGTTGGTTAAACTTGTTCATGGCATTTGCCTTAATATCATCCGCTATGTCAATGTAGGGTTTCATGGCTTTATAGTCACTGTGTCCCGTCCATTTCATTACGACCTGTGCCGGAATACCGAGAGCCAGCGCATTGCAAATAAATGTTCTTCTTCCTGCATGGGTGCTTAGCAATGCGTATTTTGGTGTAACTTCATCTATACGCTCATTTCCTTTGTAGTAGGTTTCCCTTACAGGCTCGTTGATTTCAGCGAGTTCTCCCAGTTCCTTCAAATAATCATTCATCTTCTGATTGCTGATGACAGGCAATGCCATGTGGTTTTCAAAATGGACTTCCTTGTATTTCTCAAGTATGGCTTTACTGTATTTGTTCAGTTCAATACTCAGACTGTCTGCCGTTTTGACTGTGGTAACTTCAATGTGGTCGGGTTTCACATCGCTTCTTTTTAGATTGCGTACATCCGAGTATCGCAAGCTCGTGAAGCAACAGAACAGAAAGACATCCCTGACACGTTCCAAATACTGCTTGTCTTTAGGTATCTGGTAATCTTTCAGTCTGTTCAATTCGTCCCAAGTCAGGAATATTACTTTTTTAGAAGTTGTTTTCAATTTGGGTTTGAATGTATCGTATGCAATGTTCTGATGATGTCCTTTTTTGAAACTCCAACGCAGGAACCATTTGAGAAATCCCATTTGTTTGCCGATGGTGCTGTTCCTCATATCCTTTGTGTCACGCAAGAAATTGACATATTCGTTCAACCCGAACTCGTTGAAGTATTCAAAGGTTACATCTTCCTTGAACTCTTTGAGGTGGTTTCTCACCGCTGCAAATTTCTCATAGGTGGATGTCGTCCAATTATTCTGGTTGCCACACTCTTTTACAAACTCATCGAACACTTCCCAAAAACTTATCTGCGCTTCTTCCTGCTGTTCTTCACTGTTGTCTTTCATCCGCAGATTGAACGCATCCTTTAGCTGTTGGGTGGTCGGCATGGTTTCCTGTACCTCAAACTCCTTAAACACGTTTTGAATCTCGGCATAGTATTTCAGCAAGTCCGCATTGATTTCGGATGCGCTTTGCTTTAGTTTGTTGGTGCATCCGTTCTTTACCCGTTGTTTGTCGGCATCCCATTTGGCTACGTCAATCCGATAGCCTGTTGTAAACTCGATGCGTTGGCTTGCATATATGACACGCATGCGGATGGGTACGTTTTCCACGATTGGCACACCGTTCTTTTTCCGGCTCTCCAATGCAAAAATGATGTTACGTTTGATATTCATAATTGGGTGCGTTTGAAATTCTACACCCAAATATACACCCAATATTTGGAATAGCAAAAGATATTCAGAAAGATTTAGATTTACTATACACTTTGAATAGTATTTGATTATCAGTGATTTGCGGTTTTATGATATTTCTTGAAACTATAGATTCGAGAGCCTGTCTCTCCGCCAATAAAAAGTGTAAATCAAGCATTTGCGAGGTTTACACTTTTTTTTATATTCTGAATTAGAATCTCTATCTGTTTTATTGGAGCATCCAACAACTGAAGTATCGTACAAGTCTATATACATAAAACGGTTCTAATAAATATTATTTTAATACAGAACTATAAAATTCAGTTTATACTTGTTGAATAAGCTACAGCTATCTAATTTTATGACTTCAATAAAAAAAGTATTTTATAGCACATCAAGCCATTTACATAAAAACTGAATATGATAAATATATATCCTATTTTCTACAACAAAAAGCAATATCTCGATTTACTGCTCCTTGCTGATGAGCAAGAATCCATGATCGATCGCTATTTAAAACGCGGAGACATGTTCGTTCTAGCTGAAAACAATGAGATAAAAGCTTCATGCGTTATAACCGAAGAAGGTAAAGGTATCTACGAAATCAAAAACATTGCTGTCTATCCACAGTTCCAGCGTCAGGGATATGGAAAAAAGTTGATATTCTTTCTTCTGAAACATTATAAAGCCCGATGCCATACAATGCTTGTCGGAACCGGAGACTCTCCTATAACTATAGCCTTCTACAAGAATTGCGGATTTGTATATTCACATCGGATACCCAACTTTTTCACCGACAATTATGAGCATCCGATTTTTGAAGCAGGTAAACAATTGAAAGATATGATTTACCTTAAAATTAGCATAAGCAAATAAGGAGCAACGTAAAAATCTAAGAGATTCGTCGACTAAAACATAGAGTTTCTCTAACCTATACAGAAAGAATTATACACTTACCTAAAAACGAAAAGCATCAAATATAAAAACAGGCAATCTGCCCCACTTGTTAAATTCCTGACATTTCGTTATATTTGCGCTCAAAGATTACAACAATTAACATACCTATTTTAACAAAATGAAGAAATGTTTATTCACAGCCGCCTTCGCTCTGGCATTGGGAGGAAGCAGCATGGCACAAAGTACCAATCCATTTCTATCAGAATCGTATGGTACTCCGTATGAAATTGCTCCATTCGAAAAAATTACTATCGACAACTACCGTGAAGCGTTCCTGAAAGGAATGGAAGAACAGAAACAGGAAATCAATGCTATTATCCGAAATCGCGCAGTACCCGACTTCGAAAACACTATCGTTGCACTCGACCGCAGTGGAGAACTGCTTACTAAAGTAGAATATGTTTTCGGACCTATCGCTAGTAGCAACTCAACCGAAGAGACTCGCGCTTTGGAAAAAGAACTGTCTCCATTATTTTCTGCACACAGCGATGATATTTACTTGAATCCATTGCTTTTTGCAAAAGTGAAAGAAGTTTACGACAATCAGAAAAAATTTGGATTAGATAAAGAACAGACCAAACTACTGGAAAATGTGTACAAGCGTTTTATCCGTGGCGGCGCTGGATTAAATGATGAGCAGAAAGCCGAATTACGTAAGCTGAACAGTGAAATATCACTGCTGGAACTTACATTCAGCCAAAACCTGATGCACGAAACCAATAACACATTTGTTACAGTCGACAAGCTGGAAGAACTGGAAGGACTTCCAGAAGCAAATATCGAAGCTGCCGCTAAAATGGCAGAAGAAAACGGACAGAAAGGAAAATGGATGTTCAATATGCAGCGTCCAAGCTGTAACCCTGTTCTACAATACTGTAAAAACCGTGAATTGCGTCATCGCGTATATGATGCATATTACAATCGAGGAAATCAGAACAACCAGTATGACAATAAAGAAATATCCCGCAAACTGGTTACTTTACGCTTACAAAAAGCTAAGCTGATGGGATATGAAGATTATGCTTCTCTTGCCCTCGACAATCGTATGGCAAAAAACGAACAGAATGTATACCGCTTGCTCGACCAGGTATGGACTCCTGCTGTAGAAAAAGCTAAAGAAGAGCTGAATGATATACGTGCTGAAATAAAGAAAGATGGCTATAACTTCGAGCCGGAAGGATGGGACTATATGTACTATCTTAATAAAGCTAAACAAGCCAAATATGCTATCGATGAAGATAAAGTTTCAGAATACCTTGAAATCAACAATGTACTGAAAGGTATCTTCTATGTAGCAAATAAACTTTATGGCTTGACTTTCAGAGAATGTACAGATAAATTCCCTGTGTATGAAAAAACAGCTCAGTCATGGGAAGTGATCGATAAAGATGGTAAAGTACTTGCCCTCTTCTACAGCGACTATTACCCGCGTGACGGTAAAGGAGCCGGAGCCTGGTGTACAGGTTTCAGAGATCAGAGCTATAACGGCAATGAACGAGTTCTGCCAGTGGTTGTAAACGTATGCAACATGACAACTGCAAGCGGTGACAAACCTGCTTTGCAAAGCATTGACAATGTAACAACTATGTTCCATGAATTTGGACATGCCTTGCACAGTTTCATGTGCGACGTACACTACCCGGGAGTTTCCAATGTTGAACGCGACTTTGTAGAACTTCCTTCGCAAATAAATGAGCACTGGGCATTCGAACCGGAAGTGCTGAACATCTACGCCAAACACTACAAAACAGGCGAAGTAATACCAATGGAACTGGTAAAGAAAATAGAAGAAAGCGCTAAATACGGTCAGGGTTTTGCTACAGTAGAATATCTGGCTGCTTCGCTTACAGATATGGACTTACATACACTGAAAGAAGTTCCTTCTGACCTGAATGTTATGGAGTTCGAATCTCAAAAACTGAAAGAACGCGGAATTCCTTCACAAATCTATCCACGCTACCGTGTTACCAATTTCAGTCACACAATGGGAGGTGGATATACAGCCGGATATTACAGCTATATGTGGGCTGAGGTATTAGACTGTGACGCATTTCAGGCTTTCAAGGAAACAGGTGACATCTTCAACAAAGAAATGGCAGACAAATTCCGTAAATATATCCTGACACCGGGTGGCATCGACGATGGAATGACTATGTATAAGAATTTCCGTGGCCGCGAACCTAAGATAGATGCGTTACTCAAAAATCGTGGTTTACTGAAAGAAGAACCTCAAACACTAATCAATGGAGATATCGAAAAAAGATAAGCATCTCTAAGATATAAATAAAAAATCGCTTCGGAGCATCTTAACATAAAGAATCCGAAGCGATTTTTTCATTTTTATTCATTCCATGTATAACCTTTATACATCCAATTCTTTTAACAACAAAAAAGTGTCAACATTCTGATTCCACCCGAAAATTTGCCCAATATCCCTTAAATTTTATCCTATTTAAAAGAAAATATGAGCAAAAATTTTTGTGTTTCTCTTCAATCCACTATATTTGTATACAATTTTGGTACAAAATGACGGAAGAAGACAAAAAGCTATTGAATACTTTCGAAGGGAAACTGAGGCATTTTATGTATTTATATGAAGAACAACAAAAAGAAAATGCATCTCTCCGTCAACTTCTTGCTGAAAAAGAAGTTGAAATAGCCGAACTTCAAAATAGCCGAAAAGAATTGGAAGCCATGTATACCAATTTGAAAACAGCTCGCATAATCAGTATCAACGACAATGAACTCCGAGATACCAAACAACGATTGGCGAAGCTTGTGCGTGAAGTCGACAAATGTATCGCTTTGCTGAATGAATAATTAAAACGGTGAAAAGAGCATGACGGACGACCAAATGAAAATACATCTGCTGATTGACAACGAACGATATCCGCTCATCATTAAACGTGAAGAGGAACAACTATATCGGGATGCAGCCAAACAGATTGATTATAAACTAAACAAATACCGCAATAAGTTCCCTAATTTCAATACTGAGAAGTATTGGGTTATGACAGCCCTGGAACTGGCTTTTGAAAATATGTCTATGAAAGACCGTAATGATACCACGCCTTATCTGGAAAAGCTGAAACAACTGGAACAAGATATAGACGAGTGTATCGGTAAAAAGAGTGAGTAAGCGTTTAGTAAACGAAAGATAGAAAACATTTGCGCACAAGCTTGACGTCAGGAAAACAGCCTGATAGAAAGTTTGTGCGTTTTTTATTTATATTTTAAACTACTTATAATGTTGACATTAGTAATATTAACGGTTATCGCCTTTCTGATTGGAGGGGCACTTTCATATTGCTTTTTCAAGTATGGCTTGAAAGCGCGATATGATAAAATTATAAAGGAAGCGGAAACAGAAGCTGAGGTTATAAAGAAAAACAAACTTCTGGAAGTAAAAGAGAAATTCCTGAATAAAAAGGCTGATCTGGAAAAGGAAGTTGCTCTTCGTAATCAAAAAATTCAACAGGCAGAAAACAAGCTGAAACAGCGCGAAATGGTGCTGAACCAGAAAAATGAAGAGTTGCAGCGTAAACGCAACGAGAATGAAGCCATCAAGGAAAATCTGGACGCACAGCTGGTTATCATTGAAAAGAAGAAAGAAGAATTAGATCAGTTACAATCACAGGAACGTGAGAAACTGGAAGCACTTTCAGGACTTTCTGCTGAAGAAGCAAAGGAACGTCTGGTAGAATCGTTGAAGGAAGAAGCCAAAACTCAGGCTCAATCTTACATCAATGACATTATGGATGATGCTAAGCTTACAGCAAACCGTGAAGCTAAACGCATCGTTATTCAGTCTATCCAGCGAGTTGCTACAGAAACTGCTATTGAAAACTCTGTAACGGTATTCCATATCGAATCTGATGAAATAAAAGGACGTATCATTGGTCGTGAAGGCCGTAACATCCGCGCGCTGGAAGCAGCAACCGGAGTAGAAATCGTTGTAGACGACACACCTGAAGCAATCGTATTGTCTGCATTCGACCCTGTTCGCCGTGAAATTGCACGTCTAGCCTTACATCAGTTGGTTACCGACGGACGTATTCATCCGGCACGCATCGAAGAAGTTGTTGCAAAAGTGCGTAAGCAAGTAGAAGATGAAATCATCGAAACAGGTAAACGTACTACAATCGACTTGGGTATTCATGGCCTGCATCCTGAACTGATCCGTATCATCGGTAAGATGAAATATCGTTCTTCTTATGGACAGAATCTGTTGCAGCATGCACGCGAAACAGCCAACCTGTGTGCTGTCATGGCTTCGGAACTGGGACTTAATCCGAAAAAAGCTAAACGTGCCGGATTGTTGCACGATATAGGTAAAGTACCTGATGAAGAACCAGAATTGCCACACGCACTGCTTGGTATGAAGCTGGCTGAAAAATATAAGGAAAAACCTGATATCTGCAATGCTATCGGAGCTCACCACGATGAAGTAGAAATGACCAGCTTGCTGGCTCCTATCGTACAGGTATGTGATGCTATCTCTGGTGCACGTCCGGGAGCACGCCGCGAAATCGTAGAGGCTTACATCAAGCGTTTGAACGATTTGGAACAGCTTGCAATGTCTTATCCGGGTGTTACAAAAACTTACGCTATTCAGGCAGGTCGCGAGTTGCGCGTAATCGTTGGTGCAGACAAGATAGACGACAAACAAACAGAAAGCTTGTCTACTGAAATAGCTAAGAAGATTCAGGATGAAATGACTTATCCGGGACAGGTTAAGATTACAGTTATCCGTGAAACTCGTGCGGTTAGCTTCGCAAAATAAACAGCAAATAATCGAAAATGAAAATAAGAGCTCCGGTTCAGTCAAACCGGAGTCAACAATAAAAACAAGTACGGCAGCCTTCCTCTATTGGAAAGCTGCCGTACTTGTTTTTGAGCTACCAAAAGCTGTTTTCTAATTTCATTTCTGCTCTGATTGGGAAAGATTGAAAACAACTTTTGAAACTTCAAATATGCTTTTTTTACTTTTATATCCTTTACAAGAAAATAAGCACGTAAAAAAGGGAATGGTAGACATCCTACATGAAGGAAAGCTGGTATCAAAACCCCTCTTAATTTCCGACAAAGAACATCAGTATTGATACACTATAAAAAGCCTATACAGTTTTTTACAAGAACTGCCCCATGACTTTTTCTGCGCATGCATAACCTTCTTCATACAGACTGGTCAACTTCCTGATATCTTTCTCTATACGGTTGACTACAACCCGTTGTTCGGGACGGATTGCAATGATCCGACCTTCATCCTCCATACGTTCAATCATTTCCAACTGTTGATTATAAACCTGACAACGCCGGCTTAACACAACGCGCAACCTTGGATAACGTGTATAAATAAACCGTGGTACCCGAATATCCTTCTCCGATTTACGATACCCTCTGTTTCGTGTCAATACGACAACATTGCGTTCATATCCCTGTTCTATGGCACGCAGTACAGGTATCGAATCGACTATTCCTCCGTCCAACATCGGACGCCCGTCGACATACGTAATGGGACAAACATAAGGCAAGCTGCTCGAAGCTTTTGCTATCGCCAGCAGGCGCTCTTTATCTTTCTTTTCTTCCAGATAACAGGCACGTCCTGTCACACAGTTTGTTGTAACCATTTCAAACCGTGCCGGATTTTCATAATATGCCTGATAGTCGTACGGAAGCAATTCTTCTGGAAAAATCTCGTACAATAGTTTTTGGTCTAGTATGCTATGCTGATACCACAAATACTTCAACCCGATATAATGATACTTTGCCATCATATCGATATTGCTATATTTGGCACGTCCACGCTGATGCGACATGTAAGAAAGTCCGTTACATGCTCCAGCCGAAACACCGATACCATATGGAAACTCGATATGATGATCCATGAAATAGTCTAATACTCCGCAGGTAAAAACCCCACGCATGCCTCCTCCTTCAAGAACAAGGCCCATATTCTTCAAATCTAGTTTCATAACATACAATAGTTTAAGACCACAAAGTTACTACAAAAAAGTGAAATGCGGAAAGAAATAGTGATAGAATTGAGTTACAAGGGTTTCAGTCGTGCTTCCGATTATTCGTGAAGCCATCGCAATCACCGCTGAAGCCAAATCAGGACGCCGCTACGTTACTTGTCCGTAACCATGCCCGAAAGGGCGACAAACGGACACGGATAGCGAAACAAGGCGTTAAGGATTAGTGAGTTACTGACAACCCACGCAACAAATCCGGTTACGGAAAAAGATTGCGCCGTTCCTCCCCGTTTTGCGTACCGACAACGGATTCTTCACCAACTAATTTTGAACCTAAAAAAATTAAGGACGATGAAGAGTACATTTTCAGTAATCTACTACCTCAAGCGTCAGGTAGTGAAAA
>ENA-ORTJ01002299-ORTJ01002299.1-human-gut-metagenome-genome-assembly--contig:-NODE-2299-length-10231-cov-7.450373_pt1 | contig 10231 bp, 9 predicted proteins | sample MGYA00242069_ERZ509187 | MGnify/ENA primary metagenome ERZ509187 (study PRJEB26280, sample SAMEA2338779) | human gut metagenome | biome: human gut; feature: human-associated habitat; material: faeces... | reverse complement strand
AAGCCGCTGGCAGAGTATCTCCAGAGCGCATGGGGAGAGCTGGGAATCAACATGGACATTAAGATCGGCGCCCGGCTGGAGGTGGGCACCGACGGCGTGCACACCGTGCTGCCCCCGGTGGACGCTGCCCGCGATGACAGCACCGCACTGGCTGCCCTGCCGCAGGAGACGCTGGCCCGTCTGCTGCTGCCTCTGGGCGAATTCGACGCCGGAGATTTGGCTGAGCTGGCGCAGGAGCTCCAGTTGTAAGACAACTTTTTTCATAGCTCCCCGTTCCGGGACGCAAAAAAGGCACCGCTTCTGCGGTGCCTTTTGTTGTGGATAAAGGTTTCGTGCCTCAGTCGTTCTGGGGGTGCACGATGTCACGCCAGTCCAGATCGCCGCGCTCCAGGCCGTGGATCAGCACCTCGGCAGTGGCGATGTTGGTGGCCATGGGGATGTTGTGCACATCGCACAGGCGCAGCAGAGTCATCTCGTTGGGCTCGCTGGGCTTTGCATTGATGGGGTCGCGGAAAAACAACAGCAGGTCGATCTCATTGCAGGCAATGCGGGACGCGATCTGCTGGTCGCCGCCCTGCACACCGGCCAGAAAACGTTGCACCTGCAGACCCGTCGCCTCGGCGATGAGCTTGCCGGTTGTGCCGGTCGCCACCAACTTATGCTGGCTCAGGATGCGGCAGTACGCCGTACAAAACTGAACCATCAACTCCTTTTTGGAGTCATGCGCAATCAGTGCAATCGTCATCTGTTATCTCTCCTCTGTCGTGTCATTTGCGGAAATTTCCCTTTGTACAAAATGATATCACAAAATCCAATCATTTACAACCAGTTTTTATACAGAATATTCAATTTTGTCTTAAATTTTCAGAGTGTGCACCGCAAAACGACGTTAGTCTGCACTTCCCTGCTCCGGCTGTGTCTCATCCTGTGCGGCACCGGCAGTGTCCGTGGTATCGGCCGCGCCGGTCGTGTCATCCGAAGGATCCGCGCTCAGAGCAGGGTTCACATAGGGATCCACCTCCAGCGTGCCATCCTTCATGGCAAAGTAGGCATTGGCGATGTCCACCACCAGATCACCGGTGCGGGCACCGTAGCCGCCGTACTCCACCGTGATGCCGATGGCGATCTCCGGGTCGTCGGCCGGCAGGTAGGCGATCATCATCGCGTTCAGGTAGTGCTTGCCGGGGGCGTAGGTCTCACTGCGCTGGGGGGTGCCGGTCTTGCAGGCAATGGCAATCGGGTAGCTGGAGATCTTGCCGGTGATGGTACTGGGCACCAGTTTCATGCCCTGCCGCACCAGTGCAAAGGTGGTGCCGTTGTCCTCCACCACATCCATCACTTCGGGCTGGGTCTCATGGATCACCTCGCCGGTATTCGTGTCGAGGATGGCCTTGACGAAGTGGGTGCGGTAGCGCACACCGTTGTTGGCCAGCGTAGCCGCATAAGTGGCCAGCTGAATGGGGGTGACCACCGTATTGCCCTGACCGATGGCCGCCTGAATGTCCAGTGAGGTGTTGTAGTTGCTGTCGTTCTTGGTGGTCAGACGGCCCAGGCTCTCGCTCACCTCCACGCCGGTGCGCTGAGCCAGACCCAGCTTGTAGGCATAGGCGTCGTAGACGTCACTGGTCAGGCGGCGGCCCACATCGTAGAAGAAGATGTTGCAGCTCCACTTGATGGCATCCACCACGCTGATGTTGCCGCTGTGGCCGTGCTGGGTGCAGCGGGGACGGTAGTCCTTGTAATAGGTATACACGCCCGTGCAGTTCACGGTGGAATACTGGTTGATCAGGCCGCTGTCCAGTGCGGCCACGGCCACGGCCGGCTTAAAGGTGGAGCCGGGCGTGTACAGACCCTGCAGGCTGCGGTTGAACAGCGGCAGGCTGGGGTCGGCACTGTATTCGTCGTACTGAGTGGCATACAGGTTCTGGTCAAAGCTGGGGTAGTTGGAGGCCGCCAGCACGCCGCCATTCTTCACATCAATGACCACCGCCGCACCGGCTGCCGCTTTCATGTTGCCGGTGTTGTAGGTGCGGTTGATCATGTCAATGTTGTTGGCCAATGCCTTGTTCACCGCCCGCTGGAAGTCGCTGTTGATGGTCAGCTGCACCGTGTGGCCCGGTTCCGGCACAGTGGTGAGCTGCGTGTTCACGATCACACCGTCGGAATTGCGGGTGATGGTCTCCACACCGTCCTTGCCGCGCAGTTCATCCTCATAGGCAGACTCCAGGCCCGAGATGCCCAGCACATCGTTCATGTTGTAGCCCTTGTCCCGCAGGGGGTAGGTCACCTGGCCGTTCTCGTCGGTCACCTTCCACTTTTCGGCGGTGATCTTGCCCACACGGCCCAGCACCGCCGGGACGATATCGCCCTGCTCGTAGCTGCGGGTGCTGGTCTGCACGATTTCCACGCCGGGCAGCGACAGGCTGTTCTCCTTGATGGTGGCCACGGTCACGTCGCTGACGTTTTCCGCCATCACAAAGTTGTTCACGTTGGAAAATGCCTGCAATTCCATCTCGTAGTGGATGCCGGCCAGGGTGCGCTGCCAGCGCAGCGGCAGATCCTGCAGGTTGTTTTTCTCCACCAGCATTTCCATCACGTCGTTGGCGGTGGCATACTGCTGCAGGCCCAGGTTCTCCTTCATCGTGGTCAGCTGCCGCTGGTCGCTGCTGCTGTCATCCTGGGCTGTAAAGGTATAGTTGCCCGCCGCGTCCGGCTGGCTGATGAGCAGGGTATCGGTCCAGCTTTCGCCGTTTTTCTCAAACAGCTCCACCAACCGCTGCAGCAGGCTGTCCAGATCCTCGTCACCCATCTGCAGCTTGTTGAGCACCACGTTGTAGCTGGTGGTCGTGGTGGCAATGCGCTTGCCGGTGCTGTCCACGATGTCGCCGCGGGCAGCGGTGACCGTAAAGTTATAGTCCGTCGTGTTGGTGGCCTGGGACTTGTACTCGTCGCCATTGACCAGCTGCAGAAAGATCAGCCGCAGGGCGTACAGGCCCATGACCAGTGCCGCCACAGCGATCAGCAGCACCATGCGCCGCATGACGGTCTTGCGTTCGTTTTGGTTCATCCGTAGTTCCTCCGGCGGTCAGACCACGCCGTTGTCAATCTTGAACTTATTGTAAATGTGCCGCACGATGGCAAACTCCACCAGCGACGCCGGAATGGTAAGGGCCGCCGAGGGCAGCACGAACCACAGGTAGCGCTGTGCCGAGCCGCTGTAGCCGGGCATCCGGTAAAAGAACAGCCAGTCGCAGGAGAGCACCAGCAAAGCCGCTGCGGCCGAGATGACCGCAAAGTTGCCCGGAGCGCTCTGCAGGTACAGCTGCACCAGCACGCCCACGGCAAAGCAGAGCAGCATCATTTCCAGTGCCAGCATGCCCACGGTGCGCCCGGCGGTGTAATCCCACAGCAGGCCGCACACCATGCCGAACAGTGCTCCGGCAAATTCGCCCTCACACACCGACACGGCCAGACAGAGCGGCAGCAGCAGCAGCGGCTTTGCCTGACCCAGCTGGAACAGCCCCGGCGTGGTCTGCAGCGCCGCACACACAAACAGGCCCAGCACATAGCAGCACCACTTCAGGATCTGGCTGCGGCTGCGCTTGCGGCGAGATTCCATACATCTGCCTCCTTAATATTCGGTAACGATGAACACATGCTTGACCGTGCGCGGGTCGGCACCCGGCAGGATGACCGCACTGGAGGACTTGCCGCTCTGCTCCGGCACCACTTCCTGCACAGTGCCCACCAGCAGGTTTGCCGGGAACACCCCGCCCAGACCGGTGGTGATCACCTGATCGCCCTTGCGAGCCTCGGTGGCGCGGTCCAGATTGGTCAGCACGCACTGACCGTCGGCGGCATAGTCGGCGCTGCCGGTGATGATGCCGTTTTCCCGCGTGCGGGAGATCACGCCCGCTGCGTTGAAGCTGGGGTGCAGGATGGTCATCACCTTGCAGCTGGTGGCGTCCACTTCCACCACCACGCCCAGCAGATAGCCCCGGTCACTGATGATGGCATCGTTCACCGCCACGCCGTCCGTGCTGCCCTGATCCAGCGTAAAACCGCCAAATTCATCCAGCGGGTCACGACCGATGACAAAGGCCGACACATAGCTCGCCTCCGAATTTGTGTCCTGGATGCGTGCCAGTGCCTTGTAGGCGTCGTTCTCGGCCTTGATGCGGTCGTAGTCCACCATCTGCTGGCGCAGCTCTGCATTTTCGGCTTCCAGCTGCTCGTTCCGGTCCATCACATCGTCGATGCTGGTGTATTTTTCCCACACCGAGGCCGCACCGCCGCTGAGGGCCGACGTGACCTTCTGGAGGGGGGTGAGCACCACGCTCAGCAGCTCCTGCGGGGCTGCCGTCAGGCGGCCGTTGGCACCGGCATACGCCATAATGCCCACCAGGAACACCGCCACGATGACCAGGATCTTGAATTTCCAGGTGTCAAAAAAATCTTTCAAGGGGTCTGTCCTCCCATTCGGAGCAAATCTGCGCGTTCACAAAAAAAGCGCGGACAGCCGTGCCATCCGCGCAAGGGTCCTGTTTGCAGCGGAAAACAGCGCAGGTGCAACGTCAATAGCTTTTCCGCAAGAGATCCGGCAGCCCGCTTCCGGGCCGCTGATTACATATGACCGCCGTCGGTGTCCAGCACGTCGTGCAGCACATCCACATGATCCAGCACTGCACCGGCACCCTTGGCCACACAGTCCAGCGGGTCCTCGGCAACATGCACGTCAATGCCGGTCTCGCTCTGGATCAGCTGATCCAGACCGCGCAGCAGGGCGCCGCCGCCGGTCAGGGTGATGCCGCGGTCGATGATATCGGCGCTCAGTTCCGGCGGGGTACGCTCCAGCGTCTCCTTGATGGCGCTGGTGATCTTGACCAGGCACTCCAGCAGGGCCTCGCGCACATCCTCAGAGTGGACAACGATGTTCTTGGGCAGGCCGTCCACCAGGTTGCGGCCCTTGATCTCCATGGTCAGCTCCGGGTCCAGAACGTAGGCGGAACCGATCTCGATCTTGATCTGCTCGGCGGTGCGCTCACCGATGAGCAGGTTGTACTTGCGCTTGATAAAGGCGATGATGGCCTGATCGAACATGTCACCGGCCATGCGTACACTGCGGGAGGCCACGATGCCGCCCAGCGAGATCACGGCGATCTCGGCCGTGCCGCCGCCGATGTCCACGATCATGCTGCCGGTGGGCTCGCTGATGGGCAGGCCCGCACCGATGGCAGCGGCCATGGGCTCCTCAATCACCGACACCTGACGGGCACCAGCCTTCAGGGTAGCTTCCCGCACGGCGCGGCGCTCCACCTCGGTCACGCCGGAGGGAATGCAGATGACCACGCGGGGGCGGGAGAACATGCTGTTGCCGCAGGCCTTCTTCAGGAAGTTCTCCAGCATATTGGTGGTGATGTCAAAATCGGCAATGACGCCGTCCTTCAGGGGGCGCACTGCCACGATGCTGCCGGGGGTACGGCCGATGACGGCCTTTGCCTCGCCGCCCACACAGCGCACCTCGTCGGTCTTGGTGTCCACAGCCACCACCGACGGCTCCCGCATGATGATGCCCTTGCCCTTCATATAGACCAGAGTATTGGCGGTACCCAGGTCAATGCCAACGTCCTTCGACAGAAAACCCATTGTAAAGTCTCTCCTTCATCGTTTCCAGTAGATCTATCCCATAGCGTCTGACGGCCGTTTTGCGCCGTCCTTCGCAGAATAACACGGTTATATTATAGCCCCAAGCTGCTGTTTTCTCAAGCGTTTCCGTTCGTTTTCTTACATTTTTCCATTTTTCTCACACAAAACGCTCTACCAGCTGTACAGTACGGCTGACCGGCAGGCCCATAATGGTGTAATAATCGCCCTCGATGCGGTCCAGCCAGAGGGCTGCCCGGCCCTGGATGGCATAGGCACCGGCCTTGTCGTAGGGCTCCTTTGTGGAAGCATAGAAGTCGATCTCCTCCTCGCTCAGCGGGAAGAAGGTCACCTTGCAGCTGTCCACAAAGCTCTCGGTGCGGCCGCCGCGGCTCACGCACACACCGGTGTGCACCTGATGGGCGGAACCGGACAGGGCCCGCAGCATCCGTTTTGCGTCCTCCACGCCGTGGGGCTTGCCGAACACTTCCCCGTTCACATCCACCACCGTGTCGCAGCCGATGACCACGGCGTCCGGGTGGTCCTTTGCCACCGCCAGGCACTTGCCCCGGGCCAGCTGTTCCACCAGATGGGCCGGGGTGTCGGCGGTCACGGTGCTCTCGTCAAAGTCGCTGACACAGACCGTGAAGTCGGTCGTATACAGGGAAAGCAGTTCCCGGCGGCGCGGGCTGCCGGAGGCTAAGATCAGTTCCATATCGCGTTCCTTTTCCCTCATTTGCCCGTGGAGCCAAAACCGCCCGCGCCGCGGGTGGTGTCGCCCAGCTCCTGCACCGGCACAAAGGCTGCCGTGTACACCGGGGCGATGCACAGCTGCGCCACCCGCTCCCCGGGCTGGATAGTGTAGGCCTCCTTGCCCAGGTTGATCATGGGCACCTTCAGCTCGCCGCGGTAGTCACTGTCCACCACGCCCACACCGTTGGCCATGCACAGGCCGTGCTTGATGGACAGGCCGCTGCGGGCATACACCAGCGCCACACTGTGGGCACCGGGCAACTCAATGGCAAGGCCGGTGGGCACCAGCACCCGCTCCATGGGCTGAACGGTCAGCGGCTCATCCAGCACGGCGCACAGGTCGGCGGCGGCAGAGCCGGGGGTCGCATAGGCGGGCACCTTTGCCCGCGCATCCAGAACTTTATAGTTTACGGTGATCGGTTCCATAGTATACCTCGTTTATTTTGTCATTCCTCGATCCTGCTCACCCTTCGGGAGAGCTCCGACATTGCACCGCCGCAGGCGGACAAGGCCAGTGGGAGGGTCAATTGGTCCCCTTGAAATACAGTCCGCGGGTGAAATCGCCTTCAAAAGGCGCATGGGTGCGGATCATATCCAGAATTGCGGCGGCTTCCTCGCGAGTCTCCAGCGTGAAATAGGCCACGCCGTAGTCCACGGCCAGCGCACCGGGCTTGTCGCCCATGTAGATGGGCACCGGGTTGTAGATGGTGCGCATGCCCAGGCTGCACCGCACCGGGAACTTTTTGGCCTTGCGGTCGGTCAGCGTGCCGGTCTTGTCGCAGTGGGCGCAGTCGTGGATGTTTTGCAGCGGGCAGGCTCGGGTGAGCATCAGCGGCATGTGGCCGTAGACCATCACGCCCGTGGGCACCGGCTTGCCGTCCCGCACCGGGGCAATGGACGCGATGTCACTGTCCTTGACCTCGGGCAGGATGAGCAGGCTGTTCAGTCCCTGCTCCGCATAGAACTGCGCTGCTGCGTTGTTTGTGATGTTCAGGCCAAAACCGCCGGACAGCGGCAGGCCCCGGCACAGCCGCAGGTGGGCGATGTTGCTTGCCTCGTACCCGGCAAAGCCTGCATCCTGGGTGGCCGCAATGCGGCGGGCGGTGTCCTGCTCCAGTGCGCCGAACATGGCCCGGGGCAGCTCCAGAATGGTCTTGCTGCGCCACTCCCGGGGCACCCGGTCGGCCTGTGCAATGGGCAGGATGAGATACTCCACTCCGCTCAGGGCCTGTTCCGGCACCTGATCCCAGCGCTCGAACCGGGCACGCAGGGTGCGGTGCGGCGGCAGGGTGCGCTGCGGCAGGGCAGGCACATGCTCCTCGGTAGTGGGCCAGGGGCGCAGCATTTCCCGCTTTTTGAGCAGGGCGTCCAGCGCTTCCCGGCGCAGCTCATTCACCGTGCTGCCGGGCACGAACCAGGGGCCCCCGTCCATCTCCACGGCGATGTCCGCCGCTTCAAAGGGGGTGCCGCCGGTCTTGGCCAGACTGCGGCGCAGGCTCTCGGTGGGGTCGGTGCGGGCGGGCTGCGGCTCAAAATCGCCGTAGGCAAACGCTTTATTGCCGTCCGCATCGGTCACGGTGAGCTTCTCGCCGCCCTCTTCGATCTCCAGACGCATGGTCACCGACACCCGGGAGCGCTCCCGGCGGTAGAGCTCCCGCAGCATAGGCAGGGTCTTTTTGGTCAGCTCGGCGTCCGCTTCGCTGCGCACGCCGAACATGGTGCCGTCGATTTTTCCGTTCAGATAGCCGGAAGTGAAGCCGGAGCGGCTGAAGGCGTTCTTCAGCAGGTCGCGGTCGTAGGCGCGGCCCTCGCGGCCTGCAAGACAGGCGCTGACTGCCGCCGCCACATACTCCGGCGTGCGCAGACGGCCCTCGATTTTTGCCGATGCCACGCCAAGCGCCTGCAGCTTGTCCAGCTTATCAATGACCGAATTATCCTTTAAGGACAGGTGGTGCAGACGGCCTGGCTTGCCCTCCGGCAGGGCATTTGCCTCAAACGGCAGGCGGCACGGGCCGGCACAGGAACCGCGGTTGCCGCTGCGTCCGCCCAGAAAGGCCGACATGTAGCACTGGCCGCTGACGCACATGCACAGCGCGCCGTGCACGAAGCACTCGGTCTCGATGCCGCAGTGCTTTGTGATATGCTCCACCTCGGGCATGCTCAGCTCACGGGCCAGCACCACGCGGGTGAAGCCCAGCTCCTTGAGCTCCAGTGCACCCTGCAGGCTGTGCACGCTCATCTGGGTGGAGCCGTGGCGCGGCAGCTGCGGTGCAATTTTACCGATCAGCGTTGCCACTGCCAGATCCTGACAGATGACCGCATCGGCACCGCTGGCTGCAACGGCACGGATGGCCTGTTCCAGCGCGGGCAGCTCGCCGCCATAGACGGTGGTGTTCAGCGCCACATGCACAGCCACGCCCCGCGCATGGCAGAAGGCGACCGCATCTTTCAGCGTATCCGCGTTAAAATTGTTGGCACTGGTGCGGGCATTGAAACCCGAAAAACCCAGATACACTGCGTCGGCACCGCTGAACACAGCGGCACGCAGCATTTCTTCGTTGCCCACCGGGGCAAGGATCTCGATCTTTGACATACTTCTCCTTTATCCTGTAAACGGCTTATTCCGCCTTGTCCGCTTCGTCCTCGGCAGCAGACTGCTGTGCCGCCTGCTGGGCGCGCTCCTCGCGCCGGGCTTCCTTATTGCGCATCTTTTCCAGCTGTTCGCGCAGGGCGGCAGCTTCCCGCCGCAGCACCTCATTCTCTGCTTTGACCTTATCTTCCGCCAGCTTTGCGCGGGTGGCATCCGCAATGTAATCCTGGATCTGGCTGCGCATATTCTCAGCACTGCCGGTGCTCTTGCGGTATTCGTCCAGATAATCCATGGCGCAGAACACCGCCGCCTTCGTCACCGAAAGATTCGCATTATCGTCCAAAAGCTTGGTAATGTCTTCATCCAGCTTTTTCGCCAGCGACAAAATATATTTTTCCGGGTCCGTCGTAGCAATGGCATACGGCGTACCTGCAATGTTCACCCGTACCTTGTTGACCATATCTGTTTCCCCTTTTTATCCTTTTCTGCCCGCAGCGGGCAGTGATCTTCTGATTTTTGCCGGGAAACGGAACCGTTCCCGGTACCGTTTTGGTGTCTTGTCACCCGCCGGGCGAGTTACCCGGCACATTTCTCCCGGAGTTTGTCCCCGAAAATGTTTCGGAACACAGCTTTCTTTCCCTATTATAATATAAATAAGCATCAAGAAAAAGTGTATTTTTTGAAATTTTGGCATATTTATCAGAAAGTTCAATAAAAAAATGTCAGTTACGGAAAAAATCCCCTGATTCCTTGCATTTGTCATTCTGCCATATTATAATATCTTTGTTATGTTGGCGGCAGAGCAAGTGAGGGAAAGTGCCTGCAGGCGCCAATTATTTCAATTATTTTAGCAAAGCTGAAAACTTATGCGGATAGGAGTACCTTTATGACATCGAAAGAATTCGGTAAACTTCTTCAGGACAAGCTCACCAGCGAGTACGGCGTGGAGCTGAGCGTTGCTTCCAACCAGCAGATCTACCGCTCTCTGGCTCTGATCTGCCGCCAGATGATGAGTGAGAACCACAAGAAGTTCCAGTCCAAGGCCATTGGCACCGGCACCAAGCAGGTGTATTATCTGTGCATGGAGTTCCTGATGGGCCGCAGTCTGAAGACCAGCCTGCTGAACCTGGGTCTGGACGAGGTGGCAAAAAAGGCCCTGTCCGACGCTGATATCAACATTGACAGCATCTTTGAGGAAGAGCCGGATGCAGGTCTGGGCAACGGCGGTCTGGGCCGTCTGGCTGC
>ENA-ORTJ01002292-ORTJ01002292.1-human-gut-metagenome-genome-assembly--contig:-NODE-2292-length-10259-cov-12.214622_pt1 | contig 10259 bp, 9 predicted proteins | sample MGYA00242069_ERZ509187 | MGnify/ENA primary metagenome ERZ509187 (study PRJEB26280, sample SAMEA2338779) | human gut metagenome | biome: human gut; feature: human-associated habitat; material: faeces... | reverse complement strand
CCCTCTCAATCACTTCTCCCTGATCCAGCACCAGGATTTCATCGCAGAAACGGCAGGAGGACAGTCGATGTGAGATAAAAACTGCGGTTTTCTCTCCAATCAGCTTATGGAACGTGCTGTAAACCTCATATTCGGAAATGGGATCCAGGGCGGAGGTCGGCTCATCCATTAAGAGCACCTCCGGCTCCACTGCCTCCAGCGCCGCCGATGGCCCGCAGCGCTACTCCACCGTGTTCTATGATGTGTTCGACACCGTGACGCAGGTCATCGCCTACTGCGACAGCGAGGAAGAGTTCACCGCCCAGATGGACGCACTCCACGCCGACCTTGTGGAGTACAACCAGCTCTACGACATTTATAATGATTACGATGGCGTGACCAACATCAAGACCATCAACGACAATGCGGGCATTGCCCCGGTGACGGTGGATGACAAGATCCTCGGGATGCTGGAGCTGGCCCAGACCATGTACGACACCACCGGCGGCAAGCTGAACATTGCGCTGGGCAGTGTGCTGAACATCTGGCACAACTACCGCGAGGCCGCACTGGCCGATGGCAACGACAGCAACAACCAGCTGCCCACGCAGGAAGAGCTGGATGCCGCCGCACAGCACTGCGATATCGCCAACCTCATCATTGATGAAGATGCCAAAACGGTCTATCTGGCCGACCCGGCCATGTCGCTGGACGTGGGCAGCGTGGGCAAGGGCTACGCCGTGGAGCAGGCCGCACAGGCCGCCGAAGCCCGGGGCCTGACCAGTGCCCTCATCAGCGTGGGCGGCAACCTGCGGGCCATCGGCACCAAGCCGGACGGCTCCCAGTGGGTAGGCGGCGTGGAAAACCCGTGGAACTCCTCCGAGGTCTACACCAACGGCAGCTCCACTGGGGCGGGGCGGCACTGGCAAGATGAGCGACCTCTCCCTTGTGACCAGCGGCGACTACCAGCGCTACTACGTTGTGGACGGTGTGCGCTACCACCACCTCATCGACCCGGCCACCCTCTGGCCCGCCGCCTACTTTGACGGCGTGAGCGTGCTGGCTCCGGACTCCGGTGTGGCCGACTGCCTGACCACCGGCCTGTTCTGCCTGCCTCTGGAAGAGGGCAAGCAGCTCGTGGAATCGCTAGACGGCGTGGAAGCCCTCTGGTGCACCACCGATGGCGAAGTGATCACCTCCAGCGGGTGGAGCGAGCATACGAATTAAATAAGGAACGACCCTCTCCGTCATTGCTGCGCAATGCCACCTCTCCCGAAGGGCGAGGCTATGCTGCCTTTATCCCAGGCCAGCGATAGGCTCCCCCGAAGGGGGAGCTGGCAAAGCCAACAGGCTTTGACTGAGAGGGTCGTTCTTTTACTTGATATCCAGTTCGGGCGGCACGTCGATCTGGTCAGAGACGTACTTGCCATTCTTTTTGCGCTGACGCACACACTCGGTGAGCAGATACTCGATCTGCCCGTTCACCGAGCGGAAGTCATCCTCAGCCCATGCGGCAAGGGCATCGTAGAGCTTCGCATTCAGGCGCAGGGGGATCTGCTTTTTCGGCTCTGCCATCAGTACAGGCTGCCGCTGTTCACAATGGGCTGCGCGTCACGGTTGCCGCAGAGCACCACCAGCAGGTTGGAGACCATTGCCGCTTTGCGCTCATCGTCCAGTTCCACCACTTTGTTCTCACTCAGGCGATCCAGCGCCATCTCCACCATACCCACGGCACCGTCCACGATCATCTTACGGGCATCAATGATGGCGCTTGCCTGCTGACGCTGCAGCATGACCGCCGCGATTTCGGGGGCGTAGGCCAGATAAGTGATGCGGGCTTCGATGATCTCGATCCCGGCAGAGGTGACGTTCTTCTGGATCTCGCCCTGGATGCGCTTTGCCACCACTTCCGAGGAGCCGCGCAGGCTGCCCTCGTCGGCCACACCGTCGCCGGTGGTGTCCACGTTGGGGGCTACATCGTAGGGGTAGATGCGCACCACGTTGCGCAGGGCGCTGTCACACTGCAGGGACAGGTACTCTTTGTAGTTGTCTACATTGAACACGGCCTTGGCGGTGTCGGTCACCCGCCAGATCACCGCAATGCCGATCTCCACCGGGTTGCCCAGGCAATCGTTGATCTTCTGGCGGGAGTTGTTCAGGGTCATCACCTTCAGGGAGATCTTCTTGCCGTCCTTTTCGCGGTCAGCCTGCACCACAGGGCGCTGCTGAACATCACCGCTCTGGCTCAGGACCGTGCCTGCGGCGGGGTTGACCGCCGTGCAGAAGGGATTGACCCAGTAGAAGCCCTCCCCCTTCAGGGTGCCGATGTAATCACCGAACAGGGTCAGCACCAGCGCTTCCTCGGGCTTGAGGACTTTCAGGCCCGCGAACAGGAAAATACCGATGATGGCATAGATGACAGCGATCGCCAGCGGGATAAAACCCAGGAAGGTAGTATACAGCATTACAAAACCGATGCCGCCCACCACAACCGCGATCACATAGCCCAGCAGGGTCAGCAGCAGCATGGTCATGCCGTTCTTCTTGGTCTGTAAGATCTTCTCTTCCATAAAATGTCCCTCCTTTACAGGGCTTGGAAGTTTCTTTCTGATATCAAAATCATATCACATTGTATTTTGATTGTCAAGAACTTCCGATAAACACAAAACCTCCCACTCGAATGAGCGGGAGGTTTTATTACGCACCGTTATAATTACCAGAACCAATACCGTTTCTTGACGGCGATATACACGATCAGGCAGACCACGGTCAGCGCACCGGCGGCGATGAAGAAGGTCCAGTTGATATTGGTGAAGCGCAAATTCTGGTTGGTCAGCAGGTAGCTGCCAGCCGTATCGGTGGTGATGGTGCCATCCTTGTAGCTGTTCAGGAACTGCCACTTTTCGCTGGCAGTGTTGTGCAGATACAGGCGGCTGTAAGCGGCGTTCTCACCGGTCAGGGTGATCTGCACCACGCAGGGCAGCGCGCCGCTCTCGCCCAGCTGGAAGCTCAGGCCGTTTTCATCGGGGGCAAAAGTCAGGGCAGTGCTGAATCCGCCCTGGGTGCTCTTGATGCTGGTGCCATCAATCCGCAGGGTATAATCCTCGCCCAGCACGATCAGGCTGCGGCCCGTGGTGCGCAGGGCGCTCAGGATCTCGCCGGTGATGGCGGGCACGTCGCTCTGATAGAGGGACACTTCCTCCCCTGCGGCGTTCTGGATGGCGGCCACGGTGGCATCGGTGGTGACGTTGTCCTCGGTGCCCTCACCGCTGGTATCGCTGCTGCTGCCGGAGGTGGAGGCGGTGCGGTTGACGATGACCGTGACCGAGGTGGAGGCAGTGCCGTTGGAGACCACCACGGAGGTGGCACCCGTGGCAACGCCGGTGATGACACCGGAACCGCTGACGGTGGCGATGCTCTTGTCCTGGCTCTTGAAGGTCAGGCTCTGGCTGGCAGAGGCCGGCGACACCTTGCCGGTGATGGTCTTGGAGGAGCCCGGCTTGAGCACCACATAGTTGGTGTTCAGAGAGATGGACTGGCTGGAGACGGTGCTGGTGTTGGCCGCAACCACCGTAACGGTGGCCGTGCAGCTCACGTTGCCGTCCGTGGCGGTGATGGTGGCCTTGCCGGGGGCAACGCCGGTCACCTTACCAAAGTTGTTGACGGTGGCCACCTTCTCATTGGAAGAGCTCAGGCTGACGTTGATATAGTTGGCCGCCGAGGTGGGCAGCACTGCCAGCGAAAGGCTGGTGGTCTCGCCCACGGCAATGGTGCTGGATGCAAGGGTGATATCCATTTCGGTGGCGATCATGCTGGCATCCGGCTGGGGGGTGATGGTATAGGTGCAGCTCACCCCGCCGCAGGTGGCGGTGATGTTGGCCGTGCCCAGGCCCACAGCCTGCGCCACGCCCTCACTGTCCACCGAGACAACATTGGGGTTATCAGAGACATAGGTCACACCGTTCTTGCTGGCGGCATTGGCGGGGGTGGTCACCGGGGAGAGCTGCTGGGCCGTGCCCGCCAGCGGGGCGGCATCGTAGCTGCCGGTCTCGATGCTCTCAGCGGTAACTTTATCCCAGGGAAAGCTCACCTTGGGCAGCGTGAGGGCCAGCGGCGTGGTAACAGGGCCGGCAGCCGACGCAGGCAGGGCGGCGGCACAGGCCAGCACACCCAGCAGAGCCGCGCTGGCGGCCAGCTGTTTCGGGTTCAGTTTCATTCTTTCGTACCTCTTGGGCGTGGAATCGGCGGGCGCTTAGCGGAACAGCACGCCCAGGGCCTCCATCACATAGTCAAAGTAAGTCAGTTCATCGTACTCCACACGGGCGGTGACGCTCATGCCGTTGGAAAGATCCACCTTGTCGCCGCTGGTGCTCACGACATAGGTGTTGTCCGGCTTGATGGTCATCTTGTAGTAGGACCCGTTGGTGCTGGAGGTCACGTCACTGTCGATGGAGGTAACAGTGCCGGTCAGGGTGCCGTAGGAATACTCCGACAGGCCGGTGATGGCGATCTTGCAGGGGTCGCCCACATTGATCAGCGGCCGGTCGTTGACAGTAACAGCCGCCACGATCTCAAGGTCGCTGTTCTCGCTGGCAACGGTGGCCAGAGCGGAGCCTGCGCTGAGCACCATGCCCACCTTGTAGGGGGTGTCCATGTGGATGACACCGGAGGTGGGGGCGTAGATATAGTAATCGTTCGCACCGGTGTTCAGGGCATCCAGCTGGGCCTCAATGTTGTCAATGTTGGCCTGCACGCTGGTCAGGCTGGCAGAAATGGACTGCAGGGTGGAGTAGTACAGGCTCTCCACCTCGCTCTGGTTCTGCTCCATCAAGGTCTTGATCTGCTCATCGGTGTAACCGGCGGCCTGATAGGGCGAAGCGTCGAACGCCTTCTGACTGACCTGACTCTTGTAGCTCTCGTACTGGTAGTAATAGGGCTGGTCGTCGATGTCGGTCTCGCTGAAGTAGTTCTTGTCGTCCTGAATGGACTTGAGCAGCTTTTCGTACTGGCTCTTCTGCTTTTTGTAGATGTCCAGCTGCTTCTGGTAGCTGTCCTGCTGGATGTCCAGATCGGTGCTCTTGATGTGGGCGATGAGGTCGCCCTCGGTGACATAGCTGCCCTCCGAGATGTTCAGCTCAGTGATGGAGCCGGAGTAGCTGGACATGATATAGGTCTTGTTGGCCGCCTGCACTGAGCCAGTGGACTGGCTGACGTAGGTGCGCTTGTTCTGGGTGCTCCAGATCACCAGAAACACCATGAGAAAAGCCACCAGAAGAATGAGCGCGTAGCCAAAGGCCGGCAGCTTCTTCTCCATCATAATGCGGCGGTCCTGCAGGTCGGAAAGATTCTGAATGCGAGTGGTCATATTACTTCGTCTCCATAAAAACGTCCATGACACCGTTTTCGCTGTCCTGATTGACGTAGATGCTGTAGGCGGTGCCGGTCAGCTCGATCTCGTGCTCGTAGGCATAGATGTTCAGCTTCTGGCTGGCAAGGCTGCTGTGGTCCATGGGGCCGGTGAAGTGGGCGTACAGGCAGCCCTTCACCCGCAGCACAGCGTCCTGCTCGTAGCCCGGCTCCAGGCGGGGGATGAGCTGGTTGACCTGCATCATAAAATAGATCTGCGGCTCCGGGTTGGGGCCGGAGGTAAACTTGACGCACTGGATCACAGGGCCAACCGGCATGGCGCTGTGGCTCTTGATAAAGTTCTGCATCTGGGTCAGGATCACGCCCAGGTTGCCCAGCTCGCTGGCATCGATCTTGCGTGCCAGAACGTTGGTCAGCTTCAGGGTCTTGTTTTCTGCAACTTGGATCTCTCTCATAATAATGTCCACCTGTTTCTTTTTTGTTTGCAATAAGCAATTGTAAGGGAAGGAATGGGGGAATGCTCAACCCCCCAGTCGCCTGCGGCGACAGCCCCCGCTAGTAGGGGGGCCCTTGGCATGGCGCAAAGCTCACCCTCCTTGCCAAGGCCGCCCCTACTAGGCAACAACGACGACCGCCGCCAGTGGCGGAAACAGGGAGGAGTTGTTGGGGCAGCGGCCAGCAGGGCATGAGCGGCAGCGAAATGACCGCTGGGAGCCGCAACCCGTACGGTGGCATCCCAAAGGGATGACGGTGGGGGTTATCCCCGTAACTCCGCAACACGGCGTTCTATTGTACTGTCAATCTGTGCACACACCGCATCAAGATGTCTGTCCACATCAAGGTTCGTAAACCGAAGCACCTGCACACCATACTGTTCCAAGATCGCGGTACGCTGTTCGTCGTACTCCTTCCCCTGTTCAGTATAATGCTGTGAGCCGTCAAGTTCAATAACCAATCTTGCCAGAGGACAATAAAAATCCACAATAAAGTGCTCTATCACCCTTTGACGATAGACTTTTACCGGGTAAGTACGCAGATAAGCATACCACAATCTTTTTTCCTGTGGTGTCATTTCATGCCGCAGGTCGAATGCTCGACCATTCAATCTTCCATCATACGGCAGATTTGTTATTGGCATCCCGGCACCTCCTCTAGCGGCTGACCCTCCCAGTCGCCTGCGGCGACAGCCCCCGCTAATAGGGGGGCCCTTGGCATGGCGCAAAGCTCACCCTCCTTGCCAAGGCCGCCCCTACTAGGGGCGGTGGCATTGCGGAGCAATGACGGTGGGGTTCAACTCCAGCTGCAGCCCACGGCTCACCACATAGCCAGCTCCATCTATATTCATTTCCTTACAATTGCCTACCGCAACGCGATAAGCAACATAAAAATAAGGTGTGCCAGGAGGCACACGCCTCCTGGCACACCATAACGAGGCATTGTTGTCTGCCCCGCGCTAACAAGTAGGGCGGTGCAGTTTCCTCAACGCTTCATAATTTCAGATCACGTCTAATTAGACAGTGAACTTAACTTCAGTCTCCTTGACGGTGTTCTTGGTGGGAGCCACGCCCAGGTTGTAGACAGCAGCAGCAATGCCCAGAGCGTTCATAGCATAGTCACCAAAGTTGTTCTTCTCGATCGGGTTGCCCTTAACATTGGTGCCGAACAGGTTCTTGCCGATGTTGCCGACTTCCTTCCAGGTGGTGTTGCCGCTGAACAGGACACCGATGGTGCGGTTAATGGTGGACTGCAGGAAGGTGTTGCCAACCAGAGTCACGATGTTGGTGTTGAAGGTCTTAACGTTGTCCAGAGTCCAGATAGGAGCGGTAACAGCGCCGATAGCGTCGATAAAGCTAGCGCCACCGTTGACGTAGGTCATTTCGTTCTCTGCGATAACAGAGTAGTTTGCAGGCATCATCATAATGAATTACTCCCTTCAAATGAATGAAAAAACTTATTTTGGCGATCTTTTTCCGGCTGCGCATCCATCCAAAGATCATTTATGTAACCGAGTGCGCACTCGGCTGCAACTTAATAGGTCATTGCCTCGCCATCGTCGTCTTCTTCAACGACTGCCGCGGGGGCAACGGGTGCAGGCTCTTCCTTCTTGCGGCGGAAGATACCCTGCTGCAGGTTCCAGAGCTCGTAATACTTGCCCTGCTTTGCCAGCAGCTCGTCATGGGTGCCGCGCTCCACGATCTGGCCGTGATCCATGACCAGGATCAGGTCGCAGTCACGGATGGTGGAAAGGCGGTGTGCCACGATCAGCATCGAACGGTCAGCCAGCTGGTTATAGATCATATCAAAGATGGTATTCTCTGTACCAAAGTCCAGGCTGGAGGTCGATTCATCAAAGATGTAAAGGCTCGAATCCTTCAGGAACGCACGGGCCAGTGCAATGCGCTGCTTCTCACCACCGGACAGGCCGTTGCCGGCTTCCTCCAGATAGGTGTTGTACTGCAGCGGCAGCTTGCGGATAAACTCGTGTGCGTCGGCCTTCTTGGCCGCTTCCCGTACCTGATCGAGGGTAGCCTCGGGGCGGGAGATGCGGATATTCTCGAAGATCGTCTTGCTGAACAGCTCAACGTTCTGCGGGACATAGGAAATGCAGCGGCGGACGGATGCATTGCTGTACTCGTCCAGATCAACGCCATTCACGCTGATGGTACCGCTCTCCGGCTCGTAATACTTGAGCAGGAGCTTGGTGATGGTGGACTTGCCGGAACCCGAGGAACCAACCAGCGCCACCTTTTTCCCCTGCGGGATGGTGAAGGAGATGTGGTCCAGTGCCGGGGTGCGGTTGCCATACCGGAAGGTGACATCCTTGAACTCAATGTCGCCCTCCATGCTCTCCATCTCGGTGTACTCGTGGTCATCGTCCTGCTCGGATTCGTAATCCATGATCTCCGTCAGGCGCTTCATGGAGATGGAAGCTTCCTGAATGGACATCTGCATACTGATGAGCTCGCTCACCGGAGAAGTAAAGTAGCCCGAAAGGGTGCTGAACGCCATATAACCGCCCAGCGTCAGCTGGCCATTCAGCACCTGCGTGATGCCCACATAGGTGGTGACCATGTTCAACACGGTCATGATCACGCTGGAGATCAGGCTCTGGCCGGTGCTGATCTTGCTGGAACGCAGGCTGATCTTCAGGCTCTTGATGTATTCACGCTCAAGGGCTTCCAGCTCGCGCTCTTCGCAGGCGTTGCACTTGATGGTCTCGATGCCGCGCAGGCTCTCGATCATCTGGCTGTTCAGAACGGCCGACTGCACCATCGTCTCTTCATTGATCCGCTTGTAGGGCTGCTTGAAGATAATGACGAGCAGCAGGCTCAGAACGGTGGTAAACAGGGTAATGGAGAACAGCGAGGAGTTCATCCGGAACAGGACAAAGCCTGTACCCACGGCCATCACGATGTCCATGACCACGCTCATTGCAATGCTGGTCAGCACCGATTTGATGGTGCTTGCATCGGAATAGCGGGTGGTGATCTCGCCGGTCTTACGGGATGCAAAGAACTTCATCGGCAGTTTGTACACATGCTCGAAGTAGCCCAGCATCAACGGGATATCAATTTTAATGGAAAGGAAAATCAGGATCCACTGTCTCACGGTCGAAAGCAGCGTACTGGTCAGGTTGACCACGCTGAACACGACAATGAGCGATACGAGCAGGTTTTTCAACCCGTAGGGCAGCACCTCGTCCATGATTGCCTTATTAAAGACGGTGGACACGATGCCGATCAGTGTCAGGATCACTGAACTGAGAATAGCGTAAGCAAACAGCTTTTTCTGAGGAAGCAGCAGATCCATGTACCGCTTCAACATGTTGTTGCGGGCTGCTTTGGCTTCCTCTTTACCCTCCACCTTATGCTTGCCGGTGCCGCCCTTGAACTCCGCTGTGGGGTTCAGCAGCAGCAGCACGCCGGTGAAGTTTTTATAGAACTCATCCAGGCTGATTTTTTTTAGTTCATTTGCAGGGTCGCCGATGACGACGTAATCCTTGCATTTGTACTTTTTGCTTGCATCAGCCTTGCGTTCTTCTTCCTGCACCACATGCTTGCGGCGGGCATCGTCCTCCTTGATGGTCGTCTTTTTAAAGATGACCACAAAGTGGGTCATGCCCTGGTCGGTAATAACCTGCGCAATCGCGGGCAGTGTGAAATCGCTTAAAAAGTTTTCGCGGTCAACACGGACAGCCGCCGTGCTGAAGCCCAGCTCATTGGCTGCTTTCTGCAGGCCAACGAGGTTCGTGCCTTTCATGTCGGTTCCCATCATATCCCGCAGGCGGGTGATGGTGATTTCCTTTTTGTAATGGAGGCACACCATTGCGAGTGAAGCGGCCGCGCAGTCCGTAGAATCGTGCTGCCGCACATAGGTATAACGCATACGATGTTTCCTTTACAAGAGACCGACAACCAAAAGCAAACGATCTCTTTTTCAATGTACTGTGTCTATTTCAAAACTACGGCTTTTATTCTAGCACACCCGGTCTGTTTGCACAAGCCCCAGTTTGCTGTTGTTTTGACCGTAGGTCTGACAAATGAAAAAGGTTTTCTTTTTGCACTCCGGTTTAACAGCGCATAGCCTTCTGCTTTGCCCTGCCCTGCGGAGAACCAGGGCAAAGCAGAAGTCCGCTGCTATCAAAAGAAGGGAGCGCCTACCCTTTGATCTGAGTCAATCACCACAGAACGTTTAAAAACTGTTCCAAGGTTTGGGTGTAGTATACCACAATCTGACAGCATCTTCAAGAGGACATTTTTTAAGAAACCATTAATTTTGAAGATTTTGTGAAAAAAGTCTCAGATTGGTTACAACACCCGGTTAAAAAACAAGCGGCGAAGTTGCCCTCGCCGCCTAATGGCGCCTCTTGCCTGACTCGAACAGGCGACACCCTGATTAACAGTCAGGTGCTC
>ENA-ORTJ01002284-ORTJ01002284.1-human-gut-metagenome-genome-assembly--contig:-NODE-2284-length-10296-cov-17.558930_pt1 | contig 10296 bp, 7 predicted proteins | sample MGYA00242069_ERZ509187 | MGnify/ENA primary metagenome ERZ509187 (study PRJEB26280, sample SAMEA2338779) | human gut metagenome | biome: human gut; feature: human-associated habitat; material: faeces... | reverse complement strand
ATTTATTTTCCACCTGTAAATAGAAGAGATATATTTCTTCGTATAGGGCAGAGTTTTGAGTTAGGTAAAGCTAACTTTCGGCCTTATAAAAAGCCGCTTCTCAGCGGTCCTTCTGCCAAAATAATACGCCCTGCCGTCTCCTCTGTCAAGGAGTTTAGGCATTTTCGGAGATTCCGAAAGAGATTTCGCTTTCGGGAACCCCCAACCGTCACTCCAGTGCTACGTCCAGCACCATCATCACGCTGAAGCCCACCGCAAAAAACACCGTTCCAACGTTGGAGTGCTGCCCCTGGAGATGTTTATAGGTAAAGGACGAACCTGTCATTTCATGTAATTTTTTCTTGCACAAGACGATATGGTCTTTTTATATCACCCGCCGTATGATAGAAGAAAGGACGTCTTTCACTATGAAAAAATTCTTCTCGCTTTTGGCCTCCATTGTTTTCTGTACAGCAATTTTACTAGGGACACCCATTGCTATTCATTCACCGACTGAACTCGAACCTTCCTCATCTGATTTGGCTGATTCATCTGAAAGCAGTTCTAGTAGTGAACCAGAATACCCCACTACACCAGCAGATGCCGCTACACCACAGGACGATATTACTTAACATTTAGAAAATAATGTCCAGATATTTTTGGGCCTCATTACGAATAATCTGCAAGTCATCCTCGTATCTCATAACTTTGCAAATGTAAAAGGCCTCACGATATCGCTCTGCACTCTCTTCTTTTTTGCCAAGGAAGAAATCACACTCAGCTTCGATTTCCAGGCAAGAGTGAAGTACTTGATAATGTCCATATTTAATGCAAGCTTCTTTTCCATTTCTTGCAACTCTTACGCTTTCTTCATATCTTTCCAACAAGTCCAGAGATCTGGCAAAATTGTAGAGAACCAAAGGAAGCATCCTGTTTGATGTGACCATTTCTTGGAGATGGCGTCTCATATACTGAAGCAACCGATAAAAAATATCGGCTGCTTTTTCATTATCACCAGCCAAGGAATAAGCATTTCCAATTTGATTGACTAGCTTCATTTCGTCCAACGTGTAAAGATAGTCTTCAATTTTACTCAGTCGAAAATTTGGTATAGTCATTTGAATAGCTTGCATAAGCATTTGGATTCGCTCGTCACATGAATACCTTTTATCCAGCCCACCAAGAAGAACCTTTGATCGGAGAATAAATTGCTGTGTAATTTGATCATCTGGCTTTACAATTTTTTCAAGCTGACTGATTTTATCAAAGCCTTCATTAACGTGTTTCAGCGCATTGCATGCCACGATTTCCTTTTTCAATGCCTCAATTTCCAGCTCCTCTGGTGTTACAAGTGCATAATACCGATCATCTGGCAAGCCAAGGCGTTGTAGAATAGCATTGATTCTTGTACGACTGGGGGTCTGCCTTCCATTTTCAAATCTGGAGAGAGTAACAGGCTCGCAAATGCCTGCACAGACTTGCTCCTGCGTCAAATTCAACTCCTGCCGTCGCTGGCGGATATAATCACCAAGCCTATAGTTCTGCATTCTTCAGTACCTCAAAGAATTAATATTATATATTATTATAGTATGCCTTATGTCATCACGCAAGCACTTCTCTCGTTGACTTGTCGTCTTATGAAATTATTTATTACACCAGACGATATGGTCAACCGGTTTTTACTGTGATAAGATGTAGACACCGCAAAACTCACGGCTTAACATAAAAGAAGCAAACCGTTGAGTAGAGCCGAACACCTATTGTCGTCTGAACCAGAAGAAGTTTTGCATCCCTGAGAAATACTTTCTTGACAAATATATCAAGAAGCTCTACATGGAAGCAACTACAAAGTCAGGGAGAGGAGACTTCAAATGAAACAATATCTTGAAAAACGTGGAATCTACATTACTTGGTCTCAGCTGGTTATGCGAATCATTTTTGACTTGGTGGGCTTTTTGCTTGCCTTGTTGCCTGCTGGCCTAACTCTGTATCTTACAGATGTCTGGATTACCTCAGGCACTCATATGCCAACCTCGTGGATTTTGGGAATCATTGTTTGTGTTTTTTTAATTCATTTTTACCAGTTTTATTTCGTCAACTATAATTCTCAGATGAATGCAGATCGCATGGCGGGTAATTACCGCCAACATCTGGCGCAAAAGATTTTGAGTAGCAGTATCCCTGCCTATGAAAGCCAGAACAAAGCCCGTATTCAAAATATGGCTAACGATATCAGTGCGATATATACTGTAAGTAGCTATTTGGTCACAGTACCTGCAAACTTAGTTAAAGTAATTATCATCATTGGACTTCTGCTTTTCTATGCCAGCCCATCTGTTGCACTGACGGCAATCATTTTGATTCCGCTCTACATGGTTCCCAGTTTTCTTAACAAAAGCGAACTGGAAAGACTAGTAGCCAAGGAGAGGGAAGCTGGAGATTTATGGTTTCAGGAATTTGATGTAATTCTCAACGGCAAGGTTAGCATTACTCTAAACAAGGTCGAAAATTATATGCAGAACCGCTATAATGAGGCTCTGAAGTCATATCTTGATGCTCGCAATCGTCAACACTTTCTTCTGCTGATCGTGCAAGAATTCCCTCTTTTTGTCACCACATTGGCACCTCTGCTTATTTTAATCATTGGAGGAAACCAAGTGGTGTTGCAAAACATGACCATCGGTCAGTTGTTATTCTCTATTCAGATAATTGCCTACCTGTTCAATCCTCTGTCAGAGATTTCTCAACTTCATGCCCAGATTATCAGCCAGAAGCCATCCTTCGATCGTGTGGCAGACTTTCTTGCCATGCCAGATCAGCAAAAGAATACAGAAACTGTAGCCCCTCCAAAAATCGAGGCTCATAATATCGACCTGATGCGATCGGAGAGTGAGGCGCTTTTCCATGTGAACGACTTTACTGTCCACGGGAAAGGTTTGGTGCTAATCCATGGAGAGAATGGCTGCGGCAAGTCATCTCTGTTCAATATAATTTCTGGTGTGTTTGCCCCGGACGCAAAGCATCTCCGTTTCAACGAAAACGGAAGATTTAACTGCGACCAATCAAAACCAAGTTATCTTTTCTATCCTAACTTCATTTTTCCAGGTACAGTCCGAGAAAACATTGTTTGTGGACGAAAGATTTCCAATACACAGTATCAAGAACTTGATACTGTTCTTCAGCTGCCTCCCGCTGACAAGCAGGTGACTATCAAACCTGAGAATCTTTCTCTGGGCGAAAAGCAAAAGATTTATCTAGCACGTACCCTTTTGGGTAACTCTTCTTGCATCTTGCTGGATGAACCCGGAAGCAACCTTGACGAAAAAACTGAACATAGCCTGATCAATTACTTATTAAAGCTCAAGGGAAAAAAGTTAATTCTCGTTATCAGTCACAATGCCTACTATGATGCCGTAGCAGATAGAACTTACGAGATTCGTAAAGGAATGATGCATCAGGTACAATCACATTAAGCTGTCTACGGATCGTCAAAGGAGCGTGCGTTTGAACAAAAAGAAAAAGTCCACAAACACTTCCCCCTATCCCGATGAAGTCATCGACCGTCTGGCACGGGCATTCTATCCGGCCATCCTTGCCTGCTGGAACAGCGAGGAAGGCCAGCGGTCACTTGTCGGGGCGGAGGCCCCTCCATCTTGCTAACGCAAGACCGTTCGGTCGCTCAAAAGCCCCACTGGGGCTTTTGTTGCTGCGCAAACGCGAGCTTGCCTATGGCAGGCGGAACAGGCTCATCACACCACCAGTAAAGAAAAACAGAGCGTTCCCGACGGGGAACGCCCTGTTGTACATATCGCTATTGTCTGTGGTCTTTGGCAGGGTGCGTCAGTAGGGCGCACCCTGTTTTTTGTTTTGCCTTATTTCACCTTGTTTCGCAGTTCTTTTTTCGTTGCCCACAGGCTGTAAGCGCAGGCAATCACCTCGGACACCCAAAACGCAAACCACGCCCTGTCGATGCCCATGGTGCGGATGAGGAGCCACAGGCAGGGCACCAGCACCACCAGTTGCCGCAAGGCAGCGCCGATCATATTGACCACGCCGTTGCCAAGACCAGAGGCAAAGTAGCCGCACAATATGGTGATGACCGCAAACAGGAAGGTCACCGAAATGATGCGCAGGGCAGGCACACCGAAAGCCAGCATCTCGTCACTGGCAGAGAACAGCCCCAGCAGCTGCGCCGGGAACAGCAGAAACACCGCCGTGCCGCACAGGGCAAACACCACGCCGGTGGGCAGCAGCACCTTCCATGCCTGCTTTACCCGGTCGGACTGCCCACTGCCATAGTTGAAGCCCACCACCGGGATGGCTGCCTGTCCCAGACCATTCACCGGCATCATCAGGAAGTTTTGCAGCTTATAGTAGATGCCGAAGAACGCTACCGCCGTGGAGGACACCCCCAGCAGAATGCCGTTGACCGCAAAGGTCATCACGCTGCCGATGGCCTGCATCACGATGGTAGGCAGCCCCACCCGGTAGATGTCGGCCACATCCTGCCACAAAAAGCGATAGCCCTTCAGTCGGACATGGATGACCGGGTTTTTGACCCGATTGAACCATAGCGCCGCCGCTGCGCCGATGAGCTGCCCGATGACGGTGGCAATGGCTGCACCCCGGATGCCCATGGCCGGGCAGCCCAGCAGACCGAAGATCATAATGGGGTCGAGAATAATGTTGACTACTGCGCCGATGATGAGGGAGACCATAGACAGCACCGTGTCCCCCACGGCCTGCAAAAGCCGCTGCCCGTAGGTCTGCAAAAAGATGCCCCAGCAGAACACGAGGTTCACCGAGAGGTATTCCCGGCAGAGCTGCTGCAATTCGGGATCGTTGGTCAGGGCGGCAGCGATCTGGTTCGAGAACAGCAGCCCCACCAGCGTAAACACCAGGGAAGTCCCCAGCATCAGAAACAGCCCGGTGGTGGCGGCACGGCAGGCTTCCTCCGGCTTTTTCTGCCCCAGCTTGCGGGAGAGCAGGGCGTTCAGACCCACGGCGGTGCCCACGCCGATGGCGATCATCAAAAACTGGATGGCATATACAAGAGAGGCGGCAGTCAGGGCCGTTTCCGACAGCCGTGCCACAAAAATGCTATCCACGATGTTGTACAGCGATTGGATGAGCAGCGACAGCATCAGCGGCACTGCCATAGTGTACAGCAGAGGGCGGACGGGCATTTCCGCCAGTTTGTTTTTTGGGTTCATAGGTCCTCCTTTTCGGGCAAACAAAAAAGCGTGAAATCGTTGAGGGGTAGCATCTCCTCAGGATTTCACGCTTTGTAAGCCGGCTTTTTGTATTCTTAACGGAAGGTATTATACCGGAGTTTTTTCAAAATTGCAAGAAGAATTTTGAAAAAATCACAGCAGTGCGTTTTCCAGATCGCTCAGCATTTCGCTCAGTGCCTGAATGCCGCCCTCTGCGGTGTACCAGACATTCGGGTGTGCCAGATAAACGACGTGGCCGTTCTTGTAAGCATCCGTGCTCTTGACCAGCTCGTTTTCCAGGATCTCCTGTGCCATCTGTGCGCCATCGGTGCCAATGGCTGCATCGCGGTCCATGGCGAAGATGTAGTCGGGGTTCTTGTCCACAATGAACTCGAAGGAAGCCTCGTTGCCGTGGGTCGAGGTGTCGATATTGGCATCTACGCCGATGTTCTCAAAGCCGATCTCCTTGCCGATGATGGAGCAACGGCCATCGTTGCCCAGAACATTGAAGCTGCCGCTGGTGGTCATGCCGACGATGGCAGTCTTGCCCTCCGCAAAGGCCTTCAGTGCGTCAATGCGGCTGTCAAAGTCTGCCATCAGGCTTTCCACCTGATCTTCCAGACCAAAGATGGACGCAATGGTCATGGCGTTTTCACGGGTGCTTTCCACAACGCCCTTTTCGGCGTCGGTCGCAAGGAAAACAACGGGTGCGATCTCGCACAGAGCATCATAGGATTTGGACAGGCGTCCGCCGATAAAGATGATGTCCGGCTCACAGGCCATGACTGCTTCCATATCGGCTTCCTTGATGTTGCCAAGGTTCGCAATGCTGTCATTGGTGACATAGCTCTGAAGATAGTCCAGAGAGGTGGATGCCGTGCCGACCACACGGTCGCCAACGCCCAGTTCATCCAGAATATCCAGAGAAGCAAGGTCGAGGATGGCAATGCGCTGCGGGTCAAAGGGCACTTCCACATCTACCAGTTCCTTTGCACCGTTGAACGCCTTGATGGTCACAGATTCCGGTGCAGCTTCCGAAGAGGCTGCGGCTTCGCTGGATGCAGCCACAGAGGATGCCACGGAGCTTGCCGTGGAGGAGGAAGCGCCGCAGGCGGCGAGAACACCCGCTGCACTTACAGCGGCCATAGCGGTCAAAAACGAACGACGAGAAATTTTCTTCATAAGAATGCTCCTTTTAAAAAGTACTGAAATCAATAATATATCGACAAAGGCTTGCCTTCGATCTGCATGATCTCAAAGTCTACCTTGTAGATATCGGACAGGTTTTCTTTGGTGATCACTTCCTGCACGGTGCCAAACTTTGCGATTTTTCCATCCACGAAGGCGCAGATGTAGTCGGAATAAAACGCAGCATAGTTGATCTCGTGCAGAACAAGGATCACCGTTTTGCCCAGCTCATCGCACAGGCGGCGGACGATGCGCATGAGGTTGGTTGCATGGTAAATATCCAGATTGTTGGTCGGTTCATCCAGCAGGATATATTCTGTGTCCTGTGCAATGACCATGGCTATATAGGCACGCTGCCGCTGACCGCCGGACAGTTCATCAATGAACTGCTCCTCAAAATCGCCCAGTTCCATGTAGGCGATAGCACGATCAATGATCTCGTTGTCCTCTTGGGTCAGCCGTCCGCCGGAGTACGGAAAGCGGCCAAACGCAACCAGTTCCCGGACGGTCAGCTTCATCTGGACATTGTTGGCTTGGGTCAGGATGGCGAGCCGCTTGCTCAGCTCCCGGCTTTTCCAGCGCGTGATCTCCGTCCCCTCAAAATCCACAAGACCGCTGTCCCGTGTAATCAGCCGGGACAGCATTCCCATCACGGTAGATTTTCCCGCGCCGTTCGGACCGATGAGGGAAAGGACTTTGCCTTTCGGAATCTCAAAACTCACGCCATCGACAACGGTTTTGCCATCGTAGCGTTTGGTGATCTCTTTTACAAACATGGTGTTATGCCTTTCTCTGGGTGAGCAGCAGATACAGGAAATACACGCCGCCGCCCACGGTGATGAACACGCTGACCGGAACCGAGTAAACGAACACCCGTTCCACCAGAAGTTGTCCGCCGATCAGAACGACCATGCCGAACAGAACAGAGCCGGTGATGAGCTGGCTGTGCCGGTAGGTACGCAGGAACTGCCGGGAAAGGTTGGCAATGATAAGCCCCAGAAATGCCAGCGGCCCGACCATAGCGGTGGCTGTTGCAATGTACAGTGTGACCCCCAGCAGCAGGCGGCGGATACAGCGGTCATAGTCCACACCCAGATTGATGGCCTGATCTTTGCCCAGTGTCAGAACGTCCAGCAGCGCAAGCTCTTTCCGGAAGGCAAAGGCGACCAACGCCAGAACCGCAACGGACAGTACCAGAATCGCCGAATTGACATTGGAAAAGCTGGCGACCAGATCCGTCAGCAGCGTGTCGTACTCGTTGGGGTCCATCACACGGGTCAAGGTCGTCTGGATGCTGGAAAAGAACGAGGTCAGCACCGTGCCGATGAGCAGAACGTACAGAACATTGTGGTTCGTTTTCTGGAACAGATAGCTGTAGATCACGGTGGCAACAGCCCCCATGATGGCGAGGTCTACCGCAAAGGCTGCGTTGGCATTGACCGCCAGAAAGCTGCCCGAACCCGCCACAAAGAACACCGCTGTGTGGATCAGCGAATAAAGCTGATCCATGCCCAACAGGCAGGGCGTGACGATGGTGTTGTTGATGATGGACTGAAACACGATGGAGGCACTTCCAATGGAAAATGCCGTGATGAGCATGGCAATCAGCTTGGGTGTGCGGATGCGCATGGCGTAGGCAAATAATTTTTGGTTTTCAAAATGGACACCCACTGTCATATAGCCTACGCAGGCCAGCAGAACAAGAAGCAGAAGGATCAGCAGGCGCAGATGATTTTTGCGTGTTTTCATGCTGCACCTCCGGTTTTCTTGGTAGCTTTGTCCAGCCGGACTGCCTTGCGCCCATGCCGAAGCCGATACAGCAGCAGACCGACAAACAGGATACTGCCGATAACGCCAACGATCAGCTCGATGGGCAGCTCGTAGGGATAGATCACAACCCGCCCGATCATATCGCAGACCAGCACGAACACAGCGCCAAACAGAGCGGTATCCACCAGCGTTCCGCGGATCTGGTCACCCTTGAACATTGCTACGATATTGGGCACGATGAGGCCGATGTAGGAGATCGAGCCGACCACGACAACAACGGATGCCGTGATCATGGCAGCAATGGTCAGACCCATAAACAGCACCAGATCATACGGAACGCCGAGGTTCTGAGAAAAATCTTTTCCCATACCCACGATATTGAAGTGGTTGGCAAATACAAATGCCAGAACCACCAGCGGTACCGTCAGCCAGACAAGCTCATACCGCCCACGAATGACGGTGGAAAAATGACCGACCAGCCAGCTGGAAAGAGCCTGTGTCATTTCATATTTGTAGGCAAGATAATTGGTCACGCCCATTACGATGTTGGAGAACATGATGCCGACCAGCGGGACCATGACAACATCCTTGAACTGGATACGCTGGATGAACCAGACAAAGACCCATGTACCCAAAACAGCACAAACGAAGGAAAATGCAGCACGTCCCCACAGGGTAGAACCCGGTGCAAACAGCAAAGCCAGCAGAATGCCAAACTGCGCAGAAGAGATCGTTGCGCCTGTGGTGGGCGAAACAAACTTGTTCATGCAGAGCTGCTGCATGATAAGCCCCGCCACGCTCATGCCGATGCCTGTGCAGAGGATGGCAAGCAGACGCGGCAGGCGGGAGATCAGAAAGATCTCCCATGTTTCCACGCTGCCTGTAAACAGGTCAGAAGGCCGGATGTCCAGCACCCCGACAAACAAAGAACAAACCGAAAGAATCATCAGCAGAACGCCGAGAAAAACGGTGGAACGATGATTACGAATGAAAAGCCCCCCTCAAGATTAGCACAAACTAACTTTTTGAAAATAAAAAGAGAACGCCTGCGTGTGAAGAAACTGGTCTTACGTGTTCACACACAGCGCATTCTGCTGAAGGGATTATATCATAAGGCATTGATGGGTTTCAAGTGGCAAACTCTCACGAAGGTTTTTCATGACAAACCGTCATGCTTTGTTAATTCCTACAAAGTAGCTCCGATTTATATACGCACCAAAAAGTATCAGATCAGATTTTAAAATATACGATGATAGAATAATTTAAACGTTTCCCGATCCTTTTGACCAGTGGTAGATCTGCCGGACGCAAAAGGCCGCCTCCGTTTTTGTACGGAAGCGGCCTTTTCGTTGCGGAAATCAGTTGAGATAATCGCCCACAGGTGCAGCGTTGTACTGCTTGATGATCTTTACGATGATAGAGCCGTCCGGCTGCTCGATCTGCTCCACGATCTTATACTTTGTGTGGTTGCGCTCCATGTTTTTCTTGTAGGTCTCTACCTCTTCCTTGACCTGTTTGACGGCATAAAGGTGATCCAGACCGTCCTTCAGCGTAAAGTGCAGGGTCTGGCAGATGCAGGCAGATTTTACTCGTTTCATGTTCTTCTCTCCAATCCAAAAGAAGTCTTATCGCCGCAAATTACAGCATTGCAGCGTCCTATTCTTATTATAAAAAACGCAAAAAATAAATGCAAAGGCGATTCTTCACAAAAAGCACCCTTGCATTTATTGGTAAAAATCACCATGCGGCTTTAGCGCAAAACCTCCAGCAGACGCCTGCCGGCTTCCTGCTGCGATTCCCCAAACGCCACCGCCAGCTCCTCCCGCAGGACACGCTCTACCATCTGGTAAAAGTAGGCATCCATGGCGTTGATCTTTCGGCCGCGGCTTTGCTGCTGGGTCTGCTTTTGCCCCAGCTCCTTGAACAGGGTCAGGTACTGGTAAAAATCATTGGTGTGGAGCAGTGCCTGATAATGTTCTGCCAGCGCTGTCTGTACCCCCGCCGGGATAGGCAGCTTCTCCGCTTTGATGCGTGCAAGGTCGGCTTCCGCCTGCTGTGCCGGGGTCACCGGGCGCAGCGCCGCTTCCTTTTCCGTGGGGATATAGCTGCGGTCGTGGGAATCCGAAAAATAGGGCCGGAGGGTGTA
>ENA-ORTJ01002274-ORTJ01002274.1-human-gut-metagenome-genome-assembly--contig:-NODE-2274-length-10354-cov-3.325177_pt1 | contig 10354 bp, 7 predicted proteins | sample MGYA00242069_ERZ509187 | MGnify/ENA primary metagenome ERZ509187 (study PRJEB26280, sample SAMEA2338779) | human gut metagenome | biome: human gut; feature: human-associated habitat; material: faeces... | reverse complement strand
GTGGCTGTACATGGTATCTGATGAGACCGGAATACGGAAGCGTAGACTGTATGTTAGCAGAATGTGTCATGCTTCTTGTAGCGGAAGTTCTGTTTTATCTAAGAGCGATCATAGAAAAGAATCTGGACGGTCCTCTAAAATTAAAGGAATCCCGTCCGCTAGGTCCTGATTTATTGTTTGCGACCACACTAGTACTAATTGGAGGAACTGTAATATGAGCAAACTGAGAATACGTATCAACAACAAAGATATCTTAAAAACATTACCGAATGGTTTCTGTCCAGGAATCGCTCATAGACGTGTGCGGTTTGGGATTGCAGATGATATAGAACTCATGGAACTGTACCCAGATGGGACTACAGATGAGTTTATCGGATTTATGGATCCATTGAAAGACGGCGTCTATATGTTCGGGATCGACCGATGTTGTACAACTGGAATGCGAGTAGGAACGATCCAAGTACTCGACGCAAATAATCCAAAGGACTTAGCGTTATATCGAAAGGCACTGGAACAGGACTACGGTTTTGCTTCAGATGACTATACAATCATTAACAAATAAGGAGAATAAGAACATGAAAACAGGAACAGTAAAATGGTTCAATCGCAAAAAGGGCTACGGATTCATCGTGGCGGAAGACGGAAGTGATGTATTCGTACATTACAGCGCAATCAACATGGAAGGCTTTAAAGTCTTAAACACAGGTGAAAAGGTTACATACGAGGAAAGCAGAGATACGAACGATCGTGTAGTTGCCACAAATGTAACAAAAGCAGAGTAACCTATACAACAGAACAAGAGGCATGCGTCGGAAACGATGTATGTCTCTTTTTGTCGTATAAGAAAAGTATACAAATCAACAATGATGTGGTATTCTATGACATAATGGTAAAATTGGAAAATATTGGAAACAGAAATGGAGGGTCATGTTATGAGACGACAATTTTCGTGGCCAACAAGAACATGGAATAAAGATGAGATTGCGAATCTTTTGGCAATGTTTTATCCAAAATCCAAGAAATATAATGAATATATGGAAACTGTAGACGTATTACATAAGAATGATATGATGCAGGCGGATCTGTTTTCCGCAATCAATAAAATGAGAACGAAAAATCCAGAACCTGAGTTTCTAACCATAGATTACACAATATTTCGAGGTCCAATGCAGCAAAGAGTGTCTGGTCCATGTAGCGGACTCGGGCAATTGCTTGTCAAATCAAGAACCCGCATGCAGTTTATCGGGCTTGATGAAGTCCAGTACATTGCACCACGTCCTTATGGGGATGTCCGAGTAGTAGACGAAATACTCGCGCTCGCAATCCATTTAAACCTTATTGCTTATGACGAGTTGAATGATACCTTATTTTTAACAGAACAAGGAGAAAGCGCAGTTATAAACGAAGGTCCTTTGAATTCAGAATGGTGGCGGCGTACGCTTCTTTCGAATCCCATTGTGAGATATGTTTTGAGTCTGATAAAAAACGGATTCGAAAACAACGACGACAAATATACTTCCATGATCGAGATTGCAGAACAGTTTGGGTTTTATGATGAGATATATTATAATCCAGAAACATACATTGGCAGACTTTATTCAGAAGAGACTTTCGATTACACTTATATAGATAGCAATCTTACTGAAATGGATACAGTGTCCACTAATTACCTACCCAATGTATTACAAGCAATTGAAAAAGAAGGTCTTATTTTCTCAAATAAAATCGAAAGAAGAGATACCAGAATACCACAAGTATTTACGCATACGTTATTTTGTTATACCATCACCGATTACGGACTTGAATTATTCAATAAGAATGATAAATTAAGTGTTTCCATGTGGCTTGTAGCAAACGGAGCAGGTAGACAGGAGGATATCGAAAGAAGAATCATGCTATTGTCGTTACTGACACATCCGGCAGCCGAAAAGATTGGTGGTCTAAGTTTAGACATAATATGCCATTTCTTTCAGGAAGGATCACAGAAAGAGAATGATGTTGATAAACTGACGGTTTTGCTGGATATTATAGGAATCAGCAGACTTGGGATCCCTGTTTGTTATCAACCTTGGGGAGAAGAAAAATGGAATACACTTGGGATAAATACAATTAATGAGATACAGACGGAATACTCGAACTGTTTACTATTTTACATTCCAATAAAAGTGACAGGCGATTCTTATCTGAATCCAACAAAAGCAGTCGGTTTGTCTGTCACGAAAAAGGAGTTTTGCAAACTACTTCACGAACAATACCAATATCTTTCTCTTGTAGATTACTGGCAGTATCTGCACCATGAACCAAATTTTCATCGCACTTACGAGTACATGAGATTCAACAAACTGATTGCAGATTTCATTTACCATAACAGCATAGATGTGTTTTATGTGTTATGTCCTCGTGATATTTTTGCAATGGATGAGAGAACGATCGAGATCGAAACAAATCCGTTTCCGATAATTCCGTTACTGGCCCGTTTTGGATCATTAACAAAGGATCTATATATATTGGATACTTCAGCTTTGTTTTACAATAAAGAGAATCCAGAAAATCAATATATCATGATTGATGAACCGGAAATCAATCTTCATGATGCAGTTAAATCTTATCTGATGTCGAAAATAAATGAAAGCGACCTGAATCGAAAAGAAATAAGGAATACAGGTTCCACTAAATTTGAGTACATGACAGAGGTGATCGAGAATATGACACATTTTGTCGTAAATGATGACACCTTTCCGTTAGATATACGTAGAATCAAATACACAGTTTTATATCACGGAGACGAAACGGATAGAAAATGTATAGAAGAAGCATATCAAGTTATGGTTTATAACGTTCCGGTACTTAAAAATGCAGACTTTTACTATGAAAAATGGTATGATTTTGTAAATAATACAACAGAAAAGAAACACGATGCGATAAGGCGGTAATAGAAATATGGCAATTGACAAAGAGAGACATGATAAAGGGGAACGCGATTTCTTATACATTGTAGGAGCAAAACTAAATGAAAGCAGAAGAAAGAAGAAATTAAAGCAGCACGATGTGGTTTCTATGCTGGAAGAGAAATATCAGTACAAAACATCAGCCCAGCATATTTCAGATCTCGAAAATGGCAACGGAAACCTGAAACTATATGAGGCTGCCATTTTATGTAGCATTTATGAGATATCGATTGAAGAAATCCTTAGAGATTGCAAAAGAGAGTATGCGAAGGGATTGCTACCGTCTTATAATCGTCAGAGAAAACCAAACATGACGAAAGACGAGCTGGAAAAGCTGGCAGACAAGCTGGAAAAAGAGTTCCGAGAAATCTGTGATTTATTACGATAGAGGGAGACGCATTGTTGCGTTTCCTTTTTTTAAAACTCAATAATCCACATATGTTGTTAATAATATTGCATACAATAACATCTGTTATCTATGCGAATGAACCCTATTGCATAGCGCATTGAAAAGTGATATTGTAACATCATCAAAGAGAAAGCAACTCGCAAATAAACACCGAAATGTTTTAAGGTCCATTCGGACAACCTCACAGACATTCGTCTCTAAAGTTTCTGTTGCCAGCAGATAGTCTCCAGCATTTTGGTGCCGCTTTCTTCGTTTCCCATCTGACGGGATACACAAATCGGACAACAAATTGAAGGACTAAAAAAATGAATATCATATGGAAAAGGAAACTCGCAAACGGCACCAGATCATTTGCTCCATCTTAAGTCGGCTCCGACATATGCGTTTACAGACATTCGTCTCCATTTCTTATGCTGCCAGTATTCGTAAACAATCTCCAGGAGCAAACTAATGCCGGTTTCCTTTTCTAAAAACACAAGAGTAAACAAACAATTATTTTCAAACATTCAAGCAATCGAAAAACGGAACTTTTTGTTCCAGTTCAATATATCACGAATCTGTGATAATTACCATAACAAAGAAATAAATCAATAAGTAGACTAATATTTTGAACTAGTTCAATTCGGAAAACATATTTTCACAACACACGAGCAATCTAAATGTCGTAATTCAACGACAAACACCAACTAATTAGTAAACAACAATAATAAAACAACACATTTGTGTAAACAATAAGTCTTTTTCATTTTGTCAACAGTACTACAACTATAGTACTCGTCTATGAAACTCAATCCGTTTGTCACGGGCAAAACCCATATTTAGGTTAACAAATTAACACATCCAAGGAGGATAAAACATATGAATGATGTACCAAATCCAGTGACTAAAGATACTGGAACATTAGGAACCATGACGTCGCAGGATGTCAAGCGTCTGTTATCGATCAAAATGCCTGGCAGAGAGTCAGAATTCAAAGACTGGCAGCAGTATAATGAGCAGCAGTATACAGTCTTATTGATCGTGAGTGCGACAGAGGAAGAAAAGAAGGAAGCGATGTCTAACCTTCTCAATGCCAATAAACCTCTTTTTACGAAAAGAGCCCGCAAAGAGAAACTTATGAGCTGTGGTCTCGATTTCGAGGACATCATCCAGATCGAAATGTTAAATTTCATCGAAGCGATCAACAAGGCAATCGAGGAAGGAATTACAAGCTTTCCGTTTGAACACGCATTCGATAAATATGGCAGTAAAAGGCGTATCTGGGAAGGCTATGCTCCGTGTGGCGTTAAGTTGTCATACTCAACAAAAAAGCGTCGAGTCGCCGACAACACATACAATATGCAGCGCGTAACATTCGTCGAAGAAGGAACCGAAGCCATATCGACAGGAAATCGGGTCGAAAAAGAAAGCAGCAAAAAATGCGAAATGCTGGATTCGGAATTGTTTGGCAGCGTATGGAAAGATGAGCTTCACAGCGGTCTAGAAGCAGTCATTGATGGCTTGTCTGATTTTGAATTAGGACTCCTTTTAGGAATCGTAAACAAATTGTCAAACGTCAAGATTGCGGAAAATCTTGGAGTCTCAGAATCAACTGTGCGACGCTATATACCAAAGATGATGGCAAAAGCTCAGACGATCGCGAAAAACAATGGGCTGGATGCCTATATCTCAGATCTCTATAAGTAGAAAAAGAAGGGTCAGTTCTGTAAAACTGGCTCTTTTTTTTGTATTCCTTTGTTTGCTCGAGAGCCATATTTAGGATAACCAAGTGGGCGGTCAATTATTTCATAAACAGAACCTCTCACAAAACAGAAGTAAACGCAAATTGGGAGTACAAATCGATGGCACTAAATATTGGCGTATTCACATTAATGAGTGATGTTGACTGTGTACCAGTTGCCACTCATATTGCAAATTTCATAGCGGACGGTGACCACTCCGTCGCATTAAAAGAATCAATCACGAAAGAAAACTTATTTGAGACAGCAAAAGCGAATTTTGAAGAAAACGGAACTTTTGTAGTCAATAGCGTCCGGTATTATCCAAATGATTATGAAGGAGAAATCACAGAGGATACGATCGTTACCATATTCGGCGAAGTTGGATTCCTGCAGGAATTTGATGATTGCTTCACAAAACTGTACTTAGTCTGCAAAGGTCGTCTCGAAAACAAAACGATCATTGACCAGTTCATTGTTGAGATGCCGCAGTCAGTAAAAAACAAGATTGAAGTCATCCTTCTTGGAGCATCAAAAGAGGAATTGTCCGGATTCTTGACAACTTACAGAAGTACAAACATATCAGAATATCACAGCAATGTGTGTCCTTATCCGCTTTCTTTGAGAGTCACAAGTATTTATGCGGAATTGGGATTAAAACGTCCTGTTTACCATAAAGACTGGGTTTATGAAGAAGTTACATACCATTACGTTCCAGAACCGGAAAAACAGAGCCTGTTTAGTCGGTTTGGATTTGGTAACAAGAAAAAGAAGAAAACTAAAGATACCGAGCAACAGATTGAGGATGAGGATCAGGACAAGAAAGAAGAACCGATTGTTTCTGATATACAGGTTCATGAGAAAAAAGTCGTTTCTGATGCAAATGAGTTCGCAGAAACATGGGAAATGGTAGATGTTCCGGCTCCTGAAATTAAGGAAACAAATAAGGAAGATGTAATTGAGGAAAAGAAAAAGGATGAGGAGAAAGCTGTTTGTCAGGATAGTAAGGATAAGAAGAATACAGAACCTGAGAAGCATGAACAGGCATCAGAAAACAAGAAAAATCCTCCAAAAGAAAAGGCTCCGAAAAAAGAGAAGCCTAAGAAAGAGAAACCGGAGAAGCCTAAAAAAGAGAAACCTGAAAAACCTAAAAAAGAAAAGCCAAAACTGGAGTTCTTCAAGAAAAAGGATGAGGATAAGACAAAGATAGATCCGGTTCCGCAACATATTCCGGTTCCAGCACCAGTTCCGGTTCCAGAGCCAGTTCCGGTTCCACAGCCTATTCCGATTCCAGAGCCAGTTCCGGTTCCGCAGCCAGTTCCAAAACAAGTTTCAATACCGGAACCAAAACAGGAGGAACCACCAAAACCGGAACCTATTAAACCGGAACCAAAAACAGAGGAACCACCAAAACCGGAACCAAAAGTAGAGGCACCGACGACAGCGGTTTCCGAAGTAAAGTCAAACAAACCGGAACCACAAAAGAAACCATCCTTGTTTGGTAGGCGAAGAGAAAAAGAAATTCCTCATCTTAGCCGTCTGAATGTATTTGTAAGCGGAATCGATCACAGTGTCGGCACTAGTTATGTAGCCGGATCATTAGCTTCCGCGATTACAGATATCTATGACGTAGACGTCTGGTTTGACCATAAGGGTATGTGTTCGATACCGGATAACTATATGGTACATGAGGTCACAGATGAAGTTGACCGATTTAATGCGTTCAAAAGCGGAATTATTGTGCAGGACAAAGGCGTGTACAACGAATTGAGCATCATGGACAGAAATGAAATGATGCACGCAGACATGAATATCATGGTCAGCACAGCAGAAGAGATGGACTTACAAAAGATTGCACAATTTATCGGACTCCAGGGAAAGCTGATCCAGAATTGGATGTTCGTGTTCAATCATGTTCTCGATCATCAGAAGCATGTCCTGGAATCTGCAATGAAGGACTACGCATACATTATCATCCCGTTCCATGACAATGCAGAAGTTCCGGAAGAATTGCTTGCGGAATGGAAGGATGCAATTGATTACTTTACAAAATAACAGATTTCGGACTTGAAATCTGACGAGTTTTCGGGTCCGTGAGCCTTGTTATTTATAGATATTTACAAAGAAAGGAAACTATTTTCATGGGAAAGAAAATCATTATAGCTGAGAAACCCTCAGTTGCAAAAACATACGCCAATGTTCTCGGCGTTTCCGGAAGAAAAGACGGATATATAGAGAACGACGAATGGATCGTAACTTGGTGTGTCGGACATCTGGTGACGTTAAGTTACCCAGAGGTTTATGATGCGTCTTTAAAACAATGGAGTATGGATACCCTTCCATTTTTACCTGATCAGTATAAATACGAAGTGATCAAAGATGTTGCAGCTCAGTTTCGTGTAATTAAGATTTTGTATAACAGACCTGATATCGACGCTATTTACTATGCCGGTGACTCTGCTCGAGAAGGTATTTACATTCAGGCACTCATTCGGCAGGAAGCAGGACATAATCCAAATGCGAAAGAATTTGTTGTGTGGATCGATTCTCAGACAGAATCCGAAATCTTACGAGGTATCAGAGAAGCAAAGCCAATCTCTGCTTATCAGAATCTGATTGACAGTGGTTATATGAGAGCAATCGAAGACTACGCGCTCGGAATCAATGTATCCAGAGCTTATGCATTGAAATATCGTTCATTGTTATCACGTGATACAAAAGTATCCGTTGGTCGTGTTGTAACATGTGTTCTTGGTATGATCGTCAGAAGAGAACGAGAGATTTTAAACTTTGTACCGCAGAAGTTCTACAAGGTCCAGTCTCATATCATGAGTGATGGAGACGACATTGTAGCAACCTGGAAAGCGGATCCGGAGTTTATGAAACGAAATGAATCTTTAATGTATTCGGATCAGGGATTTAAACGCCGCCAGGATGCAGAAACACTGATCGCAAACCTGACTGGTAATCTCAAAATGGAAGACATCAGTACAAAAGAAGAAAAGAAGTTTGCACCACTTTTGTATAACCTTGCAGAGTTGCAGGCGACTTGTTCTAAAGTATTACATATTTCTCCGGATGAAACGCTTGAGATTGCACAGTCTTTGTATGAAAAGAAAGTTACTACTTATCCTCGTACAGATGCCAGAGTGTTATCCAGTGCTATTGCGGACGAAATTGATGTAAACCTTAGTGGGTTGCTGCGTTATCAGCCGACTGCTGCGTTTGTTAAAAACATCTTAGAAAGTGGCAGATATCAGGGAGTAGCTAATAGTAAATACACAGATGACTCCAAAGTAACAGACCACTATGCAATCATTCCGACAGGACAGCAGGTAAGCTTGTCTGGCAACGAAGCAATTGTTTACGATTTAATCGTCCGCAGATTTGTCAGCATCTTTATGGATCCAGCTGTTTACAAGAAGTTATCAATCACAGAAGTTACCACAGATGGAAAATTCAGATTTTACGCAAGCGGATCGACTCTGGTATCTCCGGGATTCCTTGAATGTGTCGGTATTCCGCAGTCCAACAGTAGCTTACCAAATGGAGTAAATTCACTTGTAAAAGGAAACGATTATCCGGCAACCTACAACATTGCAGAAGGGGAAACAAAACCACCTGCACGCTATACATCCGGTTCTATCGTACTTGCAATGGAAAATGCAGGTAACCTGATAGAGGATGAAGAATTACGTGCTCAGATCAAAGGTGCTGGTATCGGAACCTCTGCAACGCGTGCTGCAACGATCAAAAAGCTGGTTACAAACAATTATATTGCTCTAAACAAGAAAACACAGGTATTGACTCCGGAACCATTAGGATTTGCTATTTTCGATATCGTAGAATCAACAATTCCAGAGCTTTTGATTCCGGAAATGACAGCAAAATGGGAACAGGCTCTTGAAAACATCGCAAACGGACAGGTTAAAGCAAATGATTTCAACGTGGCGATGAACCAGATGATTACAACCTATGTAAACATGCTGAAAAACGCAACAATCACACCAGAATTACAGGGTAAGATTGCAAAAGATGGTGTCGTTGCAGGTAGTTTTGATGGGTCGGCGCCGAAACCAAAGGCTTTAAAAGCATCAGACGTCGCAACTTATTTATCCGTACCGTTTAACGACAAAGATGAAGCTAAAAGATTAGGCGCCAGATTTGATGGACAGAAGAAATGCTGGTATGTTCCAGCTGGTACCGATTTAAGTGCGTTCTCAAAATGGATGTCAAGCAGTGGTGCCGTAAAGTCCATTAAGAAACTGTATTTGAATGTTCCATTTGATGACAAAGACAAAGCTAAAAGTCTCGGAGCCCGATGGGATGGAGACAAAAAGAAATGGTACATCATGAGTAACGTCAACACCGATCCGTTTAAGCAGTGGATGAGTTAAGGATAATTAAGGATAAGGATGAGGATGAGGATGAGAACAAAAACATCTGACTCCTCTTCCTTTTTTCTTGTGTTTTCCTGACGAGTTTTCGAATTTGTGAGCCTTATTGTTAGTAAAAAGAAAGAAAGGAAAACTATATACAATTGAATATAGAAAACTGAATATAGAAAACTAAACACAGAAAACTGAATATTACAATTGAATATAGAGACTGGTGGACGGAAAAGAATACGACTTATGCATAAAGCACCAGTATAGGAACAACATTATGAACGAACAGAATCAAGAGAAGACATATAATTTACGAATTTCATCAAAGAATAAATACAATCCGATCACAAAATATGACAGTACATTAACTGCAAATGGATTTACATACAACGAAAGAAAAGCTGCATATTCCAGCTTTTATGAAAGAAATGATGCAACTTGGGAAGAAGTGAATACCTGGGGACTCTGGGCAAGAAAATACAATCTCGAGATGCATGTTGTTGAAATGAAGTATACAAGAAGTGATACCTATAGACAAGAATACTTCAAACACAATAAACCAGTACAGCCTGCAAAATACCGCTGTGTTTACTGTGGTCGCAAACTATTATATAAGGACGTCACAGTGGATCACCTTTACCCAATCAACAAACTGATGTATGACCCAAGAGTTCAAAAACGGGCAAAAAGACATGGAATTGACGGAGCAAATGACGTCAAAAATTTAGTTTGCGCATGCAGGTGCTGTAATTCAAAAAAGGGAACAAAAATGGGGCTCTGGTTGCTTCGTGGCAAGATCGGCAGACATCCAATCGTGTGGAAAATCCGTAATTTGGCGGTCTATTTTCAGTGTTTGGCATGGCTCCTTTACGAGTTTCAAGATTTCTGTTG
>ENA-ORTJ01002270-ORTJ01002270.1-human-gut-metagenome-genome-assembly--contig:-NODE-2270-length-10363-cov-3.686748_pt1 | contig 10363 bp, 6 predicted proteins | sample MGYA00242069_ERZ509187 | MGnify/ENA primary metagenome ERZ509187 (study PRJEB26280, sample SAMEA2338779) | human gut metagenome | biome: human gut; feature: human-associated habitat; material: faeces... | reverse complement strand
CCCGCCACGCGCGGCGCCTATCGTCCCATCGGCATCAACCGCAACAGCCAGCTCGCCGTGCTGCAGCTGCGCCCCTATGCGCAGCCGGCCTATCGCGCCGTGCAGTGGATGGCGTTTGGCTCCAACTCGTTTAACGCGCTGGTTCCGCTGTACGCCAACGTCGAGACCATGCCCGAGTACTATGCCGACACACAGGCTCGCGTGACGTCCGAAAACTTCTACTGGGCCAACCGCCTGATCGGCGCGCTGGCTGACGTCCGCTTCCATGAGTGCGGTCGCGCGGTCGAGGACTACCAGGAGAAGGTCGGTGGCATGGGCCACAAGCAGATCCATGACGTCGATGCTGCCGTAGCCGTTCTGCCCGAGGTCGAGGTGCCTGCCGAGCTTGCACGCGCCAACGAGGACTTTGCCGAGCGTGTGCGCGTGGAGACCGATGCCCTGCTGGGCAAGGTGCTCTACACCACGAGCTGCGCCATGAAGAACTCTTTCGCGATGAATGACAACGTGAGGTAGGGATTTCCCGTCGATCGAATAGCGCTAAAACGCTTTGTCGCTTTCGTTCAATCTTGGGTACAAGAACGCCAATGCAGTTGTTTGTGATTGGAGACAACCATGGTTATGAAACTCGATCAGCTTGTTAACGGGGCCATCAACGTGGGCTTTGGCGCTGCCGCCGTTGCTGTCGAAGGCGGCAAGAAGGTCCTCGACGACCTTAATACCAAAGGCGAGCAGGTCCGCAAGGACACCGCCACTCCCGATATCGCCCGCAGTGTGTCCGACATGTTCGAGCAGGCCGGCGGCACCATCTCCGACCTGACCGAGCGCTTGGGCATGCAGGGCGAGACCGCGGCCCAGCGCGTGCTTGACGAGCTCATCCTTGCCCGGGTCCGCGTCATGACCGCCCCCGAGCGCACGGCCTTCCTGGCCCATGTGCGCGACATCGTCGATTCGGTCGAGGACAACGTGACCTCGGTGCCCGTCGAGTCCGTTGAGCCCGACGATGCGAAGGATACCGAAGAGGCTGAGTAGCAGCGCAGATGGCAGATTCCACCACCGATTACAACAATCTAGATCCCTTGGGTGACGAGGCGGCGGTTGTCGATGAGGTCGACGCCGCCGTCTCGGGCGCTCGCAAGAAGCCGCGCGCTGTCGATATGGTGCCCGAGGAGCCCGACGCGATGGCGCCGGACGAGGAATACCAGCTCACGCCGGCGGGTCGTCGCGAACGCATCGGGCAGATTGTTCGCCTGGTCAAAAAGTACCGCGTGTGGGATAACCTCACGCCGGTTCGTTTGCGCCGCCTGCTCGAGGAACTCGGCCCCATGTTCGTCAAGATGGGGCAGATTCTGGCCAACCGGTCCGAGATTCTGCCGCAACGCTTTTGCGACGAGCTGCGTCGTCTGCGCTCCGACGTGGAGCCGGTGCCGTACGAGGTAGTGCTCCGCTGCTTGGAAGAGGAATACGGCTTGCGCCTGGGGGAGATGTTCGATGCGATCGACCCCAATCCGCTTGGTAGCGCATCGCTCGCGCAGGTGCACCGCGCTCGTCTGGTGACGGGCGAGGACGTGGCCGTCAAGGTGCAGCGCCCCGGTGCGCAGCAGGTTATGGCGCAGGACATCGATATCATCCGCTCGGTGGTGCGTATCGTTTCCAAGTTCGTCAACACCGATCAATTCGTTGACCTGCACGGCGTGGTCGAGGAGCTGTGGACCTCGTTTCGCGAGGAGACCAACTTTTTGGCCGAGGCCAAAAACCTCAATGACTTTTACGAGTTCCATAAGAGCGTTCATGGCGTGACGTGCCCTAAATCCTATCTGGACCTGTGCACCGAGCACGTGGTGGTTATGGACTACGTCGACGGCATTTCGATCGCCGATCCTGAACGCTTGGTGGCCGAGGGTTATGACTTGGAAAAGATCGGTGCCGCAATCGTCGAGGACTACTCGACGCAGGTGCTCGATGACGGCTTTTTCCATGCCGACCCGCATGCGGGAAACATCATTCTCAAGGACGGCATCGTCTACTTTATCGACTTGGGCATGGTCGGACGCATGTCGAGTCACGATCGCAGTATCGTCAAGGACATGATTTTCGCCGTGGCCGAGGGTGACGTGCCCAAGCTCAAGGATTCGCTCATGCGCTTTGCTGTGACGCGCGGCGATTCGGCCGAGCTTGACCATTCGGCCTTTTTGTCCGATTTGGACTTTATCGTGGCTGACTTTGCGGGCCTTGACCTTAAGGACCTGGATATCGGTGAGTTTTTGACCTCGCTGTTAAACCTCGCGCGCAAAAATGACGTTGAGCTGCCGAGCGTGGTGACAATGTTCGCCCGCGGCATGGTGACGCTCGAGGGCCTGTTGACCGAGTACATGCCTAACGTCAACATGATCCAGATCATCCAGACGCACATCAAAAACGAGAAGAGCACCTACGCCCGCATGCGCGAGATGAGCCGCGACTTTGCAGCGAGCAGTTATCGCGCGGCGAAGGGCTCGCTCGAGGCGGCCGAGTATCTGGGCTTGGCTTCGCGCATGCTCACACGCGGCCAGCTTAAGGTGAACACGCAGATCATGAGCAGCGATAAGGCGCTGCGACAGCTGGGCGGAATTATCGACCGCATGTCGATGGCAATTGTGATTGCCGGCCTGTTTATCGGTTCGTCGGTGGTGTACTACGCGCGCATCGAGCCGGTTGTGTTTGGTATCCCGGTCATTGGCTTTATGGGCTACGTGAGCGCGCTGGTGCTGGCACTTATGCTGGGCCGCAATATCTGGCTCAACAGCCACGGCGGCAAGCACTAGAGGCTGCGACCGTCACCGCATTTTCCTATCGCAAACAATAGCTTTTACCATGGGCTTCGCCTGCGTGCGAGGCCCTTTTGCGTGATACCATTTTGACGGTAATAATCGATGGCCTAGATGGTGGTGCGGAGACGCACGAATGCGCGGTTATCCTGCGCATTTGGGAGAATCGGGGTGCAAGTCCCCGGCTGTACCAGTAACCGTAATTCCTCTTGGCTCGGGATGCTCGCGTCGCAGATCGGACGACGTGCCCGAGTCGTTAAGGTTAAGTCGGATCGCCTCCCGTCTTGCATGCGGCTGCGGCTTTTGCCGCCGGTGTGCATAGGGCTCTGGAGGGAAGGGGGACCCCGATGGGGGAACTCGAGCGCAACATGCGCGATGACGTGGGGCAGTCTCAAGGCAACGCTCCAAGTACAGACAGTAGGAGACAAATGGATATGTTTGAGGACGAGCGCCAGCGCGTCTCGCATCGCCGTGGCGCAATTGCGCGCGGCGTAGCCAAGCGCGGCCTGGTGGCATTCCTGGCCTTCGCGATGGCCTTTGGCACCACACCGGCTCAGCTGTGGGCCGAGGGCGCCGAGGGCATTGCCGAGGCTGTGGCTCAGGCTGCGACGCCGGGCGAGGACGCAGCGCTTGCGGGCGGTACCGCTGAGCAGAGCGGCGCCGAGGTTTCGGATTCCGAGGGCGCGCCTGCAGCTAGTGCAGCCATAACAGAGGCAGCAACTGGCGGCGAAGGCTCGGCGACGGGGGAGAGCCCTGCCACGAGCGAGCAGTCTTCGACGGCATCCGCTGGCCAAGCGGGATCTGCCGCCGCGGCTGCCGTTCAGACAGAGAACCCGACAGAAACCGGCGATGTCGCCAAGAAGCAGGTCGAGGTCTCGTTCTCGATTATCGGCACCGATGCTGACGGCAAGGCTCAGACCTGGGTGGCACCTACGCAGCTCAAGCTCGACGAGGGCGCGACGGCTGCGGATGCCTTCATTAAGCTGCAGGAGAAGATGGGCCTCAAGGCGAAGTACGAACCGAACACGGCATACGGTTTCTACCTCGAAAGCATCACATCTCCGAGCGATGGTCGCACGCTTGCCTACGATCCGACGACTTATGCCTTCTGGCAGCTGTTCGTCGACGGCGCGTCTTCCTCGGTTGGCGCGAGCAGCGTCAAGCTCACCCAGGGGCAGAAGATTGAGTTTGCCTATACGGCTGGTAGCTCGTCCCCTGTCGTTAAGGACCAGGTTGCCGCAAATGTGACCGTCATTGGTCGCGATGCCCAGGGCAAGACTCAGACTTGGGTCGATAACGCGCAGTATGTGGTGACGTCCGGCTCGAGCGCACTTGACCTTACGAAGGTCGCGCTCGAGGCGAATGATATTGACGCCGTTGCTGCGGGCTCCTTCATTCTGAGCCTTAAGTACAACGGTGTTGAGCTGGGTACGCCCCAAGATTATTCGACCTATTGGCAGCTGTTTATCAACGGCAAGTCGAGTGACTATACGGCGGACAATGTCACCATCCATGCCGGCGATACCGTCACGTGGTTCTACGGTGGCTGGGGCGACCAGTTGCCGTCCGATTCTGTCCATGCTTCTGTTCAGGTTCTCGGTAAGGACAAGGACGGCAAGCAGCAGGTTTGGGCTTCGACGGGTCAGACGAGTCTCAAGGCGGGCTCTACTGCCAAGGATCTCCTTGAGCAGACCGGCCTTAAGCTCGATGCTAGCGAATCGTCTTGGGGCTGGTTCCTCAACGGTATTACTTCGCCGTTCGACAGTAAGTCCTATGGCTGGGATGCTGCGACCAAGAGCTATTGGCGCTTCTACGTAAATGGCAAGTTCGCCGACGTTGGCGCCGGTGCCTACAAGCTTCAGGAGGGTGACGCCGTCACCTTTATGTATGGTGCTGACGCCGATGCCCTCCCCGGTCAGGTGCTTGGATCCGCCGATGTTATCGGTCCCGATGTCAACGGCAACAATACTCGCTGGGGCTCGGCAAGCAGTGTTTCTTTGCCTGAAGGCTCTACTGCCCAGAACCTTATTGAGACGGTTCTGAAGGCCAAGGGCGTTACGTACAACGGCTCCCAGAGTGGCGAGTACTGGTTCCTCAATTCCATCAAATCGCCGTTCGAAGACAAGTCGTACGGTTATGATGCTGCGACCAATAAATATTGGCACCTGTATATCAATGGAGAGCCCTCCTTACTCTGCGCCAATCAGATTACGCTCAAGAGCGGCGATAAGGTCACGCTTGCCTATACCACCGACGATTCGCCCATGCCCGATCCCGACAAGGTTGTCGTGGACCCGAGTGCGACGACTCCTGATTGGGATGCCGAGTGGGCCGGCTACGGCAACAGTGGTAACGGTTCGACCGTAACGGATGCCAAGACGCCTGCGCAGGCCGCCGGTCTTAAGTGGGCCTTCGATTGGAAGGCCGAGTCTGGTCAGCAGTATGCCAACTGCAGCGAACCTGTCATCGCCAACGGCTTTGTGTACATCGCGACCGAGAACGAGCTCATCAAGATCGATTCGTCCACGGGCAAAAAGGTTGCCTCTGCGCCGCTTGCCTCCAAGGTGAGCTATACCTCTCGTCCGATCTATACCAATGGCCTTATCATCGTTCCGCTCAACGGCGGTGCGGTCCAGGCGATTACTGCAGACAAGCTGATCTGCAAGTGGCTGACGCCTGGTTTGACGGACTTGACGCAGAGCTCCTGCACCGTCGTTTCGGACGGCGAGTACGTCTATGTAGGCTCGGTCGATATTTCGTATGACGAGAATTACAACGCGACCTACGGCAACGGCTCCTTTGCGCGCATTAAGATTGCCACGGGCGAAGTTTCTTGGCAGAACATCGACCCTGCCGAGGGCTATTACTGGACTGGTGCGGCTTTGACGGATAAGTATGCCATCGTTCCTACGAGCGCGGGTACGCTTAAGTGCATTGATAAGACGACGGGCGATGTCGTTTCGACCATGAAGCTCGGCGCTGTCGCAAATGCCGATTGCATTGCCGATCCGTCCAATGGTTCGACCTTCTATCAGATGACGCACGACGGAAAGCTCCATGTGATTTCGCTTTCGGCGAAGGGCGTGCTGAGTGAACAGAAGACGGTTGATCTGGGCCTTACGAATAATCTGAGCGCCCCTGCGGTGTCTGGTGACAATCTGATTGTCGGCGGACAGACGGCTACTGGCTCTGCTCTGGTTCTCTATAACCTGAAGACGGGTAAGACCACGATGGTCGCTGCTGCCGACGGCAAGGCGCTGCCGGCTGGCCTCAACGGTATTGCTGCTACTCCGCTGGTGAGTGTTCAGGGCGGCAAGACCTATGTGTACTTCACCGTTAACAGCGCGGATAGCAAGGATTACGTCAACTACTCTGCTGGTGGTGGCGTGTATCGCTATACGCTCGGCGATGCAGAGGCGACGCAGATTTATGATGCGGCTGGTCATTACCAGTACTGTGACTCTCCGGTCATTGCCGATGCTTCTGGCAATCTCTACTACATTAATGATTCGGGCACGCTGTTTAAACTTGGAGCTGTCGAGTCTTGGACGGTTGCCTTTAACTCCAACGGCGGGTCTGCTTGCGACACTAAGTTTGTTGCTACGGCCGATGGCAAGCTGGTCAAGCCGGCCGATCCGACGCGCGATGGCTACACTTTCGGCGGTTGGTATACCGATGAGGCTTGTACGCAGGCGTATGACTTTAGCACGCCGGTGACGGCCGATCTGACGCTGTATGCCAAGTGGACCAAGAATGCCGTTAACCCTGGCGGTGATGGCGGCGCTGGTTCGAATGGCGGCGGCGGTTCTGGTACCGGTACTGGTTCCGGCACTGGCGCTGGCGCGGGTTCTGGCTCCGGCTCGAAGGGCGGCGCTATTGCCCCGGGCAAGAAGCCGGTGACCAAGACGACGGTGTCGACCAAGACCGAGACCAAGGACAACAAGTCCGACAAGAAGTCCGACAAGAAGTCTGACAACAAGTCTGACAAGAAGGACAGCAAGTCCGACAAGAAGTCCGACAAGAAGTCCGATTCCAAGTCCGATACGGGTGCTGCTTCTACGATCACTGCTAAGAAGTCCTCTAGTGCTTCCGAGCAGGAGACTGGCACCAACCCGCTCGCTATTGTTGGCGTTGCCGCCGGCGTCATCGGTCTCGCCATCGTTGGCGTGTTCGTGTTCACCAAACGTCGGTAGGTGAGGGTTGTGTCCAATAAATCCAAGGACGCTGACCCCAAGCAACCAGATTCCTCGTTCATTCAGTTCGACGATGCAAAGCAACAGGGCACCGCTTCGGCGGCGTCCGTATCTCGTCGCAAGGCGCTCCTTGGCGTTCTTGCTGCCGCGTGCACCATTCTGATCGTCGTCTCGCTGGGCTTCGTCCATCCTTCCGAGAGCGGCGCCTGGTCCATTGACTGGATCGTTCAGACCGTGACGGGGGAGAGCGTCGTCGCCAAGGGCACCAAGGGGTCTGGCTCGTCTACCGCTTCGGGCGAGGCCAGTTCCAAGGATTCCAAATCTTCGGATGCTGCAAAAGATGAGTCCAAGGGCTCGAACGACGCCAAGGATGATTCCGAGTCTTCGCACAAGGAATCGGACAAAAGCTCGGATAGCAAGAAGTCCGATGGTCAGGACAGCAAGAGGTCTGGCGATAAATCCGCTGCCCAAAATACGGGAGCCGGTGATACTTCCAATGTGTCTGGCGGTGCTTCTTCGGGCGGCGGTCAGTCGTCTGATGGAGCCTCATCCTCTAATGGCGGAAGCGCTTCCTCGGGCGGTCAGGGCGGCTCGCAGGAGTCCAACTACGTAACGGTGACGGTTTCGGTCACATCGAGTGCTGTGGGCAATCCTGTGTCCTCTGGTGGCACCTTTACCTTTAACGAAGGCGCTACCGTTTACGATGCCCTGTGCGCGCTGGGCCTTTCTGTCAACGCACACGGCTCGTCGTACGGCACGTATGTTTCCGCGATTGGTGGTTTGGCCGAGAAACAGTACGGCGGCACGAGCGGGTGGATGTACTCCGTCAACGGCACAACGCCCATGACGGCCTGTAGTAACTACGTTCTCTCAAACGGCGACAACGTAGTCTGGTATTACGTTACAGGCTAGAGGCCTCGACATAGCGCGCCAGACGGGCGGTTCGGACCAACATCCGAGCCGCCCGTTTTTCATGCGAATGGGACTGGATCGCCGGGTCTCTCGGCAAACAAAAAACCGGTTGGAACGGGAATTCCAACCGGTTATACATTCAAGCAAATAGTGAATCGACTACGACCGTGCGCCCTCGAGGAAGAAGCGGCGGCTGAAGTAGTTGTACCAGGTGACGAGGAACGTGGCGATGGCCTTCATGGCCTGGTAGCCGATGCTCAAAAACGTGACGCCCACAAACATGTACAGGTCGTTGAGGCCCAGGCCGATCACCGACAGGATGGTGAAGATCGTGAACTCGCGCTTGCGGCTCATGCCTTTGCGGTGGTCGAACACGTACTTCATGCTGAGCCAGTAGTTGACCACGACGGACGTGATAAACGAAACCGTGGTGCTCATCAAAAAGTCGAGGTGGAACAGCTCGACGAGCGCAATGAGCATGCCCCAGTCGATGCCAAAGGAGATAAGACCCACGACGGCAAACTTGAGGAACTGCTTGGTATGAGGTTGTGCCAGCGCCTTGCGCACGTAATCACATCCAATGCGTTGATGAATCGAGCAGAGGATACTTTAGAGCTTTTACAAGGGAAACGTAAGGTCTTTGCCAAGAACTATATGAACTCGCCAAATTTTCAAGAGCTAATCCGCAAACGTTGAAAATTTGCCCGTAAACGAGCGACACCCACGGACGATACTGCGCTGAGTGCGCGTCGTCCGTGGGCGCCGTAATGCTGCAGGGGTTTCGAGCTATTTTGTCTCGTCGCCCTCCAGGAAGATTTTTCGGGTCACAAAGTTGTAGACCATGACAAGCGCGGTGGCGCAGATCTTGGCGATATTGGCCTCGAGTCCCAGGCCGGCGTTGAGCGCCAGCACGATGCCGTCGTTGAGCACCAAACCGATCACGGACAGCACGACAAAGATGATGAACTCGCGGCGGCGGCTCATGCCTTCCTTGTGCGCAAACACGTACTTCATGCTTGCGAGGTAGTTAAAGATGAGTGAGATGATAAAGCCGCTGGTGTTGGCGATTAGGATGTTGAGGCCCAGACCGTAGTGGAGCAGATTCATAATGCCAAAGTCGATAACCGTGGCAATGACACCGACGACGCCAAATTTCATGATCTGCGCAAGGAGCTTTTGCATGGTACCTGCCTTAAGCTGGCGCCGAAGCGCCGCGGGGATGACAAACTCAGCAAGTTTAGCCAATCCCCGCGTGTGGTGCTAGGCGCGCTCCTCGATAGCACCGTTTCTATATGCATCGAGCAGCTGACGCAGGTCTTGGATTTGGCTGCGGATCTTGGCGCCAGTATCGGTGTCGCTCACCATGCGGCGACGGTCCGCTTGGTCAAAACGGTTGGTCTCGCTTTCGATGTCCACGTTGCGCGTGAGTGCCTCGGCAACCGTCGTAAAGGCCCGGTGCGACTTGAGGCGGCAGCCGCGCGAGCTCGAGATGAGCGTATAGCCGGCGATGCCCGTCTTGGGATGGTAAGCGCGGCAGAAGCCGCCATCGATGACCAGCAGCTTGCCCTCGGCGCGGATGGGCTGCTCGCCCTTGGTGGTTTTAACGGGCGTGTGGCCGTTGATGATGTGGCCGGTCGGCGAGCATGCCATGGGCGCGACGCCAAACTCGCGCATGATATCATCGCAGACCGAGGGCGACTTGGTAAGCGTAAAGTACGGGTCCATCGGCTCGACCCAGGTGCTCTTATCGGCGATATAGGCGCGCTCAAAGGTACGCACCAGGCGTCCGCTGGCGGGTGAGTTAAAGCCAATCCACAGGTACCACATCCAGTCGAGAGCGTCGCGGTCGCCCACGCGCCAGGCGCGGCGGGCGATGTGGTCGCAAAAATCGAGATAATCGCGGCCGGCGTGCCAGGTGCCCAGGCAGTTCATGCTGCTAAAGGTGCCGTCTTCGTTGAGCGGCACGCAGCCATGGAAGAGCAGGTTGCCGTTGGCGACCTTGTACATCGAGCCATGGGTGTAGAGGAAATCGATATGGCGATGCAGGTGATCGGCGGTGACAAACTCGGACACGAGCTTGTCGATGATGTGCTGCTCCTGAGACGTGAGCGTGTAGGGGTCCGCCGGGTCGACGGTGGGGAAGTCGTTGGTCGTGAGCGGCCACACGCTGCCGTCGGCGAGCGTGACCGTGCCGGTGTCGTGGTCGATCTTGTCGAGTAACAGGCGGTCGGTCATATCGAACTCGGGGTGGCGCTGGATAATCTGGCCCTCGAGCTTAAAGAGCAGCACGTTGATGGCCTTGATTAGCGGGGTGATGGGCTCACCGGCGGTGTAGGTGGCATCGGCAAAGGCCACAAGCTCGCGCAGCGAGATGCCGTAGTCGTTCTCGAGGATCTCGTAATTGTCGTAGCGTAGGTTGTTGCGCAGCACCGTGGCGATGCAGGCGGGCTCACC
>ENA-ORTJ01002265-ORTJ01002265.1-human-gut-metagenome-genome-assembly--contig:-NODE-2265-length-10377-cov-17.969289_pt1 | contig 10377 bp, 9 predicted proteins | sample MGYA00242069_ERZ509187 | MGnify/ENA primary metagenome ERZ509187 (study PRJEB26280, sample SAMEA2338779) | human gut metagenome | biome: human gut; feature: human-associated habitat; material: faeces... | reverse complement strand
TTGATAGCTTAATGAAAAAGGACAACGTTATTTGCAACGAAAAGGACTTGCAACTGGGAACGGAATATATTTTTCCCGAAATTGGAGTCCGACTCTGGAGAGAGCGAGCATTTCATCCCAAACTGTTGAAAGACCCGCTATACATGGAAGAAATGCAAGCGGTATTAGAAGACGAATATCAGTATCAGTATTTTCAGATGATTACTATAATAGGCTAAACTGCTAACTAAGCAACAGCCCTCTATTTGCAACGACTGCAAGTAGAGGGCTGTTTTGTCTGCTTTGGATATTTTAATTAAAGGTTAGTCTTCCATTCTACCGTGGTCACAACCAAGTGAGAGATAGTGCTCAATCTCACCAATCAGCACAAGCTGGGCGTACTCCAAAGGATTATTATACAGCAGCGCATCCAGTTTTGCCCGCTGTGTGGGGCATGGCAGTACTTGCTCATCAAAGATCAACGCGGTCGTCCACTGTATTTCAATACAGAAGCAGACGACCGCATTGACTTTTTTACGAGATGAGGTCTCTTTTTTCTCTCTTAAGTCGCCTAACCGCACTACCCTGCATCACAGGCATTGACGATGATATCCACGTCGGAGCGGTTCATCAGGTCTTTCAGGATGCCAAACTGCTTTTTGGTACCAGCAGACACCAGATTTTCATTATCTATCTTTTTGTATTAAGGTCTACAGCAATCTAATCCCACGTTAAAACGAGAAAATGCTTAATTGTTCTCCTCAAAGTTCTCTACCTGTTCCATGACCTTTTTGAGAACTTCGGGGCTGTACTGCGGGGGATATCACGCTTTTCAAAGAACGAGCCGGAGTTGCGCGCAGCGCGCAGATAATCCCGGCAGTTAAACAAAATCTAATCAAGGTTGAGAGCTTGTTCTTCAGCCTTCGTCTTTGCCATGGCGTTTTTCTCCAATCTGAAAATTACAAATTGCGGACAAAAAGGACGCATTGTTGTGGCAAGCAGTGCAAGCTGGTACCAACTTGCGATTTTTGAATCGGATTTTTCAAAATCTAAATTCAAAATGCTTGTTGGGCTGTGCCCAAACCCCTTGTGTTCTGCATCCGGTGGATGCAGGCTGCGTATTTTTGCAAAATGCTTTTTTGATCTGAGTGCCGATGCCTGTGGTATCGGCACTTTTTGCACAGATGGCTTCCTGGAAGCAGAAAATAGTGCTATGCAGCACATCCGGAATTGTGCTATACTTGATTTACATAAACCTGTTTGTTCTAAAAAGTTGGAGGTGTTCATGGCAACACGAACCATTTGTTTTCCCATATCCGGCTATCCCTACTGCAAAGAACAGCCAGTGACATTCACATGGATAAAAGGCAGCAAGCGGCAGAATATCCGTGCCGTCCATGATGCTGTCCATACGACAGACCCAAATGTTTCGATTCTGGAAGTCAGCTCTGCATCCGTTCAACCGGAGGGGGAGGCTGTTTCTTCTCTGCGGCTTTTGCTGCGTCTTGATTCTGTTGCGCAGGATGTGCCCATCAGCACGGTTTTTGAAGCCGCCAAGGTATTTGAACAGGGTGGGCCATTCGTTGACCTTCTGACCTGTGAGCCACCCAAAGTCCATAAGGATACTCGGCTGCGAACCAATGGAAAGTTGCTACGCTACTCTCTGGAAGGAAGTGAGTATCCGATAGAGCCGTACCCTGATTCATTTTTTGAGTGGCTCTACTGCCGTGCGTTGAAGCAGTTCCCGAAAAAGGCTGCGCAGTTGAGCAGATATAATGCCTTTTCTGATATTGCTGCCGCAGCAGATTCAAAAAAATATTATGGCGATTCCTCGCGGGCGGCTGCAATCTATGTAGGACTTGCAGCGGCAGGAAAACTTCCGTGCATCGATTCCTATGAATCATTCATTGCGGAAGTTTACACGGAGCCCAAGCCTTTGCCCAAGTCAGGAAAGTCTGAGACTGCTTCAAAAATGACACCCGAAGTTTCTGCACCAGCAAAGGAGATTCCGGTAGACGAATCGTCGCAGTCCGATAATGCAAATATTCCGGACGGTGCGCAGATGGAACATATCCTTGAGCTGCCCAAAGCGAATTGTCTGCTCCTCTCTTTGGCAAAAAATGCTGGTCTTTCTGCAAATAATTCCAGTGAGCTGGCGTATAAGGGAAAGGAATTTTTTCTTGACGCTTATCAGAAAGCACTAAAAAGCAAAACGCTCCAAATCAATATCCATAAGAACAAGATTACTTTTCCGATGGAGGAGCATGACAGCGGATTTCATGCGGTCGGAGTACTGACCCGTTCGCCTGCTTGGGAATACGGATGGAAGTTCAACTATCTGGCCGAGAATACATCCGGAGCAGAAAAGCCCGAAGTCAAAGCAAAAATCCAGAAGCCTTTGACCGCATTGGAGCATCTGGAACGCTGTGGGTATAGAATCGTTCAGCAGATCGTGCCGGAAAAACTTCCACCGATTGCTGTTCAGCGGATGGCATGGAAAACAGGCGAGGCTCTTTGCGACCCGGTGGTGGTGGATTTCTTGCAGTTTATCCGAACACATATGCAGAGCGACGGCTCTTTTTCGTTCCGTATCCCAAAGGGTACGTCCCCAAAATCGTTCGCCACACTTTCAGAGATTGCTCAGACGTGGGACAAAATGGGACTTTTTGCAGCCATTGTGATCTATCCGCAGAATATCGTCTATGAACTTGCGCAAAATGAAACCGTCCGGCATTTTTTGAGCGGAAAGTGGCTGGAGCTTTTTGTAGAGCATCAGGTTCAGCAGATTCTGAACCACTATCAGGAGGAGCAGGGCGCAGAAGTTTCGGTTTGCTCCAATGTGGTTCTTTCAGAAACGGCATCCGTAGGGAGCACGCATGAGCTGGATGTCGTGTTCTCCATCAATGGAAAATTTTTCTGGGTAGAAGCCAAATCCTCCAGCCGAAGCATTGATTATGGAAAATATGCTTCTCTGTGCGAAAAGCTGAACGTGACATCAGAAAGATTGCTTTTGGTCAACAGCGATTTGTCCGTGGAAGAGTGCGAAGGTGTTTCTTATTTCTGGAATTACCGTGTTGCAAATTGTGCAACGATCACGCAGGAACTGGAACGCATGATTGCTAAACAAATTGAAAATACAGGAAATGCAGCTCTGAGTACAGACTGAGCAATAAGCAAAAAAGGCCCTGAGAACCCTGCCGGATAAGCGGCAAAGTTCTCAGGGTCGTATTGTTTATCTGGAATGTTCGGTTTGCTTTGGATTCTTTTCCTCATCGAAGAAAAGCTCAATATTTTTCTGCGCTCGAAGAAGCTCCTGCATTTCTTCTTTCGCTTTGCGGTAGTCCGGGTAGCGTGCTTTCTTTTCTGTCAGCAGTTTGGAATATTCCGCGTCCAACTCCTTGACCTTGGGGAGCTTTTTCAAATTGGATTCATCAAATGCCGCTTTCGCTGCCTTGTGCAGCGTGATCTCCGTGCGGTGCGTTTCCAGAAAGCGTTTGCTGTATCCGTTCTTGCGGTAGGCGTCATAGACCGGACGCGTCTTGGCATAGTTGATGATGTGTGCTTTCAGCACCGCGATTTCTGCCAGCCGCTTCTCTGACGCTTTAATGGAATCGCCCAGTTCATGATAACGGGCAGTGGCAACGTCCACACGCTCCTGCATTTCCTCGATGCTGCCGATTTTGTTTTCCTGCAAGAAAACCAGCGTCCGGGACATTTCTTTTAAGTTGTGCTGCTTTGCCCAGCGGGCAAAGCCCGCGCCTTTTCCCTCGGCCAGTTTTGCCTGAATGTCCACCAGCATCTGAAATTTTTGCTCCGGTGCCGGACTCTTTTGCCGAGGCCGATGTTCCGCTTCTCCGGCAAGGACAGCTTTCAATTCTTCCTCGCTGTACCCTGCCCCCAGAGTGCGGAACCGGATGAATCGTTTCTGCCGTGCGCCCTTGACGGAGGTGTACTTCCCGCGTTTGACCTCATAGCCTTGCTGTTCCAGCTTTTGCAGAAAATCCTCGTAATCCTTGGGCTTTTCAGCCAAAATGCCGTCGATCACACTACATAGCCGGTCACGGTTGCTTTCCCTGGGCGGGTAGAGTGTGCGCTTCTGCCGCTCCCGGTAAGGCTTTATCTCAATGACAGAGAGCTGATGTTCTAAGCAGATCAGATCACTTACCCGCTGCACAGCCAGCCCGGACAGTAAAAAATCCCGAAACTTTCGTGTTCCATCCAGCGCAGTGGAGTTATAAATAATGTGGTTGTGGATGTGTTCCCTATCCGTGTGAGTGGCAACGATAAACGCATATTTGCCCTTGGTGAAGCGCATTGCCAGTTCGTAGCCCACCTTGTTGGCTTCCTCGGCGGTGATCTCACCGGGGCGGAAAGATTGCCGTATCTGATAGGCGATCACATCATTTTTCTGCCTGCGTCCTGTGGCAAGTTCGTATTGCCGCTTGGAAAGCATAAATTCTTCGTCTGCGGTCAAAGGGCTACACTCGTAGCTGCTGACCAGCTCTCCCTTGTTCGTTTTGTCAGGATTCTTCGCATAGTCCGTGCGGCTTTTCAGGCAGGCCGCAACCGACTTGCCTTTGTTTTTGTGCAGCGCGATCAAACGTGTTGCAGCCATTCTGAATCACCCCCGTGTGACAGCCAATACTTGAGCCACTTTGCTAACGAATACTTGAGCCACTTGTAGCGTTCGCAGCGTCCAAACAAAAAAGCCGCCCGAAGGCGGCAAAGATAAAAGTACTTCTTACAGTTCTGAAAGCCATTCACTGAAACGTCCAATGCCCTCTATGATGGCAGTTGCACCGAAAAAGAGGACGAAGCAAATAAACTCCGCCACCAGCAGAATGAAAAACTGATCCCAAGTCTGGCGGTAGGCGGTGTAGATGCCACAGCCAAAGATGTAGAGCATCAGCGGAGTGACCACATAGCTGGACAAGGTGAGCAGCCATTTTGCCATCAGAGCCAGAAAAGCAACGAAAAGCGAAATAGGAAAAAGAGCAATTTTCTTCAGCACAAACATCATATCGAACACCAACCTTTCCGCCTTTATTATAAAGGTATCAACAATTGTGTTGCAAGGATGTCAAGCGTTGTATGTACCCCGCAGCCCTCCAACTGCGGGGAAAGTTTTAAAGTTCTGCCAGCCGGGAAAGAATCTGCTTGCCGATGCTGATGAGTTCATCCAGCCGGGTGCGCAAGTCCTCCATGTCGGCGTCATAGATTTTGCCGCACTCGTTGGCACGTTTGGCGTACTGGTTCAGGTTGTTGCTGCACATCTGCAAAAGATACGCCATGCGGCGCAGCTGCGGCAGATCCAAATGCAGGCAATATCCGTCCAGCGCCATTTTTCGTAGATAGGAGCCAATGCTTAGAATGCCGCTGGATTCCATTTTGTTCCGAATCCGTTCCAACTCCGGCTTGCTGACTCGGAAATGGAGTTGCTGGTCGCGGCGGTCGCTCACCGGGCATCACCATCCTTGTCGTAATAACTGCGGAAGGGCTTCACCGGCTCCGGCTTATCCGACTTTTCTTCCAGTGCCGCCAGCACCGAGGGGCGGCGAGGGGCACCCTCCTGTTCTTCCTCGTCCTGTTCCGGCTCGTGATTTTTCTCGTCCACATCCAACTGGGCGTTCAGCTCTGCAAGCCGTGCAGATTTCTCTGCCAGTTCTTCCTCCTGTGGGAAGGGCTTTTCCACCTCGATTTGTGCTGCTGCCTGCTGTTGATGCAGGGTAGCCAGCTCGTTCTCTGCGGCGGTGATGCGCTCCGGGAAGCTGTTCAGCGAATTATCCAGGCGGATAATGTTGCCCAGCGGGTCGGTGCCCAAAGACACCGTATACTTCCGCTGCCCCTTCAAAAGTGCCTGATACTCGCTGCGGAAGGTATCGAACCGCAGGGACAGTTCAAAGCCCCGGTAGCTGCCAATGACTTTTTCCTCGGCGTTGGGCAACTCCGAACAGGCAAGCACCAGACGCTCGCCGGCGGTCTTTTTCTCGTCGTAGGCAACACCCTTAATGACCATGCCGCAAAACTCCTCCTTGCCCTGCGGGTGGGCGGCGGCAAGCTGTGCGTCCGCTTTCAACCCGGCAATGTGGGCGTTCGTTTCCTGAATGTCAGCCGGGAACTTCGTCAACAGCTTATCTTCCAAACGGAACTTCTGGCTCTGATGGTCGGCTTTCAGCACCTTCAGCTTGGCGACCTGAACGTCCAAGTCCATCTTCTCCTTGATGAGCGGATTTCCGGCACACAACGCCTTGATCTCTGCATAAGACAATGCTTGTTCGTCCACATCATCGCAGGAACGCACCGGGGATTTGGAAGTCATAATTTGCGAGATGAATCGCTGTTTATTCTCAAGGGTCTGAAAGAGGTACGAATCAAATGTGCCTTCGGTGACGTAATTGAACACCTTGACTTCCTTGTTCATGTTGCCCTGCCGGATGATGCGACCATTGCGCTGGGTCATATCACTGGGTTTCCAGCCGACATCCAGATGATGCACTGCCACAAGACGCTGCTGCACATTGGTTCCTGCGCCCATTTTTGCCGTACTGCCCAGCAGGACGCGCACATCGCCGGAGCGCACTTTCGAGAACAGTGCAGCCTTTTTCGCTTCGGTGTCTGCGTTGTGGATAAACTCGATTTCGTTCTCCGGCACACCGGCAGCGATCAGCTTTTTGCGAATATCCTCGTACACGTTAAAGTTGCCGTCATTTTTCGGGGTGGAGAGGTCGCAGAACAAAAGTTGGGTCAGCTTCTGGTCTTTGCCTTCCTCCCAGATCTTCAGCACGTTCTGAACGCATACGTTCAGTTTGCTGTTGGGGTCGTCCGGCAGCATGGGGTTCATCAGGCGCACGTCCAAGCCGATTTTTCTGCCATCGTTGGTGACGCAGAGCATATTGTCCACGGAAGCATCCACTGCACCGGAGTGGATTTCTGCGGCACGTTTGCTCAGTTCTTGCACCATTTCCTTTTGGATTTCCGAGGGTTTCGCCACCACGGTTTCAAACTTTGTTTCCGGCACCGGTAGATGCAGCTGGTCGCTGGTTTTAATGTCCGCAACCTCCTTGAACATGGACATCAACTCCGGCAGATTGAAGAACTTGGCAAATCTCGTTCTCGCCCGATAGCCTGTGCCTTCGGGAACGAGTTTGTCAAGATGATTTTTGTAAGTTTTCTAAATTCAAATATTTATCCGCTGAAAAATCTCCTAACATCTCGTGTCTGCATATCTCTTGAAACACCGTATTCAAAGGCTTCTTCGCACTTTCCGATTGCTTCACATTTACAATAAAAGTTGTTTTGCCTATTCGTGTTGTATAAGATAAAGTATTCTCTTTCATATAATCATTTTCTCCTTTTCATAAATTGATTGTGGGGCATTCCGTTTGGAACACCCCACAAATACAGCCTGTTTCATCGGAACATATCAAGAAGTCATTAAGTCGTGAGTATAATGGAAAAGGTTATCTTTCCATATCTCGCTTGCTCTTTCGTGCCTTGATACGCTCCTGTCTTTCTTTTTCCCTTGCTTCTTTTTCGGCTCGTTCCTGTGCTTCCTTAAAAGAAAAAAGTTGCTTCACTTTTTCGGTAAAAAGTTTGGCAACTTCGGGGAAATGTTCCAACGCTTCAAGAAAAGGTCTGCACTTTTCTTTCAGTTCGTTGTATTTGGTTTTCATTCGTTCCAATGCGTTTGCACTGTCCATATACTTCTGTCGGTAAAAATTTGCACTCTGCTCAAATTTTTTGATTTCCGCACGACTGGTAATACCCTCTTTGGCAAGGGCAGTCAGTTGGGAATAATCCTCTTTGGAGATTGCCATTTTACCTGTGATTGTTTTCTGCCCCATACTGTCAATCTCGTTTAAGGTTTTGGAAATATGACGGGCAGGCTCATACTTAACCTGTTCCTTTTGAATACGCTTCTGCAACTTCTCCAATCGCTCTTTATCCTGTTTGATTTGATATTGCAGGGAAGTCAAATGCTCTGCCGTACTTCCGTATTCGCCACGCTGAAAGCCTTTGAACCCTTGTTCCGTCATATAGTGAAACAACTCATCTTGCAGTATGCTGTACGAAGCTCGGAACATCGGTTTCCCGTTCTTTCTTAGCAATGGATTTCCTTTTTCATCGGTCAGCGGAATATCCGATTTCCATTTCTTTGAATGGCTAATCTGATTAACCACTTCCTTGACTGTTCCTCGCAGTTTTTCGTCTTTGCAACGCTTACTCCATAGGATTTCTTTCTCCACCACTGGCAGAACCATAGCGTGAAGATGATAGTGGTAAACCTCTTTTCCCAGTTCTTCGCTTGCGGCTACATTGATTTCATCAGCGTGCATTACCGCCGATATAACATTGTCCGCACCGAATTTTTCTTCAATAAAATGATAGGCTTCTTCATAAAACTGCTTTGCGTATTCATAACCGCCGTTACGCTCGAAGTACATCGTATTCACATCAATCACAATCTCATTGAAAAGGGTAGCGTCTTTCCTCAACCCACGAAGCGACACCTGACCGTCTGTTTCCATCTGCTTTAACTGTTCCATATAGGTCGGGGCAGTCGGCTTTTTGAAATGCACATTAAAAGGTATTCGTTCCGCAATCACATTCATATTTTCATAGGTTTCATTCTTGCGTTCGTTGTGCCTTTCCGCCTTGCTCACATCAGAAGCGGCATACTGTTTTACCCTTGCACAACTCATATCCGCCTTGTTGTTTTTTGCCATTTTCGTTCTCCTTTCTCGGCAGGGCGAAGCCATTACACAACATTCTCTGAATGTGTGTAACCCACTATGACACTTTCAGACTTCGTCTGCAAAGATGTCGTGGGCAAGGGCTTTCCTCCCTTGACCTCCCTTTAATGCCTCAAACAAAAAACAGGCTGTCTATTCATCAGACAACCTGTTTTTATGCTCTCGGTATATCGCCCATCGGCAAAGACCAGTACCACAGAAAGCCTCGTTTTCGGGAGATAACGCCTGCTTTCTTCTTTGCCTTTTTGATGGTCGATTTCTTGAACCCTGCGGCTTCAAGTCTTTCTTCGCAATCCGAAGAAAGCATTTCTCCGTCTTTCAGAATTTCCAAAAGAAATTCTTTCGCCTTGATTTCCTTTTCGTTCGGTCTGCCCATTTTGGGAGCAAGGGACTGGAACGCTTCTTCTGCTGTCATTTCCATTTCAGAAATAAAGTCCACTCCTTTTTCCGCAACCTCAAAAAGAATTGCCGAGCCTGTCGGGGCAAGGTTTGATTTCACCTGCACCATATATCTTTCCGCAGGTGCTTCCTTGTTCGGTGTGCGTGTGATTGCAAGAATACTTCTTGCAGCACCCGCAATATCAATTGAACCATTGGTACGATAAAGGGGATTGGTATCCCTCATCTTGTTCATATGGGCGATAATCACAATAGCACAGCCAGTATTCTTTGCAACCGCTATCAGATGATTAAACTCTGCTCGTGTTTCGTTGGCATTGTTCATTGAACAGTTCTCTCCGATATAGGAACTCATCGGGTCAAGAATTAAAAGTTTTGCGTGATACTTTTCGATTGCTTCAGCAATGCGGTTATCCCCAAAGGATAAAGACTTTTCATCTTCCTTGATGAAGATAAGATTTTCTCCATTCCCACCAGCAGAATTAAAACGGGGTACTACCGTATCGTCTGCATCATCTTCCGTTGTCTGATAAATGACAGTCATAGGCTCTGTTTCTTCTTCGGTAAAGGGGAGAGGTTCTCCCTTTGAGAGCAGGGCGGCTATGGAAAGCATTAACTTGCTTTTGCCATCGCCGGGATCGCCCTGCAACAGCGTAACCTTGCCGAATGGAATATACGGATACCACAACCATTTCACTTCTTTCGGTTCGATTTCACTTGCCTTGATAACTTCAAGAGGTACATTTACATTCATTTCATTTTCCGTCTGCTTCATTGTTCTTCGTTCTCCTTTTCGATAAATACTTCGGGCAAAGCACTACGATACAGCGGAAACTCTGCTTGCAGTCATTACTGCACTTTCTGCAAAGTTCGTTGTAGGTAATGCGATTTCTTTCATTCAGAAACAACGCCCACTCCTGTTTCCGTTTCTTGCTCATTCTCGGCATATCAATCCACCTTTCCGTCTGAAAATAAAAAACCACAGGGAAGATACTTACTGCCTTGTTTCTGTCATTTCTCGGGGGCGAAAATCGGGTAAAAAACCCTTGCTAAGCCTATCAAAAAATCACGCAAGGTATTTGTACTAACCTGTGGTTATGTATGAAATTGTGGGGTTTTGGGTAACAAAAAACACCGTATTTCTACGATGTTTTCTGTCACATATATTCTATTTAAGATACTGACAAACTGGGATTTTATTTATTCAGCAAGTCTTGTAATTCATCCAAAAAACGGCAAACATGAA
>ENA-ORTJ01002254-ORTJ01002254.1-human-gut-metagenome-genome-assembly--contig:-NODE-2254-length-10429-cov-32.059765_pt1 | contig 10429 bp, 7 predicted proteins | sample MGYA00242069_ERZ509187 | MGnify/ENA primary metagenome ERZ509187 (study PRJEB26280, sample SAMEA2338779) | human gut metagenome | biome: human gut; feature: human-associated habitat; material: faeces... | reverse complement strand
TGCTTCAGTGAAATATACCAACGCCAATGATGTAGTCAGTTACAAGATCTTCTGTCAAAGGAGGAATACCTATACGGATAATTTCTCCATTGTTTTCGGGCATGATACCCAATTCAGAGTCGATAATTGCTTTTTCAATAACACGGAACATACTCTTGTCCCAAGGTTTTATAGCGATACTGCGTGCATCAGGGGTAGTCACTGCTGCTACATTATTGATGGGGACCATGCTTCCGTAAGAATCTACGCGGATGCCGTCCAGCAAGCGTACGTCTGCTTTTCCTGCACGGATGTGTGCCAGTGCATCTTCCAGATACATAATTGCCATATCCATTTTCTCTTCAGCTCCGCTGAGAATTGTCTTTGAGTCTGCCATATTAAAATTCTAAAGTTTATCGGGTTAGACTTATGCTAAATTAATGTGAACAAAAATACATGATTTTTTATTTTTCTGCAATAGTTTACTGATAATTATGCTAATGGCTATGAGTGAATGTCTGTATTTAGTATGATAAAAGAGCGGGATTTTTATTGTGAATAAATAAATGTGCCTTCTATGAAAAGAGGATGGGTTTAGTGATGAAATAAACGTTTTGTCCCAATTTTTCTACTTTTTATGCGAAAAAATAGTTGAAAAATGTTTGATTGAAGAAAAATGTTACTATATTTGCCAACAACAAAACAATAATACATGAACAAATACTCTCTTCATATCACAATGATGGTCGGAATGGGGCGCACTGCAACATTCACATCTGTAACCGGGATGACCCCTCGGGGGTGAGAGATTGTATTTAGGTGTTTCTACGTGTTACACGCCTGTGGACTCAGGCATTTCGTTTTATTTTAATCAATTATTTATTTTGTTTTATCTGACAAGTGGGCTTTCTTGTATGAAAGAACAGTCCTTGTTATAAAAATATAAGTACATGAAGGTATTAAAATTCGGTGGAACATCAGTGGGTTCTGTCAGCAGCATGTTGAATGTAAAGAAAATTGTTGAAGCGGTTGATGATAAAGTGATAGTAGTCGTTTCAGCATTGGGTGGTATAACTGATAAGTTGATTAAGACTTCGACTATGGCTGCCAACGGTGATTCCGGTTATGAAAAGGAGATGAAGGAGATTGTAAACCGTCATATAGAAATGGTTTATACCGTCATTCCGGCAGGACAGAAACGTGAATTGCTGCTTGACTGTGTGAATGAACTGCTGAGTGAACTGAAAGATATTTTTCAGGGAATATATCTTATACGTGATTTGTCGCCAAAGACTTCGGCTACAATTGTAAGCTATGGCGAACGTCTTTCTTCTATTATCGTAGCAACACTGATAGAAGGAGCCCAGTGGTTTGATTCCCGTCTGTTTATTAAAACAGAAAAGAAACACAACAAACATATACTTGATTCGGAACTTACCAATCGTCTGGTTCGTGAAACGTTCCATGAAATTCCTTCCATATCACTTGTTCCTGGATTTATTTCTACTGATAAGACTACAGGAGAAGTGACCAATCTTGGACGAGGCGGTTCCGATTATACAGCTTCTATTTTGGCAGCTGCACTGGATGCCGATGTGCTGGAGATTTGGACAGATGTAGATGGTTTCATGACAGCCGATCCGAGAGTTATCAGTACTGCATATCCTATTACGGAATTGAGTTACGTAGAGGCAATGGAGTTGTGTAACTTTGGTGCGAAGGTAGTTTATCCTCCTACTATTTATCCGGTTTGTCATAAGAATATACCTATTTTAATAAAGAATACATTCAATCCTGATGCTCCGGGAACTATCGTAAAACAGGAGGCTGATCACTCATCGAAAGCCATTAAGGGTATTTCTTCTATTAATGACACGTGTCTGATAACCATGACCGGACTGGGAATGGTCGGTGTGATTGGAGTGAACTACCGAATATTCAAGACATTGGCTGAAAATGGTATCAGTGTGTTCCTCGTTTCACAGGCTTCTTCGGAGAATTCAACGTCTATAGGTGTACGGACCGTGGATGCTGATCTGGCTTGCGAAGTATTGAATGAAGAGTTTGCCAAGGAAATAGAAATGGGCGAAATCAGCCCGATGAAAGCAGAAAGCGGACTGGCTACTGTGGCGATTGTCGGAGAGAACATGAAGCATACACCGGGTATTGCCGGAAAGTTGTTTGGTACACTGGGACGTAACGGTATCAACGTGATAGCTTGTGCACAGGGAGCTTCCGAAACAAATATTTCGTTTGTAGTAGACGGAGCTTCGTTGCGTAAGACATTGAATGTTATTCACGATTCTTTCTTCTTGTCCGAATACCAGGTACTGAACCTTTTCATTTGTGGTATCGGAACGGTAGGGCATAGTCTTATCGAACAGATCAGCAGTCAGCAGGAACGACTGAAACGTGAACGTGGGCTGATGCTGAATGTGGTAGGTATAGCCAATGGACATAAAGCTTTATTTACCCGCAGAGGAATCGACCTGTCTAACTATCGTCAGGAATTGGATGAAAAAGGAATACCTTCATCTCCTCAGGTACTTCAGGATGAGATTGTTGGCATGAATATTTTCAATTCTGTATTTGTGGACTGTACTGCAAGCCCAGAAATAGCCGGACTTTATAAGGAATTTTTAAGTCACAATATTTCGGTTGTAGCAGCCAATAAGATTGCCGCATCGTCGGAATACGAGAATTATGCGGAACTGAAGCAGATTGCTCGCCAGCGTGGAGTGAAATTCTTGTTTGAAACAAATGTGGGAGCAGGTCTTCCTGTGATAAATACGATAAACGATTTGATAAACAGTGGAGATAAAATTGTAAAGATTGAAGCTGTACTTAGCGGTACACTGAACTACATATTCAATACTATCAGTGCCGATGTACCTCTTAGTGAAACTATTCATAAAGCAAAAGAAGAAGGATATTCAGAACCTGATCCGCGTATCGACCTGAGCGGGAAGGATGTTATTCGCAAACTTGTTATTCTGGCACGCGAAGCAGGATATCGGTTGAATCAGGAAGATGTAGAGAAGCACTTGTTTATTCCTAACGAATTGTTCGAAGGTTCACTGGATGACTTCTGGAAAAAGATTCCAGCTCTTGACGATGAATTTGAAGCACGTCGTAAAGTATTGGAAAAAGAAGGAAAACACTGGCGTTTTGTAGCTAGTCTGGAAAATGGACATGGAGTCGTGGCTTTGCAGGAAGTAGGCCGGAATCATCCGTTTTATACACTGGAAGGTAGTAATAATATTATTTTGCTTACAACTGAACGATATAACGAGTACCCGATGCTCATTCAGGGTTATGGAGCCGGAGCAGGTGTTACCGCAGCCGGAGTCTTTGCCGATATAATGAGTATCGCAAACATTTAGGCTTATGAAGCACATTATTATTTTAGGCGACGGTATGGCGGACTGGGCCGTACCATCGCTGGGAAACAAAACATTGTTACAATATGCAAATACTCCGTACATGGACAAACTAGCCCAAATGGGACGTACGGGGATGCTGAAAACAGTTGCCGACGGTTTTCATCCCGGAAGTGAGGTTGCGAACATGTCGGTTATGGGTTACGACCTGCCGTTAGTTTACGAAGGAAGAGGCGTACTTGAGGCTGCCAGTATCGGTGTAGATCTGGAACCGGGCGATATGGCCATGCGCTGCAACCTGATCTGTGTAGAAGGAGATATCCTGAAAAATCATTCGGCAGGACATATCACGACCGAAGAAGCCGACCAGCTGATTAAGTATCTTGATGAGAAATTAGGAACAGACCGTATTCGTTTTTATACGGGGGTACAATATCGTCATTTGCTTGTCATCAAAGGAGGCGACAAACGTCTGGCTTGTGTGCCGCCACACGATGTCCCGCTGAAGCCTTTTCGTCCGAATCTGGTAAAAGCCTTATGTCCGGAAGCACAAGAAACTGCCGACTTGCTGAATGCCTTGATTTTGAAATCGCAGGAATTGCTTGCCACTCATCCGGTCAATCAGAAGCGTATGGCAGAGGGAAAAGATGCAGCCAACAGCATTTGGCCATGGAGTCCGGGGTATCGTCCGAAGATGGAACCTTTATCACAGAAATACCCTTCCATTCATAGAGGATCGGTCATTACGGCTGTCGATTTGATTCGTGGTATCGGACGTTATGCGGGGCTGCGTTGTATAGATGTAGAGGGAGCTACCGGACTTTACAATACGAATTACGAAGGCAAGGCTCAGGCAGCTATCGAAGCGTTAAAAACTGATGACTTTGTTTACCTGCATATCGAGGCTAGTGATGAGGCCGGACATGAAGGAGATATAGACTTGAAGCTGAAAACCATTGAATATCTGGACAGCCGTGCAGTCGGACCTATTTACGAAGAAGTAAAAAACTGGGATGAGCCGGTAGCGATAGCTGTGTTGCCCGATCATCCTACTCCGTGCGAACTGCGTACACATACAGCCGAACCGATACCTTTCCTGATTTATTATCCAGGTATTACTCCCGATAGCGTGCAGAGTTACGATGAAATAGCCTGCCGGGAAGGAGGATACGGTACGATGGAAAAAGATGAGTTTATGAATGAGTTTATGAATTTACACTAGAGAGTTATGAAATATTACAGTACAAATAAGAAGGCTTCCGACGCAACACTTGAGGAAGCTGTAGTACGTGGACTGGCAGGCGATAAAGGTTTGTATATGCCTCGTGCCATCAAGGCTTTGCCTCAGTCTTTTTATGATGAGATAGAAAATCTTTCGTTTCAGGAAATAGCTTATCGTGTAGCTGATGCTTTTTTCGGTGAAGATGTTCCTGCCGAAACGTTGAAACACATTGTATACGATACACTTAGTTTTGATGCTCCGGTAGTGAAGGTGAAGGACAATATTTACTCGCTGGAACTGTTTCATGGTCCTACATTGGCTTTTAAGGATGTAGGCGGACGTTTCATGGCACGCTTGCTGGGATATTTCATCCGTAAGGAAGGCAAGAAACAGGTGAATGTACTGGTTGCTACTTCCGGAGATACAGGCAGTGCCGTAGCAAATGGTTTTCTGGGGGTAGAAGGGATTCATGTATATGTGCTTTACCCGAAAGGTAAAGTCAGCGAGATTCAGGAAAAGCAGTTTACTACACTCGGACAGAATATAACGGCTATTGAAGTAGACGGTACGTTCGACGACTGTCAGGCACTGGTGAAGAATGCCTTTATGGATAAGGAACTGAACGAACATATGCAGCTCACTTCGGCAAACTCTATCAATGTGGCCCGTTTCTTGCCTCAGGCTTTTTATTATTTCTATGCGTATGCACAGATGAAAAAGCAAGGAAAAGCAGACAATTTGGTGATTTGCGTGCCTAGCGGAAACTTCGGAAACATAACAGCCGGCCTGTTTGGTAAGCGTATGGGACTACCCGTGAAACGCTTCATTGCGGCAAATAACCGTAATGACATCTTTTATCAATACCTGAAGACTGGAGAATACAGTCCTCGACCCTCAATAGCAACCATTGCCAATGCTATGGATGTAGGAGATCCGAGTAATTTTGCCCGTATCCTCGATTTATATGAAGGTAGTCACGATGCTATAGCATCCGAAATTAGTGGGGAGACTTATACCGACGAACAGATACGTGAAACAGTACAGAAAACTTACGAAGAAACCGGATATCTGCTCGATCCTCATGGTGCATGTGGGTATCGTGCCTTGGCAGAAGACTTGCAGCCTGAAGAAAACGGGGTCTTTCTTGAAACTGCTCATCCGGCGAAGTTCCTGCAAACAGTAGAAGCGATTATCGGTACAGAAGTAAAGATACCCGAAAAGCTACAGGCTTTCATGCGTGGTACAAAACAAAGTGTACCTATGCAAAAAGACTTTACGTCGTTTAAAGCTTATCTGTTGAAACAGTAGTGATTGACAGCTTTTTATGATTCATTTGGGAAAGTGTTTTTATTTTTGCTGAAAAGGCAGAGAAAACATGCTGATGTTTTTTTTATTTTTCTACAAAAGTTGTACTTCTTTGTACAAAAAAATAAGGCTTTTTCCTGATGTTTTATCAGCTTTCCGAACTTGTCTTAAAATGAAGTATAAAGTAAAAATCTTATAGGTTGAAACTTTAATAGTAAAAAATCTCCTGCTTTTAGCCATATAATCAGCATGAATAAAGCTAAAGCAGGGGATTTTTTGTACTCTAACGTATGGATACAATATAAGTAAGTCTGTTATTTTCTATTTTGAGCCTCAAAAGAATGTTAGTTTGCTGATAGGAAGTTAATATAGATTGCTAAGACAATAATAATGTATTGTATGTATGAGGTATAAAGACAAAAAAATCCCGCAGGATTGAAAACAAATCCTGCGGGACATTTTTTGTTATATAGCAGTTCAGATAAAAATATATTTATCTGTTTTTATACATGTTTTCGTAGTAATTCTGATAGTCACCGCTAGTAACGCTCTTTACCCAGTCCTGATTGTTCAAGTACCAGATAATGGTTTTTACAATACCATCTTCGAACTTAGTTTCGGGAGTCCATCCTAGTTCACGAGTAATTTTAGTCGGGTCGATAGCATAACGCTGGTCATGTCCCAAACGGTCTTTTACAAAAGTAATCAGTGAATCGTTTATCCAGTCGATGCGGATTTCACCATTTTCATCCAGTTCTTTTTTCTTCAAAACCTTACGGTAAGCAGGTTCTTCTTCCATTAAACGTCGGATTGTAGCAATGGTAAGTTTTACGATTTCTATATTCTGTTTTTCGTTATGTCCGCCTACATTGTAAATTTCTCCGTTCTTACCCTGGCGTACTACCAGATCGATAGCCTTGCAGTGGTCTTCTACATACAACCAGTCGCGTACGTTTGTACCGTTTCCATAGACTGGAAGGCGTTTTCCTTCAAGGATATTTTTGATAATTAACGGAATCAGTTTTTCCGGGAAGTGATAAGGACCGTAATTGTTTGAGCAACGTGTGATAGTAACCGGCATCTTATAAGTGTCACGATATGCCATTACGATTAAATCGGCACTGGTCTTTGACGCACTGTATGGGCTGTGCGGGCATAAAGGAGTTTCTTCAGTGAAGAAGCCTTCTTCACCCAGCGAACCATATACTTCGTCGGTTGATACCTGATGATAGCGTACATCTTTTCTCCATGTAGGATAACCGTTTTCGTCTTTTCCGGTAACCCATGCACGGCGGGCTGCATCCAGCAGGTTTTGAGTTCCCAGGATATTAGTCTGAAGGAACAGCTGTGGATTTTCTATACTGCGGTCTACGTGGCTTTCGGCAGCGAAATTTACGATATAATCGAATTTATATTCTGAAAAAAGTCGGTCGGCAAGCTCACGGTCGCATATGTTGCCTTTTATGAAAAAGCAACGTTCGTTGTCTACATCTTTGGCAATAGTACCTAGATTTCCGGCATAAGTCAAAGCGTCAAGTATAACAACCTTAATGTCTTCGTGTTTTGCTAAGATATACTTTATATAATTGGCGCCGATAAATCCGGCTGCTCCTGTTACTAAATAAGTTTTCATATAAGATGTTGCTTAAAATCGGTTACAAATTTCGGAAAGTTTTTTTAATCAGGCAAACAATTACTTGTTTAATTCTATTACTTCCAGGTCGGAAAAGTTTCCGTTGTCGATGCTGAAACGTACTAAAGTACGGACCGTATGGAATCCGTATATTCCTGCTGCTCCGGGATTTATGTGCAGTAATCCGAGTGTCTGGTCATATTTCACCTTCAGAATATGTGAATGACCGCTTATAAAAAGCTTGGGAGGATTGGCTAAAAGGACAGAGCGGATAGAAGGATCATATTTACCGGGATATCCTCCTATATGTTTCATCAGTACATCTGCTCCGTCGACAGTGAAGCGTGCTGTTTCAGGAAACGTGTGCCTCATGTCTTGTCCGTCTATATTTCCATATACTGCTTTCAGGGGGCGGAAGGCTGCGAGTCGTTCTGCTACTTCCATCGAACCGATATCGCCGGCATGCCATATCTGGTCGCACGGATCAAAATATTTCAGGTAACGTTCGTCCCAGTAGCCGTGAGTGTCCGATAATAATCCGATTCTTGTCATTTTTTCTTTGGTTTTGTCGGACAAAGATAGTATTTTTGACTCAACCTTGATTCATGGCATTATGGAAAAACAATATAGATATTTTAACCGCGACATAAGCTGGCTTTCCTTCAATCATCGTGTGTTGCTTGAAGCTGATGACGATGATTTGCCATTGTATGAGCGGATAAACTTCATTGCAATTTATTCATCCAATCTGGAGGAGTTCTATAAGGTCCGTGTTGCCGAACATAAAGTTGTTGCTTCCGGTGGAAAAAGCGAAGACATGACTGTAGACCAGGCACATGAGCTGATTCGTAAAATTGCGGAGATAGTCAATGCACAACTGGAAGACAGAATCCGGATTTACGAGCAGAAGATATTGCCCGGACTCCGTCAGAATCATATAATCTTTTATCAGTCGAAAAGGGAAGTGGAAGATTTTCACCGTGATTTTGTACATCGCTTTTTCATGGAGGAAGTATTTCCTTACTTGCAACCGGTAAAGATTGAAAAAGAGAAGGTCAGGATGTTTCTTCGTGATAAACGCCAGTATCTGGCGGTACGGGTGCGTTGCCATGAAACAGAACGGATGGAGTATTTCATTATCAAGATGCCATACAGCAAGGTTCCTCGTTTCGTGGAACTTCCCAAACAAGGTGATAATTATTATCTGATGTTTCTGGAGGATATCGTAAAGGCTAATCTTGCTGAAGTTTTTGTCGGCTACGATGTAGATTGCAGCTATTGCTGTAAAATTTCGCGTGATGCGGATGTATTTGTAGATGATGTTCCTTCGGAAAATATGGTGGAGAAACTGAAAGAGAAAGTTAAGAAGCGTAAGATTGGAGCGATAGCACGTTTTGTGTACGATCGTAAGATGCCTGCTGATTTCCTGGAGTTTCTGACCGATGCTTTTTCTATCGACAATGAGGAACTGGTTCCGGGAGATAAACATTTGAATTTGGAAGATTTGTCTTCACTACCTAATCCGAATCCAGATTTGAAGCCTTTGGCTAAGCCGGTTCCGATGAGGCTTTCCGGACTGGAAGGTAAGAATTTTATGTATCGCCGGATAGCTCGTAAGGATTTGATGTTGCATTATCCGTATCATAGTTTCGAGCATTTTACACATTTTCTTTACGAAGCCGTTCACGATCCCTTGTGTCGGGAGATTATGATTACCCAATATCGGGTAGCCGAACATTCGGAGGTTATCAATACGCTGATTGCCGCCGCGCAAAACGGTAAACAGGTAACAGTGTTTGTAGAGCTGAAGGCTCGTTTCGACGAAGAAAACAATCTGGCTACGGCCGAACTGATGAAGAAAGCCGGAATCAGGATACTATACAGTATTCCGGGACTCAAGGTACATGCTAAGGTCGCACTTGTATTACGTTATAATAAGAAAGGGGAACAAATACGTAGCTATGCCTATGTAAGTACAGGAAATTTCAATGAGAAAACAGCTAAGATTTATTCCGATATTGCGCTATTTACGTGCAATCGGGTGATAGTGGAAGATATGCATACGCTGTTTCGCTTTTTGCGTAAGGAAGTGGATGAACCTCGGTTTAAACGTTTGCTGATAGCTCGTTTTAACTTGCTTCCGGAATTAAAACGCATGATTCATCATGAAATTGCTTTGGCTAAAGCTGGCAGGCAGGGGAGAATTATTCTTAAGATGAATGCTTTACAAGACCTCACCATGATAGACGAACTGTACAAAGCAAGCGAGGCCGGGGTAAAAATAGATCTGATTGTACGAGGAATATGCTGTCTGGTTCCCGGAGAGTCGTTTAGTAGCAATATTCGTGTTACCCGTATTGTCGACAGTTTTCTGGAACATGCCCGCGTATGGTATTTCGGTAATGATGGAGATCCGCGGTTGTTTATCGGTTCTCCTGATTGGATGAGGCGTAATCTGTATCGCCGTATAGAGGCTGTAACACCTGTTTTGGACAAGAGCTTGAAGCAGGAATTAATAGATATGCTCGATATGCAGCTTCGTGCTAACTGGAAAGCTTGCTGGGTAGACAAGGAACTGAAGAATATATTCAAACGTACTCCTGACGAACCGAAAGTACGTGCTCAATATGATTTTTATCAGTATTTGTATAAGAAAAATATTGAGTGAGGATTTGTAGGGAGAGGTTATTCGTTTATTCTGTCTTCTAATAAAGAGTGTGGGTAGTTGATGACATAAATTTTGCCATTATAAGTTACAATTTTAACCAATTCATTTTTATTTATAGCTGCCATATAAAACTTACCTAATTTAGGAGAGTGGAAAGTTCCAACATATCCTAAAAAACCTCCGTTTCCAGTAACCATTCTATTTTCCGCCTTGACACGCATGTTCCCTAAACCTACCTTTGC
>ENA-ORTJ01002253-ORTJ01002253.1-human-gut-metagenome-genome-assembly--contig:-NODE-2253-length-10430-cov-2.738699_pt1 | contig 10430 bp, 6 predicted proteins | sample MGYA00242069_ERZ509187 | MGnify/ENA primary metagenome ERZ509187 (study PRJEB26280, sample SAMEA2338779) | human gut metagenome | biome: human gut; feature: human-associated habitat; material: faeces... | reverse complement strand
GTCCTTCACATGGTAGCGGATGTCGAGGAACTCTTGCAGGTTGCAATATGCGATAATGCACAAATACAAGTTTCTAATGTATTGGCAAGCCCTGTAAAATGAAAACAAGTGTACTCTTTCGTTGTGGCAGCATTATACATAACTCCATTATCTGTTATTTCTGCTATCAGATATTTATATTGTTCATTTATCACATCCTCTGCATTCATAAGCAAATGCTCTGCTAAGTGTGAAAGTCCATTAAATTCATCTGATTCATACGAACTTCCCTGTTTTACCCATAATCCACAAGAAACCGTTTTCACTTCTGGAATTTTATGCAAAATAATTTTTAATCCATTCTCTAAATAAGCATTTAAAACATCATACACACTTTTCTTTTCCTTTCCTATTCTCCTGTTGTTTTTTATTATATAGAATCCATCTAAATTTGTAATATAAGTAACCAGAAACAAAAAAGTTTCCATTTATGTATATACTAAATTTATTAACATACATTGTCTTTTCTTTTTTCCTGCGATATAATTTATTTCAAAATATATGTTGATTAGAGGTGAGCACTGCTGTCTTCCACAGAGAATTCGGCTGTGTAATCACGTAAATAAAAACGTCGATGCGTTAACAAACTGATTAACAGTAATAGACGAAAAGCTGTGGTCTGAGTCACCTCGTACCAGTCAAAGCTGTAATTAAATAGATACAGATCCACAGTGCCTTTTCAAAATATATCAGAGATGGAAATAAATACCCAGTGTCAACTGGGAGAAAGGAAAAATCCAATTACCATCTAAGATAATTGGATTATACGTATTACAAATGAGTGTCAGAAATGCAGGAAAAACAATCCGCGAAGCACGGATCAAAGCGGGGTTAACACAGGAACAGTTATCCGAAGGGGTATGTTCTGTTCTCTCTCTTTCAAGAATCGAAAATGGTTCCGCCGGTGTCAGTCCTGTCACATTTCAAGCACTTATGGCTCATGCGGGTGCTCCCTGCGAAGTTTACCCGATCTTTGCAAGCAGAACAGACTTTGACTGTTTCTATACCCTCAATCGTGCGCGCTTCTATCTGGGGTCCTGGCAGTTAAGTCAGGCATATGAGGAATTAAATAAGCTGGAAGAATGGAACTTTGCAGATAACAAACTCTATTATCAGGAATATCTTTATTTAAACGGTCAGATTCAGGTGTGTTCTGGCTGTGCAGACCATCATGCCCTTTATGACCTTTTTTCTTCCGCGCTCCATATAACACGTCCTGAAATTGACTATTCAGATTTTCATCATCTTTTATTATCTATTGTTGAAATCGAACTGCTTATTGGCGTTGCACAGGAATTACTTTATCTGGGAAAAAGCGATCTTTGTTATAACATCTGTTCACAAATTGCTTCCTATCTTGCAAACGCTGAAATCGATTACCTGAAAAAAGATTCTTTATATGCACAATACGCCATTGTCTACACAAAATATTTATTAGAAATGAAAGATTACAACGAGGCTCTTTCCATAGCAGACAGTAACCGCCACAAAATGGTACAGAATTCTGATGATTCCGCTTTATTGGAATTAACTTTTCTGACTTCTCTGGGTTACTATTATACTGGCGAAATTGAAACTGCCTACACCTATTTTAAGAATACCTTTTATGCGGCTCATTCCATTGAAAGCTGCTATGCCACCATTTGCAGAAACTATGTTTTAAGCAGACATCTGTTTTCACTAGATGATTACCTGGCACAAATGGATGATATTCCTCTGATTATTTTTCCAATCAAAAAAGCCATAAACACCTCTGATTTAACAGATGGTACTTATGACTTTTTCTCCCCTGACATTTTAACAATTGGCAGATTAATTCATGACCTTCGTACCGAACAGAGTATTTCACAGATTGTATTATGTCAGGGATTATGTTCGAAATCCAAGCTTTCAAAAATTGAAAATGACACCCTGCAGCCAGATATCTTTTTAACAGAGGCTTTATTACAGCGGCTTGGCAGATCAGAACGCGGTTTTACTTTCTGGGGAAGCGAACGTGAAAGTAAAATCTATGAATTAAAATTTAAGTTAATGCATACTCCAAAATATCAGATTGATACCGTGTCACTGCATTTAAGCCAATTAGGTTCTGTACTTACTCAAAAAGATGTTTTACCAAAACAATTATTTGATTTAAGTTACGCAATAAACAGTACACTATCTTCTCAGGAAAAAATAAAAATTTTGTCAAATGCATTATCATACACTCTGCCAGATTTTGATATACATCTTATTTATAATTATCGATTATCATGGGCAGAACTTTCACTCTTAACAAATATTGCTATTAACTATCAATCAATTGACCCAAATAAAAGTATTTTATATTTTTCTAAAATTCTTGACTATTGCGGATTAAATTCATTTGATATTTGTTTTACAGCCACTTTTCTTTCGCCTGTTTTGACATTTTTTTGCACCAATTTGTACATAGACAAACATTTTTACAAATTATTAGATTTATTCTCCGAAAAATATTTTAGTGCTCAAAAGAAAGTCTTATGCAATTTAGGATACTTCTTTTTTTATTATGCGCAGGCTCTTGGAGAAGTTCACAACTATACTATGGTAAAATGTTATGGTCATTATGCCTGCGCTATTCAGGAGCTTTATGAAACTAAACCAAATTCCGATGTTCTAAAAGAATACTTATTGAAAGATTTTGATATCACTCTGGTTTAGGCAATCCATTGAACCCCATCAATTACAGTTTCTCCATAAGGCACAATCCCATCACTGCTTACTCCACCAAACAATGTAAGCAGTGAACAGACAAGCATCATTCCTGCAACCATCTTTTTCATTTTGTTTTTCAGATTTTTCTTCATGTTTTTCTCTCCTCTTCATTTGTTTTTCATCTCCATTTTATCTGCCTCCACAAAAAAAGAACACTACATAAACGGAAACTTTTTTGGTTCCATTTATGTAATGTTCCTTTTTGTTTTCTGCTTTTATTTACCTTGCATCTCATGTTCGCCATCATGAAAACATTATTTTCCTGCGACCGCTACCCCATGAAATTCGACCGCAAATGGTCCGTCATAATCTTTATCTTTATAACGCTCGGTGGAAAATGCCATATCTTTCTGTAATTCCAATAGATTGCCGCTGACGGAACCTCCGGTTACCGGCGTCACTTTCTCACCGTCAGAAAGATATGCCAGACGGATCTCGCCGCCAAAATATCCGCTTAAGCTATCCATGGAGAAGTCAGAAAAACTTACCACATAAAGGTATGGTTCTTTTTTCATCTCCTCAAGAGTTTTAGTGCCGTTATCCAGTTTTACCGCACTGTAGATTCCGGTCGGCTCGACACCTAAATAGTATGCAAACCGGGCATTTCCATGAATTGCCTTCAGTTCTCCCTCTTTTAATAGTGTAATATCTTTCATCGGGATTCCCTCACTTGAATAAGGATTGGATGCATGGAGCGTGATATTTAATTTTTCTCCCTGCACTTTTTCTCCCTGCACATCCATTCCTGCCTGATAGTTAGAATAACCCGGATAGACCATGCCAGAGGATGACCGATCCATGTAAAAATCTATCAGTGTACGCACATTTTTTCCGGAAAGAAGCAGCTTATAGTTTCCTTTTTCCGGTGCTTCTGTCGCCCTTGCCCTGTCGCATACCCGTTCCAATGCTTCTTTTGCCTGTGCCGTCAGTGCCTCTGTGTCAAGATCATCATATGCGAACTCCTGATACTGCTCGACATCCTGTGGTGTGATACACTGTACGACAAACTCTCCGTTCACACTGCTTTTTTCATAAGAAACATCAATGCCCTCTGAATTGTAAATCGCAGTCGTTGTTTTTTCCATGAAAAACTCAGCCGTATTGATGAATGCATCTTCCTGCACATCCACACAGTAAAGTGCTTTTACAAATGCATCTCCGATCTCCTCAAGGCTTTTTCCACAAAGTGTGCTTTTCACCTGCACTTTATCCTCTTTTTTCCCTTTTGGAAGTTCAAAAAATGGATTGTTTACAAAGGAAGCTGCGTAATAAGCACCTTTTACCGCCTCATCTACTTCCTCCTGTGTCATCTCCGGAAAAATGTTGATATTTGCGGAACCACGCATTTTCTTTCCGTCTGTCTCAAAATCACGGTAAATGGTAACCGCAGACACCGCATCCTGTTTCATCCTGCGCATATCAAGTTCTTTTTTTATAAAATAAAGTTCTGCACCCTCGACTGTTTTCTCTGTCACAAGGTAGGTTTCTATCTGAAATTTCCGAATTGCCTGTAATATTTTTTCACGCATCTGTCTCTCTCCTTTTTATCCCAATCTGATTCTGGCTTTGATATATGGGCCGCCGTCCGATACTTTTACCCATTCTTTGTGTCCTTTTCCACAGTAGCCGGTTCCTGCAAGTTCACATTTATCGGACATCATGGAAATGGATTTTAACAAGTCCGGGACATATCCGGTCAAAACGATCGGAGAAAATACTTTTCCGGTAAATTTACCGTCTTTGATTTCTCTTGCAATGTCAACTAAGCACTGGATTCCCCAGTTTTTCGGATCTTCCATGCCGCTGCTCGCATTTTCCAGATAAAACCCATAGGAAATAGAGGAAATCATATCTTCCACTTTATCGGTGCCTGGTTCAAAGAAAGTATTGGTCATCCGCGTGTACGCTTTGTGGCTGTTCTTTTCCCTTCTTCCGTTTCCGGTCGGTTTTGTGCCAAGTGCCATAGCAGCCTGTGCATCACAGATTCCGGTCTTCAAGATTCCTTTATCAATGATGACGGTATCCTGCGCAAGTGTTCCCTCATCATCAAAGAAGAAGGTTGCTGTCTCAGATGCTGCTGCAGCACCGTCATGCATGGTAACTAACGGGGATGCCACATATTCGCCAATGTATTTTTCTGCCAGCGCACGTTTTTTCACAAACATATCCATTTCAACGCCATGTCCGAACGCTTCATGTACGATCATACCTGTGACATCCGGTGCACAGATGCAGTCATATTCGCCCGGAGTGATCGGTTCACTTGTGGCAAGATCGTTGAGTTTCTGCACTAATGATGGAATTTTTGTTTCCATGTCATCTAAAATTTCCATTCCGCCACAGCCGGAGCAGCTGTCAAATGCCATCTTCATCTCCTCGCCCTTCGGGATCAGTCCCATGATCATGCCGTTTGTCCACATGACGTTCTGCGTCATGTCTTTGTTTGGAGATAAAAATAATTTGTGATAAATCTGGTAAACGCATGCTGTCTTGATCTCAACGATTTTTTCATCCTGTGCCATTGCTTTTTCACGCACTGCGCCAAGGCGTTTTACGATCTCCTCATCGCCTAATTCTTCCGGCAAAACTTCATAGTCAGTGCTTTTTTCAAAATGATATGCTTCGTCCGGAATTTCTGGATACTGTTTCACTTTCATGTCATCCGGAAGCTTTTTTGCCCACGGCATCACATGATTTTTTACTTCCTCTGCAATGGTGTCAATCTCATTCTCATCAATGTGGCTGAACGCATATTCTCCATAGCTCTCGCCATCGTATACTTTTACCACATATCCTAACTCCACAAACATGTTCTCCGTGATGCTGATTCCCTGTTTTGAAATGGTGTACTGTTTGCCTTTTGAATCTGTCATCAGAATGGATGCATACGAATATGTCTGCAGCAATCTATCTAATAATTGTTTCAGAACCGGTTTTTTCTGTTCGATCAGTCTACTGGATGTAACCTTCATTCCTTTTCCCTTTACCTTTCATGTTTTCGTCGTCCTTATCGACTATCTCAGTATAGAAAATGGTGTTATATTTGTAAATAGCTTTCATGTAAGTGGTAAAATTTGTACCGTAAGACGTAAAAAAAGACCTTGCAGAGTTTATACACTCCACAAAGTCTTTTTCATCTTTTATAAATAATATTGCCTGTTTTATTTGAAGTAAGCCACACCGGATTCAAAGATCTTGATATCCTGCTCACCATAGATGTTCATCGCAACACTTCTGTCACGTCTCTCGGAGTGAGCCATCTTGCCAAGTACACGTCCATCCGGGCTTGTGATACCTTCGATCGCCATGTAGGAACCGTTGACATTCCATTCTTCATCCATGGTCGGAACTCCTGCTTCATTCACATACTGGGTAGCAACCTGTCCGTTTGCAAAGAGCTTGTCTAGCCACTCCTGTGGTGCTACGAAACGGCCTTCGCCATGGGATGCCGGATTGCAATATACTTTTCCAAGCTCTGCACCCTGTAACCATGGGGACTTGTTGGAAACAACTTTTGTGTAAACCATTTTGCTCACGTGACGTCCGATGGTGTTGTATGTTAAGGTTGGTGACTCAGCTGACTGTGGGCGGATCTCTCCGTAAGGAACCAATCCTAATTTGATCAGTGCCTGGAATCCGTTACAGATACCAAGTGCAAGTCCGTCTCTCTCATTTAACAGCTTCATGACTGCCTCTGTCATCTTTGCATTGCGGAATGCTGTCGCAAAGAATTTTGCGGATCCATCCGGTTCGTCACCGGCGGAGAATCCGCCCGGGAACATGATGATCTGGGACTGTTCGATTGCTTTTGCAAATTCATCTACGGATTCACGGATATCGTTTGCATTCATGTTTTTGAATACCTTTACAATCGTATTGGCACCTGCACGCTCAAATGCATCCGCACTGTCGTACTCGCAGTTGGTTCCCGGGAATACAGGGATGAATACAGTTGGTTTTGCCACTTTGTTTTTGCATACATAAACGCTGTCTGCTTTGTATAATCCTGTTTTAACTTCGTCTTTATTCTCTGTTGCACGGGTTGGGAAAACTTTTTCTAACGTAGCTGTCCATGCATGTAATGCATCCTCCATGGAAATTCTCATGTCACCGTAAATAAAGCTCTCTTCCTCATTTACCCATCCGACAAGTGCTTCATATCCTGCAAGTCCTGCTGCATCAAATGCTGCTTTTACCTCTGCAACCTTTTCTGCCGGAACTTCAGCAACAATGTTACCGAATCCCGGAGCAAATAATGTTTCTTTGGAAACATCTTCACTTACTGTAACACCAAGCTTGTTACCGAATGCCATTTTGCTGACTGCTGCTGCAAGTCCTTTTCCGTCAAGTGCATAAGCGGATACGATCACACCAGCCTGGATCAGTGCATGGATGGTATCGTATAATTTCATGACCTGTGCGTAATCCGGAAGGTCAAATTCATCTTTTTTAATTGTAAACAGTACTAACTGATCTCCCACTGCTTTTAATTCCGGTGTGATGATATCTTTTTCTTTTGCGATATCCACTGCGAAGGAAACAAGTGTTGGTGGAACGTCAATATCATTGAATGTTCCGGACATGGAATCTTTTCCACCGATGGATGGAAGCCCGAAGCCGATCTGTGCATTGTAAGCACCGAGTAATGCTGCAAATGGCTGGCTCCAGCGTTTTGGATCCTCGCTCATTCTGCGGAAGTACTCCTGGAAAGTGAAACGTACTTTCTTGTAATCACCGCCTGCAGTTACGATTCTGGATACCTTCTCCAGTTCCTTGCCCAGCTCATCATCGCCCATTGCGCTGGATAAGGATTCTAATACTGCGTAAACAGATCCGTGGTATGGGCTCCAGCTTGATAAGTATGGATCAAAACCATAAGACATCATGGTCACGGTGTCGCAGTCTCCCTTTGCAACCGGAAGCTTTGCAACCATGGACTGAGTCTCTGTGAGCTGATATTTTCCACCGAATGGCATGTAAACGCTGTTCACACCGATGGAACCGTCGAACATCTCCACAAGACCTTTTTGGGAGCAGACATTTAAGTCTGCAAGCTCTGTCATCCATGCGGCTTTCATATCATTTGCCGCAACTGCCTCTGCTACCTTTGGTGCTGCGATCTTTTTGAAATAATTTTCTTTTTCCTCAGGCATCTCAACTTCTACGTTGGTCTCCTGATGTGCACCGTTTGTATCTAAGAATGCTCTGGAAAGATTTACGATCTCTTTTCCTCTCCACTCTAATACAAGTCTTGGATCTTCTGTCACAACTGCAACTTCCACAGCCTCTAAGTTCTCCTCAGCTGCGTATCCTAAGAAGGTCTTAACATCCTCCGGAGCTACAACAACTGCCATACGCTCCTGGGATTCAGAGATTGCAAGCTCTGTTCCGTCAAGTCCGGCGTATTTTTTCGGAACTTTATCTAAGTTAATGCGAAGTCCGTCTGCTAATTCACCGATTGCCACAGACACACCGCCTGCACCGAAATCGTTACATTTTTTGATGATGTGGGCAACTTCCTCACGGCGGAATAATCTCTGGATCTTACGCTCGGTCGGAGCATTACCTTTCTGGACTTCTGCACCACAAACGGAAGTAGACTGCGTATTGTGCGCTTTAGACGAACCGGTTGCACCACCGATACCGTCACGTCCTCCAAGTAAGATAATGATATCTCCCGGATCAGAAGTCAGTCTCTGAACTGCACGTCTTGGAGCAGCACCCATAACGGCACCGATCTCCATACGTTTTGCGACATAGTCTGGATGATATACTTCTTTTACATAACCGGTTGCAAGTCCGATCTGGTTACCATAGGAGCTGTAACCGTGAGCTGCCTCGCGGACAATTTTCTTCTGTGGAAGTTTTCCCGGTAAAGTATCTTTCACAGATACAGTCGGGTCTGCTGCTCCTGTCACACGCATTGCCTGGTATACATAAGTACGTCCTGACAACGGATCACGGATTGCTCCGCCAAGACAGGTTGCCGCACCACCGAAAGGCTCAATCTCCGTCGGATGGTTATGTGTCTCATTCTTGAAGTTGACAAGCCACTCTTCGGTCTGTCCGTCCACTTCTACTGGAACAACAATGGAGCATGCGTTGATCTCATCGGATTCTTCCTGATCCTGTAATTTTCCTTCTTTTTTCAGACGCTTCATGGCAAGTAATGCGATATCCATTAAGCAGACAAACTTGTCGGAACGTCCTTCGTAAAGATTTTTGAATGTATTCAGATAGTCATTGTAAGTCTCTTCGATCGGTTTTTTGTAAAATCCATCATCAAACTTCACGTCCTTTAACTCTGTGGAGAATGTCGTATGACGGCAGTGGTCTGACCAGTAGGTATCAAGAACACGGATCTCTGTTACGGATGGATCTCTGTGTTCTTCCTTTTTAAAGTAATTCTGGATATGTAAGAAATCCTTGAATGTCATAGCAAGATTTAAAGAACTGTAAAGCTCTTTCAACTGTGCTTCCGGCATATCTGCAAATCCCACAAAAGAGATCACATCTGCAGGATCTTCAAAATTCTGTACCAAAGTCTCCGGTTTCTCAAGACCTGTCTCTCTGGAATCAACCGGGTTGATGCAGTGATGCTTGATCGCCTCCAACTGCTCCTCTGTCACTTCGCCCTCGATCACGTAGGTTGTTGCGGTGCGGATGACCGGCTCTTCCTCTTCGTTTAATAATTTTACACACTGTTCTGCGGAGTCTGCTCTCTGATCAAACTGTCCCGGTAAATATTCTACAGAAAAAGTTTTTGCATTGCCAAGTTCGAAGGTTTCCTCGAAAACCGTATCTACCGGCGGCTCTGAAAAAACAGTGACCAGTGCCTTCTTGTAGGTCTCCTCTGAAATATTTTCTATATCATAACGAATCAGTTCACGTACACCTGTCACGGAAGAAATTCCAAGATAGCTCTTAATCTCAGCCTGTAACTCTTTTGCCTTGACTGCAAAAGCCGGTTTCTTTTCTACATAAACTCTTCTTACCTTGCTCATAAATGTTCCCTTTTCCTTTCGCGATATGTTTTCTTTTATTCTGCTTCTGGCATGATTTTTTCTGCCACGCCAGATATTACGCTTCGCAATTATGACGTACTGAGTCATTGCGATTCAATCTTAGGATAGTATAACATATGGTATTAGATTAGCATAATTAATATATTTAATTTGTTTTATAAGTTTATTTAATATTTCTTATGACTGGTCATGCAGGCAATTATCATCATCTGTTCCATCGTATCCCGTTCCAATCATAATTCTCTATCGCACCTGCACTATAACTATAAGAATTGATTGACACAATTATAAGTAGGTCTTATAATTATATCTATTCAGGCACATCTGTCTGTATATACGCACATTATCATCTGAGGTTTTCTCTGACATGGAAACCCTGTAGGAAAGGTACACACATTTTTATGGATATTAACTACGAGTTATATAAAGTTTTTTATTATGTTGCAACCTCTTTGAGTTTTTCCGAGGCAAGTAAACAGTTATTTATTTCACAGTCGGCTGTCAGCCAGTCGATCAAGACGTTGGAGAAAAAATTAGAGCAGCCTCTTTTCATCCGGAGCACGAAAAAAGTACAGCTCACCCCTGCCGGGAAGGTACTCTTAAAACATAAGTTAGCGATGAAATTGGCAG
>ENA-ORTJ01002242-ORTJ01002242.1-human-gut-metagenome-genome-assembly--contig:-NODE-2242-length-10461-cov-7.902652_pt1 | contig 10461 bp, 9 predicted proteins | sample MGYA00242069_ERZ509187 | MGnify/ENA primary metagenome ERZ509187 (study PRJEB26280, sample SAMEA2338779) | human gut metagenome | biome: human gut; feature: human-associated habitat; material: faeces... | reverse complement strand
CCGGCAGCGCCAGCTGACACAGGTGGAACGCACCGGTCAGGTTCACGTCCAGCATGTGCTGCCATTCTTCCGGGGTGATGTCGGTGAACAGCTTCTGCTGTGCGATGCCGGCATTGCTCACCAGCACATCCACCCGACCCAGCGCCTGTTCCGCCGCACGGAACGCCAGCTCGCAGCTGGCCCGGCTGGCCACATCGCACTGCACCGCCGTGATGCCCGGCAGCTCCGCTTCCAGCGCGGCCGCCGCCTCGGCATTGCTGTGGTACAGCACCGCCACGCGGTAGCCCGCCGCATAAAAGGCCCGGGCCGCCGCAGCACCAATGCCCCGGTCGCCGCCGGAGATCAGCACCGTGCGCCCGTTTGCGGGCACCGCCGCGCTCTGGGGCTGCGGCTCTTCTGCCGGTTCCGGTTCCGAAACCGGGGTCGGCTCTGCCGGTTCTGCCGGAGCCGCACTGCGGGGTTCCAGAACCCGGGTGGGTTCGTCCGGAACGATCTCTGCCGGTGTGGTTTCCGGCACCGGGGCCGGAGCAGCCGACGCTTTTTCCGGTTCATACACCGGCTCTTCCTCCGGTGTGTCAAAGGTCAGTTCAAACTCGTCTTCGTACAAGAGTACTGCCCTCCTGTCGTGTTCTCTGCAGCGTGCCATTTGCACCCTGCAGGAAGGATCCGCGGCCCATCGCCCGGCAGAGCAGCGCTCTGTCTCATTTCTCCGGTCAAGTCCGGTCCTGCGGCGCGCCCGCCGGGGTATTCAGATGGGTTTCGACAAGATACCATTGAATAATATAGCACAATTTGCTGAAAAAAGAAAGTGGAAGCTGCTCACTTTTCCACGCAGCTTCCACTTTTTTACGGTTTCTTCATATTCTCGGCGGGCGGTGCGGGCCGTTTCCACTTCGGCCGTGCGGCCAGCCGCACCCGCAGATCCTTGAAAAACGCCTGCAGCAGTGCTCCGGCTTCCTCGGCCCGCAGGCCCTGCTCCACCATCGGGTGGTGGTTGAACGGCAGGGCAAACAGGTCCGTCACACTGCCGCAGCACCCGGCCTTGGCATCGGCCGCGCCGTACACCACCCGCCGGATGCGGCTGTTCAGGATGGCCCCCGCGCACATGGGGCAGGGCTCCAGCGTGACGAACAGCTCACACTCCCACAGCCGCCAGCCGCCCAACGCCTTGCAGGCCGCGTCGATGGCCAGCAGCTCGGCATGATGCAGGGCGTTCTTTTCCGTCTCGCGGGTGTTGTGGGCCGCCGCCACGATCTGCCCGTTGCGGGCCACCACAGCCCCCACCGGCACTTCGCCCAGTGCGGCCGCCTTGCGCGCCTCGTCCAGCGCGGCACCCATCAGTTCAAAATCGGTCATGCGTTCTCCTTTTATCCTGCGGCAAATACCAGCAGATTATTCACTGTATGCAGTACCCAGCCCGGCCATACGCGGCCGGTGCGCTGCCGGATGGTTCCCAGCAGCACCCCCAGCACCAGCGCATAGGCGATTCCGGCCGCTCCGCCGTGCTGCACCGCAAACAGCGCCGCCTGCACGCACACTGCCGCCCGGGGTCCCAGCGGCCGCAGCAGCCCCTGCACCGCGCCCCGGAACACCAGTTCCTCAGCCAGCGGAGCCGCCGCGCAGTGCAGCGCAAAGCTCTGCCCGGCTGCACTCAACGGCAGGGCGGCACAGACGGCCGCCAGCGCCCGTCCCGCCGGCAGGTACGCCAGCGCACAGCCAAAGGCCGCCAGCAGAGCTGCCGTCCGATTTTGTGGTCTGTGCATGGCTCTGCCTCCCTTCCGTCTGGCCTATCTTATCACAGCAGCGGTCGAACGCGCAAGTATTTTGCGTTCTGCCGCGTCAAATGTTGCCCAACCAATTGACTTTGCCCGTCGGGTTCTGGTATAATGCTTTTCGACGTTTTTGTTGAAAACGTTGTCTAACAGATTTTACCGGAAATCCGGAGGTATTTTATGATCCGCATTCTCACCGATTCTGCGTCCGACATCCTGCCCGCCGAGGCAGAACAGCTGGGCGTGACCGTGATCCCCCTGAACGTGACGCTGGAGGACGGCACCGTGCTGCGTGACGGCATCGACAAGACCCCCAGCGAATACTACGCCCTTTTAAAGGAGTGTCACAAGCTGCCCACCACCAGCCAGCCCAGCCCGGAGCTGTTCGAGCGGTTCTATCAGGACGCCGCCGCTGCCGGGGACGAGGTGCTGGGCATCTTCCTGTCCCATGAGCTGTCCGGCACCTGGCAGTGCGCCAGACTGGCCGCTGACCTTGTCAACGTGGACAACGTGCTGTTCGTGGACAGCGCCAACGTCTGCCTGGGCGAAGGGCTGCTGGTACGGCTGGCTGTGCAGCTGCGCGCCGCCGGTAAGACGCTGGTGCAGATCGCCACCGACCTGGAGCACGCCAAGGAGCACCTGCATCTGGTTGCCGCCATCGACGACCTGAAGTACCTGCGCAAGGGCGGCCGCCTGCCCGCCGCTGTGGCCGTGGCCGGCGGCATGCTGGGCATCAAGCCGCTCATCACCATCAAGGAAGGCAAGGTAGCCATGGCCGGCAAGGCACGCGGCCTGCCCGGTGCCTACGTTGCGCTGTTCAAAAAGGTAGAAGAGCTGGGCGGCATCAGCGCCGCCGTGCCTGCGCTGGCCGGTTATACGCTGTCTGCCCGCGAGGTGCAGCCCATCCAGACCTACCTGCAGGACAACCTGCAGTGTGCCGAGCCGCTGGTGCGGCAGATCGGCTGCGTCATCGGCACCCACGCCGGTCCCGGTGCCTTTGGTCTGGCCTTCTTTGATCAGGGACTGGAACTGTAAGCATCCTGAAACGCGAGACAGGCTTCCTCGAAAGGAAGCCTGTCTCTTTTTTATTCCAATCAGCAGTCAATCCAGATGGTGCCGCTTGCAGAAGCGCTTGCTCACGGCGTACATGGCCACCCACAGGCCCACGGCCAGCACAAGATAGAGCGGATTCTTCATGGAGCTCACCAGCGACTGACCGAACACCGCCATCATGGCCACCATCACGCCCTTGCCCAGCAGCATCGTGATGAGATAACGCTTCTCGTCAAAGTCCGAGATGCCGAAGGCCAGATGCATGAAGGAGCTGGGCGCAAAGGGCAGCAGCATGAGCATGAACAGCGACGACGTGTCGAAGTGGTTGACCCACTGCTGGGCTTTTTCCAGCTTGGGCCAGCGGCCGGCGATCTTCCAGAAACAGCGCTTGACGATGCGCCGCCAGAGCAGGAACATGAGGGTTCCGCCCAGCGCCACCCCGATCCAGCTGTACAAAAAGCCCAGGATGCCGCCGTGGGCTCCCACGTTCAGGGCCACGATGGCAATGAGCGGCAGCGGCGGAAAGAACGACTCCACCACGGCCAGCGTGATGGGGGCCAGCGGCCCCAGATCACCAAAGCGGTCCAGCAGTGTCTGCCAGTATTCCAGCGTGCCCAGCTGATGGGCCCACTGCAGCAACGTATGTTCCATTTGCGTTTTCCCAGTCCCTTCTGTTCCAAGCGGCGGCCGCACAGCCGCCTGCTGATAGTATATCCCGTTTGTATGACAGAGCCATGAACAGACCGTAGCAGTTCTGTATGCACGACCCTCTGCCCTATAAAACGAAACAGAACAGGAACTTCCTGCAAAAGAAAAAGAATTCTGTATTCTTGTCAGTTCTCCGCGGACTTTTCGGCGCGGTTCTTCAGCCGCTCCAGCTGGGCTGCGCGCTGCTTGTTCCAGCGGGCAAGCAGGGCCTCATCCGGCAGCTGCAGGCAGCGGGCAAAGCTCCAGTGCAGCCCGTCGCGGCGGGCCAGCTTGTACGCAAATTTATTTTGCAACAAATCACTAACATAATCAGCTTGTAGCGCTGGAACACGCCGCCGCTCACGGCATTGCCGGAACCGGCACAGTGCGGGCACCGGCTCAGGGTGTACCAGCTGTTGCTGCCCTTTTTCAGCCAGACATCGTCCGGGGTCAGGGCGGTGCCGCACTCCGGGCAGTTCATCGTGTAGATCTTGGGGTCGGTGCGCCAGGCGTACTGCTCCACATAGCCGTGGAACACCTCAAAATCACGGTATTCGCCGGGGGCCGGGCACAGGCTGGCCTGCAGGCTCTCGTCCTCGGTGGGGTAAGCGGCAAGACCGGCCCGCAGGTCCAGCAGACGGCAGACATCGGCGGTGTACAGCGTGTCGGACAGCGCATCGTGGAACTGCCGTTCCATGGGGATGCCCATCCGGGTCACGACGCTTTCCAGCGTCATGCCCTCGCCCTCCTTGCGGGGGTGCTCCCGCAGGAACACCTGCTGCAGGTCGTACCACACAGTGGGGCGGCTCTCGTCGATGTTGCACAGGAACAGGTTCTGCTTGAGCACCGGCACGTCATCCATGCCCCACTCGGCAAACTCGGCATCCGGGCCGCACCACTGCATGAAGCGGCGCAGGCCCTGCACGATGGGTTCGCCCTTGTCCAGGTCGGCCTGGGTCAGGCCGGTGACCTTGGCGATGTGGTGCTGCAGCTTGCGGAAGATGCGGGGACGCAGATGGATGGAAAAGGTGTCCAGCACGTTGGCATCCTCGTCGATCTTCACGGCACCGATCTCCACGATCTCGCCCCGGAAGGTCTGCTGCACCCCGTGATAATTAAAGGTGTAGGGCTGGTAGCCGATGTTCCATTCCAGATCAAATAAAACCAGATTGCGCGGCATTGTTTTTTATTCCTCTCGTAAAATAAACTTCTCCACAGCTTCGGCCACGCCGTCGTGGTTGTTGTCGGCAGTGGTGATGTAGTCGGCGGTGTCCTTTACCGGCTGCTCGGCGTTCTGCATGGCCACGCCCACCCCGGCGTAGGCGATCATGGACCGGTCGTTGAGGCCGTCGCCGCAGGCCATCAGGTTGTCCCGGGTCAGGCCCATGTGGTCCAGCAGGGCCGCCAGGCTGGCGTCCTTGGCCACCCCCAGGGGCACGCACTCAATAAAGAAGGGGCTGGAGGGGTACAGGTCCATGCGCCCGGCAAACTGCTGCCGCCCGGCGGCGCACACGGCATCCCGACAGTCCGGGTCCAGGCAAATGAGCATCTTGCACACCGGGTAGTCCACGTACCGGGCCAGGTCCTCCACCGGGATCATAGGGAGCTTGGTGGTAAAGCACTCTTTGTTGGCCCAGGGATCCTGGGGCCGCTGGCAGACGATGCCCTCACTGCTGTAGGTCAGGATGGCCACATCCTGCGCGGCGGCAAAGGCGCACAGCTCCGGGACCAGCGCGGGGTCCAGCGTTTTTTCCACCAGCGTTTCGCCGGTGCGGCAGTCCACGATCTTGCCGCCGTTGTAGGACAGGATGCAGCCGCCCTTTTTGTCCAGCCCCAGGTCTTTGGCCAGCGGGGTGATGCCGGCAGTGGGCCGACCGGAGGCCAGCACCACGGTCACGCCGCGTTCAATGGCCGCATCCAGCGCGGCGCGGGTGCGGGGTGTCACTTCCTTCTGGTCGTTGGTCAGGGTCCCGTCCAGATCCAGGGCCAGCACTTTGATCTCAGCCATATTGTTATCCTCTTTCTGTTCAAAGGTGATCGCATTTCACCCCCTTATTGTACAATGAAACGCCCTCTTCTTTCAACCCTTGCGCAAAGGTTTGTGGAAAAACCGGTCCTCCGCGGTCGGAACGCGCGGATTTTACCGGATTTTGCGGCTTTTTTACCATCCGGGCGGCCCCGCCCCACAGGTTTTACCAAAGCTTTGCACGGGGCTGGTTTCGGCCCGGGGCAGAAACGCGCTACAATAAAGCCGTTCCCGGATGATAAAAAACAAAGGCCTGAGGTCAGGCCGGATCAAGAGAGAGGATATTGCAATGAAGAACGAAAAGATCTCCCGCCGCAGCTTTCTGAAGGCCAGTGCTGTGGCTTCTGCCCTGGGTGTCATGGCCGCTGCACCCGCCGCCCACGCTGCCGGTGCCGACGAGGCTGCCGCTCAGATCGAGGAAGAGAACTGCCTGCTGAAGAAGCCCAAATATATCTTCCTGTTCATCGGTGACGGCATGGGCACTGCCCAGATCCAGTCCGCCCGGTTCTACAAGGGCACCGTGGACAACAACGGTGCTGTGACCGAGGCCGATCTGAGCTTTACTTCCTTCCCCCGGGTGGGCAGCGTGACCACCTACGACAGCACCTCCTTCTGCCCGGACTCTGCTTCCACCGCCACCTCCATCGCCACCGGCCACAAGACCGAGAGCGGCGTCATCAACATGTGCCCCGGCACCCGGGACGTGCCCTATGAGACCATTGCAGAAAAGCTCCATGGCCAGAAGGGCTACAAGGTAGGCGTGGTGTCCACCGTCAACATCGACCACGCCACCCCGGCTGCCTTCTACGCCCACCAGAAGACCCGGAAGAACTACTACGAGATCGGCCTGGAGCTGGCCAAGTCCGGCTTTGAGTACTTTGCCGGCGGCGAGTTCCAGAAGGTGCAGGGGGACGGCACCGGCCCCGATAACCATGCCGTGGCTGCCAGTGCTGGCTACAACGTGGTGACCACCCAGGCGGACGCCGCGGCCCTGACTGCCGGGGCAGGCAAGACCCTGATCATTGCCCAGAATCTGGCAGACGGCAAGGCCATGAACTACGCCATGGATGCTGCCAACGGCGAGTGGCAGCTGACGGATTACGTCAAGAAGGGCATTGAGCTGCTGAACAACCGCAAGGGCTTCTTCCTCATGACCGAGAGCGGCAAGATCGACTGGGCCTGCCACGCCAACGACGCTGCAGCCTCCATCCACGATGTGCTGGAGCTGAGCAACGCTGTGGAGACTGCGGTGGACTTCTACAAGGCCCACCCCACCGAGACCCTGATCCTGGTGACGGCCGACCACGAGACCGGCGGCATGGCCATCGGCTACAAGACCACCAACTACGACACCTTCCTGACCAACCTGGCCCACCAGAAAATGTCCTACGCCAAGTTCGACACCGACTATGTGCAGAACTACATCGCCAACAAGACCCCCTTTGAGACGGCCATGCAGGATGTGAAGGCAGCCTTCGGCCTGACCCTGCCCACCGACCCGGATGCCGCCAACGCCGGCAAGCTGCTGCTGACCGACTATGAGGTGCAGAACCTGCGCACCGCCTACGACCGCACCCTGGAAGTGGGCTCTGCCAGCCAGAAGGACATGACCCAGCAGGATTATGAACTGTACGGCACCTACATTCCCTTCAGCATGGCTGTCTGCCACACCATCAACCACAAGTCCGGCATGGACCACACCACCTATGCCCACACCGGTGCCATGGTGAACCTTTACGCCCTGGGCGTGGGAGCCGAAAAGTTTGGCGGCGTCTACGACAACACCGAGATCTACCACAAGCTGGCTGAGCTTACCGGGGTGCAGTAAAAACTGCCCCGGCCTGGCCCGGACCTGAAAAAAGCCCCGTTCCGCGAGACACGGAACGGGGCTTTTGCGGTTTGCAGGAAAGGCGCTCAGGACACCACGACGTGGGCCTTGAGCCACTCCATCACAGCCGTCTGCAGGGCGGTCTGATGGACGAAGTTGTCGCCGTAGGAGCTGCCGGAGTAGGAAGCGGCAGCGGCATCCAGCTGCTCCTGGGTGGGCTCGATGCCCTGGCTCTCGGCAATGGCCTGGTACAGCAGGTCCTGTTTGGCCAGGTGAGTGATCACGGTGTCCGAAGCGCCCAGCATGGCGTTGGCGTCGGTGTAGCCCTGTGCCTGGGCGATGGTGTCCAGATCGCTGCTGTAGTAGCTGGCCAGCTGGTAGTAGTAATTCAGGAACATGCAGGCGTAGTAGTCAGAGATCTGCTTGGGCACATCCTTGAAATCGGCAGTGTCCAGCAGGGCGTCCATAATGGCGTCCTCCAGGTTCTGGTCGTAGAGGGCACTGGAGAAAAAGGCCTTCAGCTCCTCCACGGTGTGCACGTCGTCGCTGGTGCCGAAGGTGCTGTCCACCCACTCGTCGGTCAGCTCCGGCGTCACCGGCTCGGAGATGGAGTTCACGGTCACGCGGAACACGGCCTCCTTACCGCTGAGCTCGACGGTGTTGCCGTCGGAGTCGGTGGAGGCGTCGTAGCCGTCGGGGAAGGTGACGGTCACATCAAAGGTGTCGCCAGTGTTGTGGCCGACGATCTGGTCCTCAAAGCCGGTAATGAAGCTGCCGCTGCCCAGCGTGAGGTCGTAGCCCTGGTAGGTGCCGCCGTTGAACGCCACACCGTCCACGGTGCCGGAATAATCAATGTTCACGACGTCGCCGTTCTGCGCGGCGCGGCCGGTGACGGCCTGGGTGGTGCTGTACTGGCTCAGCAGGCTGTCGATGCGGGCCTGGACGTCCGAGTCGCTGGGGGTGACGTCTGCCTTCTTGATGGGCAGAGCGGCCACATTGTCCGGCAGGGTGACATAGTCCTGTGCAGTGATGCCGGTGCGGTAACCGTTTGCATCCAGACCGTCGCTGTAGGTGAAATTCTGGTAGTCAAAGCTGTCCACCGTGCCGTACTCCGAGACGGCAGGAGCGGAAGAAGCCGCACTGGAAGAAGCGGCCGCAGAAGATGCGGACGAAGCACTCTGCTTTTTGGTCAGCATGAAGATGGCAAAGATCACGCACAGGGCGGCTGCTGCCGCACACAGCACGCAGAGCAGGGTTTTGGTTGAATGTTTCAAGAATAGACCTCCTAAATAAAAAGACCGTTTGCACGGCCGGATCGGATCGTGTGCTTTCCTATTATATCGGATAAAACGCCAAAAGGAAAGTTTTTTGCCAAATTTCCACAAATCCGGTCCGCCGCAGCGCCGCACTTTTGCCCGCCTGCCCCCTGCAAAAGGCGCAAAACCGGTGGAAATGCCCCGGCGGTTCTGCTACAATAAAATTATGTGACCTGAACCGTTTCCCTCTCAGGGGGAGCCTGATAAAAATGGAGGAAAAACCCATGGATTACAACAAAGCCGCTCTGGAAATGCACGAGAGCCACAAGGGCAAGGTGGGCATCGTGAGTAAGGTGGAGGTCGCCACCCGCGATGACCTGTCCACCGCTTACACCCCCGGCGTGGCCGAGCCCTGCCGCAAGATCAAGGCAAACCCGGAGGACGTGTACAAGTACACCTTCAAAGGCAACATGGTGGCCGTTGTCTCCAACGGCACTGCCGTGCTGGGCCTGGGGGATATCGGCCCGGAGGCTGGTCTGCCGGTCATGGAAGGCAAGGCTGTGCTGTTCAAGGAGTTCGGCGGGGTGGATGCCTTCCCCATCTGCATCAACGCCCACAGTGCCGAAGAAGTGATCGCAGCCTGCAAGGCCATTGCGCCTACCTTCGGCGGCATCAATCTGGAGGATATCAAGAGCCCCGAGTGCTTTGAGATCGAGCAGACGCTGGAAAAAGAGCTGGACATCCCTGTGTTCCACGATGACCAGCACGGCACGGCCATCGTGGTCACCGCTGCCCTCATCAACGCCCTGCGCGTGGTGGGCAAGAAGATGGAAGATGTGCACATCGTGCTGAACGGCCCCGGCGCCGCCGGTACGGCCATCATCAAGATGCTTATGACCGCCGGTGCAAAGGACATCATCGCCGTGGATCAGTTCGGCACCCTGTACAAGGGCTGCAACAGCGCCGAGGCCCACAAGAACTGGCTGGGCGAGGTGACCAACCCCCGCCAGATCAAGGGCGGCCTGAAGGAAGCCATCGAGGGAGCCGACGTGTTCATCGGCGTGTCCCGCCCCGGCATCCTGACCACCGAGCTGTGCAAGACCATGAACAAGGATGCCATCGTCTTTGCCATGGCCAACCCCACCCCGGAGATCATGCCGGACGAGGCCAAGGCCGGCGGCGTGCGGGTGATGGCCACCGGCCGCAGCGACTTCCCGAATCAGGTCAACAACGTGCTGTGCTTCCCCGGCCTGTTCAAGGGTGCCCTGAGCGTGCGTGCCCGCGACATCAACGACCAGATGAAGCTGGCTGCCGCCTATGCCATCGCGGACCTCATCACCGACGATGACCGCAGCGAGGAGAACATCATCCCCGGTGCCTTCGACCCCCGTGTGGCCCAGGCTGTGGCCGACGCCGTGGCCCAGGCTGCCCGGGACACCGGCGTGGCCCGCCTGTAACCGGAGGAACTGCCCATGAGAACGATTTCTGCACAGGAGATCACCGATACCGTTGCACGGCTGTGCATCGAGGCCAACACCCGCCTGCCGCAGGATGTGCAGGCCGCACTGGACAAGGCCCGGCAGGAAGAGCCCTGGCCGCTGGCCAGGAACACCCTCGACCTGCTGTGGTCGAACCTGAGCGCCGCCAAAGAGAAGGACCTGCCCATCTGTCAGGATACCGGCATGGCCTGCGTGTTCGTGGAGCTGGGCACCGATGTGCACATTGACGGCAGCTTTGAAACCGCCATCCATGAGGGCGTGCGCCGGGGCTACACCGACGGCTATCTGCGCAAGAGCATCGTGGCCGACCCGCTGCGCCGGGGCAACACCGGCGACAACA
>ENA-ORTJ01002237-ORTJ01002237.1-human-gut-metagenome-genome-assembly--contig:-NODE-2237-length-10490-cov-2.947868_pt1 | contig 10490 bp, 6 predicted proteins | sample MGYA00242069_ERZ509187 | MGnify/ENA primary metagenome ERZ509187 (study PRJEB26280, sample SAMEA2338779) | human gut metagenome | biome: human gut; feature: human-associated habitat; material: faeces... | reverse complement strand
GGCGGCCTCGGCGGCAGCCTGCATATCCTCATTGGAGGCATCGCGGGCAACGTCGACGCGGCCGCGGACCTTGCCGAGCACCTGGACCACGATCTGCACCGTGTCCTCGATGGACTCGGCCAGGTCGAACTCGGGCCAGGCAGCGGTATAGGCGTTGCCCTCGCAGCCGAGCGCCTCGTGCCACAGCTCGTCGGCCCAGAACGGGCAGATGGGGGCAAGGACGCTCACGATGTCCTTGGCCACGCCGTAGCACAGCGCCTTGTCGCGGGCGGTACCCTCGGTGGCGTTGAGGTAGGCGCTCGCCGCGTTGACGAGCTCCATGACGGCCGAGATGGCGGTGTTGAACTGGCCGCGATCGAAGTCCTCGGTGCACTTGGCGATGGTGCGGTGACGCTCGCGATAGAGCTTCATCGCAACCTCATCGAGCGCGGACTTGTCGAAGGCCACGTTGGCATCGCCGGACTGGACGAGCTGCCAAACGATACGCCAGGCGCGCTTGATAAAGCGGTTAGCGCCCTCGACGGCCTTGGGATCCCAGTCGAAGTCCTTCTCGGGCGGGGCGATAAACAGGATCGCCAGACGCATGGTGTCGGCACCGTAAGGCTCGATGACCGAGCTCGGGGGCACGACGTTGCCCTTGGACTTGGACATGGTGTCGCCGTTCTCGTCCTTGACCATGCCCTGGCACAGCAGGTTGGTGAAGGGCTCGTCCACGCTCAGCAGGCCCAGGTCGCGCAGTGCCTTGGTAAAGAAGCGGCTGTAGAGCAGGTGCAAAATAGCGTGCTCGATGCCGCCGATGTAGTTATCGACGGGCATCCAACGGTCGGCAGCCTCACGGGAGAAGGGCAGCTCAGTGTTGTGCGGATCGGTATAGCGCAGGTAATACCAGCTGGAGCAGGTAAAGGTGTCCATGGTATCGGTCTCGCGCTTGGCCGGGCGGCCGCAGACCGGGCAGGTGGTCTCGTAGAACTCCTTGCACTCGGCAAGGGTTTCGCCAGCGCCCAGGTCCAGGTTCTCGGGCAGCGTCACCGGCAGCTGATCCTCGGGCACGGGCACGATGCCGCAGTGCTCGCAGTGGATGGCCGGGATGGGGTTGCCCCAATAGCGCTGACGGGAAATGAGCCAGTCGCGCAGACGGAACTCGACCTTGCGACGACCACAGCCCATGGCCTCGAGGTCGGCCACGATCGCAGCCTCGCCCTCGGAGTGCTTGCCGCCGCGCATTCCGGTGTACTTGCCGGACTGGACGAGCGTGCCCTCGGCAGCGTGGGCGCAATCCCAGTCGACGGTCTCGGCATGGAAGGTATCGATGGTCTCGCCGCTGGCCTCGACGGCAGCGCGATCCTCATCGTCCAGGATGATCGGCACGATCGGCAGGTCGTACTTACGGGCAAACTCAAAGTCGCGCTGGTCGCCACAGGGAACGGCCATGACGGCACCGGTACCGTAGTCGGCAACGACATAATCGGCAACCCACACGGGGACCTTCTCGCCGTTGACGGGGTTTACCACATAGCGGCCCGTGAAGGCACCGTGCTTCTCGAGGGTGCCTTGGGCACGCTCGACGGCAGAGATATGCTTGGAGTCCTCGACGATCTTGGTGACGGCCTCCTCGTACTCCGTACCCTCGACGAGCTCGTGCAGGCCGGCGTACTCGGGAGCCAGGACAAAGAAGGAGACGCCAAAAAGGGTATCGGCACGCGTGGTGAAGACGGTGATCTTGCCCTCATCGCCCTCGATGGGCTCGCCATCCTGGTCGCACAGGGTAAAGTCGACCTCGGCGCCCTCGGAGCGACCGATCCAGTTAGCCTGCATCTGCTTGACGCGCTCGGGCCAGCCGGGGAGCTTCTCCAGATCGTCGAGCAGCTCCTGAGAGTACTCGGTGATCTTGTAGTACCACTGCTCAAGGTCGCGCTTCTCGGGCTCGGTGCCGCAACGCCAGCACTTGCCCTCGGTGACCTGCTCGTTGGCCAGAACGGTCTTGCAGGTGGGGCACCAGTTGACCGGGTTCTTCTTGCGATAGACCAGGCCCTTTTCCCACATCTTCTCAAAGATCCACTGGCCCCAGCGGTAGTAGTCGGGGCTGCAGGTCTTGACCATGCGATCCAGATCATAGGAGAAACCCATGCGCTTCATCGTGGCGAGCGCCTGGTCCATGTTCTTATACGTCCAGGCGGCAGCCTGCGTGTTGTGCTTAATAGCGGCGTTCTCGGCGGGCAGGCCAAAGGCATCAAAGCCAATGGGATGCAGCACGTCATAGCCGCGCATGCGGGCCTGACGGGCCATGGCATCGCCGATGGTATAGTTGCGCGCGTGGCCCATGTGCAGGTCGCCCGACGGATACGGGAACATCTCGAGCACGTACTTCTTGGGCTTGCTGTCGTCGGTGTCGACGGCAAAGAGGTTGGAGTCCTCCCAGGCCTTCATCCACCGGGACTCAATGGCCTGCGCGTCGTAGACAGGAATCTCGTCCTTATGATCTGTGCAATCGCACATATCAGCTCCTTTAATCTTAGCTGGGGTCGGTCGGCTTAGCTTTATTCGCTACTGCGGACAGTCCTGCGCAAGACGAAGAGCACATTAAGTGCTCTTCTTTGCGTGCGGAACTTGTAGCAAACAAAGCTAAGCCGACCGACCCTAAGGTTAACTTGACTGATGATAGCAAATACGACAAGCGAGATGCCTGCGACTTGCAGGCATCTCGCTTTATCTAAATAACGTGGTTGTGAATCAACCGCTAATTGTTACCCGCCCAAGCATGATCGGGTTTTCCAGGTGCCGCAGATTGCCGTGAAAGAGGAGCGCCGCGTACTTTGGTACGCGAGCGACGGTTTGAACGGCAAGGTGCGGTGCTTGGGAAAGCCGCTTAGCGGTAGCTGACGCTTTGCTGGGAGTCCTTCACGACTACGTCGTGAGCGCCGCCTTCGACGATGGAGGTGGAGCTGACCAGGGTCAGGCGTGCCTTTTCCTGGAGCTCGGGGATCGAGAGAGCGCCGCAGTTGCACATCGTGGACTTGACCTTGTAGAGCGTGCCGCCCACGCCGTCCTTGAGGGAGCCGGCGTAGGGAACGTAGGAGTCGACGCCCTCGACGAAGCTGAGCTTCGCAGCGCCGCCCAGGTCGTAGCGCTGCCAGTTGCGGGCACGCGCAGAACCCTCGCCCCAGTACTCCTTCATGTACTGGCCGTTGACGTTGACGCGCTCGGTCGGGCTCTCGTCAAAGCGAGCGAAGTAGCGGCCCAGCATCATAAAGTCGGCACCCATGGCCAGGGCGAGCGTCATGTGGTAGTCGTAGACGATACCGCCGTCGGAGCACACGGGCACGTAGACACCGGTCTCCTCGTAGTACTCGTCGCGAGCGCGGCAGACGTCGATCAGCGCGGTAGCCTGGCCACGGCCGATGCCCTTGGTCTCACGGGTGATGCAGATGGAGCCGCCGCCGATACCGACCTTGATGAAGTCGGCACCGCAGTCGGCCAGGAAGCGGAAGCCCTCGGCGTCGACGACGTTGCCGGCACCGACCTTGACGTCCTCGCCGTAGTTGGCGCGAATCCACTCGATGGTGCGCTTCTGCCACTCGCTGAAGCCCTCGGAGGAGTCGATGCACAGGACATCGGCGCCGGCCTCGATGAGCAGCGGCACGCGCTCGGCATAGTCGCGGGTGTTGATACCGGCGCCGACCATGTAGCGCTTGTCGCCATCGAGCAGCTCGTTGGGGTTGGTCTTGTGGCTGTCGTAGTCCTTGCGGAAGACAATGCCCATGAGGTGATCGTTGTCGTCGACGATGGGCAGGGCGTTGAGCTTGTTGTCCCAGATGACGTCGTTGGCAACCTTGAGGCTGATGTTCTTGTCGCCCACGATGAGCTGCTCACGCGGGGTCATGAACTCGGAGACCTTCGTCTGGTGGTCATCGCGACTGGGGCGATAGTCACGGCTGGTGACGATGCCCAGGAGCTTACCCTTGGGAGTGCCGTCGTCGGTGACCGGCATGGTGGAGTGACCGGTCTTCTCCTTGAGCTCGATGACCTGCTCCATGGTCATGTCGGGGGTCAGCGTGGAATCGGACTGAACGAAGCCGGCCTTGTGATCCTTGACGGCCTTGACCATAGCGGCCTCGGACTCGGCACTCTGAGAACCGTAAATGAAGGACAGGCCACCCTCGGTAGCGAGCGCGACACCCATATCGACGCCCGAGACGGACTGCATGATGGCGGAAACCATGGGGATGTTCAGGGTGATTGCCGGCTTCTCACCGCGCTTAAAGCGGGTTAGCGGCGTCTTAAGAGAGACGTTGTTGGGGATGCACTGCGAGGACGAGTAACCAGGGACCAGCAGATACTCCGAAAACGTGTGGGACTCACCGGGAAAGAACGTAGCCATGTTTCTCCTTTTTCCATGCGACCGGTCGGCTGCAGGCCTCGTAGGACCCAGCCCAACCTTGGGCGCCCAATACTGGGGAAGTATCTTAACGCACTTTGACTGCTACAATGCATGATTTAAGAATATCTTTGGTAATTCGCTCTATCGTTTTATTCATATCACTTAGAGGGTTTGACGCAGGCTTTGCGTTTGCCCAGCAAACACTTTAGCGGGGAGACGTGGAGCACATGGAGTACAAGACGACGGCAAAGTTGGTCATTCAAGCGTGCGACAAGGATTTGCCGGGCGTCTTCGGCCACGGCTGCGTCTTGCTGCTGCAGGGTATCGCCCGCGAGCACTCGCTCAACCGAGCCGCCAAGAGCATGGGCATGGCGTATTCCAAGGCCTGGCGCATTGTAAACGAGGCAGAAGGTCAGCTGGGCTGCAAGCTCATCGAGCGCGACGGCGCCCGCGGATCCACCCTCACCCCCGCCGGCGAGCGAGCCATAGCGGTCTACGAGGAGCTGCAGACCGACATCAACAACGTCATCGCCACAAAAGCGAACGACCTCATCGCCAGCATCAACCAAAGTAGCCAATTTGGGACGGGGCCTTATAGCCACACAACCCCTTCTCATAAGTTGCGGTGAAATAGGGGCTGTTTATGCGGTTAAAGCCGTAAATCAATCCCTATTTCACCGCAACTTATGGAGTCGAGGATGATTTAGCTAGTTGCGGAGGGCGTTATCTAGGGCGGACGCTACGACCAGGGGGTTGTCGGTGCCGGCGAAGAGGTGGATGGTGCTCCCCTGCTTGCCGCGCGTGGCCGAGAGGCGCGTCGTTGCGCCGCCGGCGGGCGATGTACGAAACTCCCCCGGCAAAGCATCGAAGAAATCACCCGCACTGCGCTCGATAAGGTCAAACTCAACTGCCGGGCCAAAGCCGTGCTCGAGGATTCCCGTTGCAACCACATGGTCGGGATGCGAGCTCAGCCCGGGATAGCGCACGCTGCGCACCATCTCGTTGGCGGCCAGATACTCGGCCAGCGCACGGGCGCGATCGAAATGCGCCTGCATGCGGACGTCGAGCGAGTCCAGTCCCCGCTCCAGCACACCGGCCTCGTCAGCAGTCAATTCAAACTTGGCCAAGCCACAGCCCTCAAGCAGGGCATGCGCGCACTCGGCCGCGGCATCCACGCGATGGCGCTTGAGCTGCGAGCGCGCGACCGATACGGCAACCAACTTGCGCGGAGCATCACCGGCGCATACGCGATCGAGCGCCTCGAGCGACAGCGCAGAACCCAGCCGCAGCGAATCGCAGCCAAAAGCTGACGCCACGGTGTTGTCCACAACCAGCAGCGCATGGGCCTCACGCGCCGCCCGACCCAGCGCACGAAGATCAGGCACACGCAGACCAAACCCGCCGATGGAGTTGACGAACCACGACAGGTGCGGACCCTCAGCGTCAAACGAGCCGGCAAAGCCACCGGACGCCGCAGCAAACGCCTCGGCGGACGTCGAGCCCACCAGCGCGACGTCGCAGCCATCAAAGCCGCGCGCAAACGCATCGGCAAAGTCGTCCGCAAAGGCAACCAGACGATCGCCGGGACACACAATCCCCAGCTGCGACAGCGCTGCTGGCACATGCGAGGCCGCAAGCAACCGCACCTCACGCGCGCCGGCTCTCAAAGCCCAAGCCTCTTCTAGCTGCTGTACATCCACAAGGCACCGCCCCTTCATAAGCAAAAACCCACGATGCGGGTGTTCCCCGCATCGTGGGCAACGGCTGCAGTATAGCGCCGATATGCGACGAATCGCCTAGATGTTGAGCGCGTGGTAGGTCACGTTCGCACCCGGAGTGTCAACGGTCACGCCATAGGCCTCGGGATAGATGCGCGTCGAAAACACGAGCGAGCCATCGTTCACAAACACCTCGACCGACGAGACATCGCCAACAATGCGCACGTTGCGCACCTCGTCGACGGGCTCCCAGCGCACGGTACGACCGCAGCCGGCAGAAGCGCGACCTTCATCGGTATATCGCATCTCAAAGCGCGCGGGAAGCTTGCCCTCGGCGGGCACAAACACCAGTTTCAGCTCGCCATCTACGGTCGCGGCAAACGCGCCGTCGACACCGTCGACAACAACATCAAAGCAGGTATCGCCGGCAACCTCCAACGAGCCCGCCCCCACACGCACCGAGGCATAATGGTGCTCAATCTCGCGCGCCGGCTGTTGCAGCACCACGCCGCCAGCACCGGCTGTAAGCTCACGCGGCACCGTCATACAGTGCTGCCAGCCGCACGCCACGGTGGGCGCGTTGCCATAGGTCGGCTCATCGGGCATGCCCATCCAGCCGATCAGAATGTGGCGACCGTCCTCGGCCGTGAACTCCTGCGGAGCATAGAAGTCAAAACCGGCGTCCCACAGGCGAAACTCGCCCAGCTCATAAGCGTCATTGCCACCCGTAATGTCGCCCGTTACAGGCATGTAGCCCGCTGCATACACGTTACCGCGGTCCCAACGACCGCCCTCGAGCCCCTGGGGAGAGAAAGACAGAAACCTTGCCGGCACGCCGCCATCCGCCTCAAGCTCCAGATACCCCGGGCACTCCCACATAAAGCCAAAGCGCTCGGGGGTAGACACGCGGCTCTCGAGCTCCCAACTCAGCATATCGGCCGAGCCATACACCAGGATCTCGCCCACATCGCGCCCGGCACCCTCGCCGTGCATGGCGCAAAATCGACTATCGACATGCGGCCCATCCACGCGACGACGCGCGCCCAGCACCATGTGGTAACGCCCATTATCATCGCGCCACACCTTGGGATCGCGCACATGGCAGGTCAAATCCTCGGAATAATCCTCGGACGCCAGCACCACACGCTTTTGGCTGAACTCCCGACCGGCAAGGCCATCAACGCTCTCGACATAAACAGTATCGGCGCGGCGGCCGGTATTGACGTAGTCGTACGTGCCGTCTGCATCGGAGAGTTTAACGTTGCCTGTGTACAGTACGCGAATGCGGCCGTCCTCGGCAAGCGCGGAGCCCGAATACACGCCATGGCAATCGAACGGCTCGTCGGGCAGCAGCGGGGCGCCAACGTAGTCCCACGTAATAAGATCGCGGCTTGTGGCATGGCCCCACATCTTGACGCCACCCTCGACATCAAACGGCGCATACTGAAAATAGGCATGGAACACGCCGCCCGCTTGGCAAAGACCATTGGGGTCGTTGAGCCAGCCCGCCGGCGGCATAATATGGAAGTGCTGGCCATATGCGCCATGACCGCACTCAGAGGCGGCGGTGTCAACAGCGGCAACCAGCTTTGCAAGGTCGCGGCCAAGTGCATTAGACATATCAAAGTCCTAACGGATCGAAAGTAACAAGGCGCCAGAAATCGACACCAGATACGGGAAACGCCCGCGAGCATACAACCCGCGGGCGCCCCTCAATCAAAAGCTCTTAGGCCTGCTCGGAAGCCTTGGGCTCGTCCTTGTACAGGACAAACGAGACGGCAAAGGAAACCAGCGCGGCGACCGCAAACATGATCGCGTACTGCACGGGCTGGGCCAGGCACAGCAGGATACCGAAGATGCCGGTAACGCCGGTGCCGGAAGCAGCAAGCGAGGTGAGTGCGCAGACCAGGGCACCGCAACCGCCGCCGATGCAGCCGGCGATGAAGGGCTTAAAGAAGCGCAGGTTCACACCAAAGATGGCAGGCTCGGTAATACCCATGAAGGCGGACAGGGCCGAAGGAAGCGCCAGGCCCTTGATCTTGGCATCGCGGGTCTTAAAGGCAACGGCGAGCGCGGCGCCACCCTGGGCGATGTTGGCGGCACTGGCGATGGGCAGCCAATAGGTCACACCGTACTGGGCAAGCTGACCCAGGTCGATGGCGGTGTACATCTGGTGGATACCGGTAACGACCGTGGGGGCATAGAACAGGCCGACGATAAAGGAACCGATGCCGAAGGGCAGGGTCAGCAGGGCCTGGATCAGACCGAGGATGGCGTTCTCGGCCCAGACAAAGATGGGGCCGACGGCAACGAGCGTCACGAGCACGGTCACGAACACCGAGACGAGCGGAGTCACAAAGAGGTCGAACATCTCGGGAACGATCTTGTGCAGGCGCTTCTCGAGGAAGGCCAGAATGGCGCAGGCGATGACGATCGGGATCACATGGCCCTGATAACCGACCCACTCAAAGCTGTACACGCCGGGAATGACAGTGACCATGGTCTGCACGCCCTCGGAGGCAACCGTATAGGCGCTCTGCAGCGAGGAGTTGATAAACGCACCGCCGACGACGGCACCCAGATACGGGTTGGCGCCAAAGGCCTTAGCGGCGGAGTAACCGATCAGGATCTGCAGGATGCCAAAGGACGTTCCCGAGACCAGGTCGGCAATCTTGTAGATAAAGTTATTGGTGTCGAGCGCGATAAAGCCGTTGGAGGCCATAAAGTTGAGGGCACTCATAATGCCCAGCAGCAGGCCCGAAGCCACGATGGCGGGGATGATGGGGACAAAGACGTCGCCGAGCACCTTAATGGCACGCATAAAGATGTTCTGCTGCTGCGCCGCGGCCTCCTTGACCTCGGCCTTGGTGGCAGCCTCGACGCCACTGAGCGCGATGAACTCCTCGTAGACCTTGTTGACGGTGCCGGTACCAAAAATAATCTGAAGCTGGCCCTGGGCCTCAAAGACGCCCTTGGCGCCGTCGATATTCTCGAGGGCCTCCTTGTCGACCTTGGCGTTATCGGCAATCACCAGGCGCAGACGCGTGGCGCAGTGTGCGGCCGAAACAACGTTGCCGGCGCCACCGATGTTGTCGAGCACCTCTTGGGCTGATTTGCGGTAGTCCATGACTTCCCTTTCCTCCAACGGGCGCATCTGCACCCGGCCATCTTTGACACTTACACTGTAATCGTTTTCAGTTTCATATGTCTGTAATCGTTTTCACAGTAGGGTGAACGGTAGGAAAAAGCCGGCGAATGGTAGTTTTGAGACAAAAACTGGGGATTCAAAGGCAGGCAGACGCGTCCAAGGACTAGACATTCATGAGCTGATGCCCAAGTTTGAGCGTCTTGAGACCGCTCTCCCCCTCCTCGCCATCGAGCGCGTCGAGCAGCATATTGGTCGCCTCGACGCCACTGGTCAGGTAGCCATAATGCACGGTGGGAATGCCGCCCGTCAGTGCGCGCAAAAACGCGTTGTCGCCAAAACCGCTCACGCGACGCACGCCCTCGCCCACGCCGCGCAGCTCGTCAAAAGCGCGCAGGGCGCCGGCCGCCATAGTGTCAGTCGCGCACGCGATAAACGAAACATCGGGATCGACGGAGAGCAGTTCGCGCGCAGCGCGATAGCCCGAGTCGAGCGTAAATGACCCCTGGCGAATCAGGCTCGGATCAAGCACCGCGCCCGCGGCGCGCAAGCCGGCCTCAAAACCGCGACGACGGTCGAAACCGGCCGCGCGGTCCTCTTCGGAAACTCCAATGTAGGCGATCTTGCCGTCCACGCGACCCGCAAGCGCACGGCCCAGCTCAAAGGCAGCCTCGTAATCGTCGTGATAGACGCACGCCGCGCCCTCGACATGCTGACCGATCAGCACAATGGGCACGCGGCACGAGTCAATCGCCCGACGGTGCTCGTCGGTGATCATGGTTGCCACCAGCACAATGCCATCAACCGGATGGTTTTGGAATAAATCGAGGTATTCGAGCTCGCGATCGGGCGCATTGTCGGTGTTGGCAAGCAGCATCTGGTAGCCACGGCGACCGAGCACCTGGCCAATACCGGCGGTAATGCGGCTCACGGATTCCGAGTTGATCTTAGGCACGATGACGCCGATGAGCTTGGTGGAACCGGTGCGCAGCGCGCGAGCCTGGCTGGATCGCACGTATCCGGTCAGCTCAATCGCCTGCTTAATGCGCTCGGCCTTATCCGCCGAGATATACCCACCGTTGAGGTAGCGCGAGACGGCGGCGCTCGAAACGCCGGCCAACTCGGCCACATCTTTCATCTTAACCACGAGCACCCCTGTCATTGAAATCGCTTTCACCATAATACCCGCGAACGCGCTCAATGAATCAACTCGCTCATCCAGGTCGAGCAAACGTCAGCGAGCGGGCAG
>ENA-ORTJ01002233-ORTJ01002233.1-human-gut-metagenome-genome-assembly--contig:-NODE-2233-length-10521-cov-4.444774_pt1 | contig 10521 bp, 9 predicted proteins | sample MGYA00242069_ERZ509187 | MGnify/ENA primary metagenome ERZ509187 (study PRJEB26280, sample SAMEA2338779) | human gut metagenome | biome: human gut; feature: human-associated habitat; material: faeces... | reverse complement strand
CAGCTATCCAGCATGCACTGGGAAGTGTATCCTCATATAAGACAAGGCTGGGACTTCAATTTGATTTAAAATCTTCATTTTTACAATCATAGCATGTAAATCTTCTTTACGTTTTGAATCCCAACAAATCTGTTTTGAAATATTTCCACTACTTGAAAAATGTCCATTCATCGGCAATATATAGCTTTTTGGTAAATGATCCACTCCACAAATGATGGTACATACATTATTGTCTGTTAATTTATTAATTAAAGGCACACTCAAATTAGACTGATAATTATCAATCACTAGAATTTGAATATCTGAAACCGGAATCAATAAAGTGTCATTTTTAATTTCCACTTTCAAATTATCTAAATATAGTCTCAAATACTCACATTTTTCAATATATATAACTCTATAGCCCATAAAAAGGGTAAAAGAAAAGGCTCCGAAGAGCCGAATCCGGGATAAACCCTTGTTTTGTTAGGTCATAAAAATTTTTGCTAGAATATAACCACCTTCAGTATACTCTATTTAAATTCCAATTTCAACTTATTATCCTTCACTTCGTATAGATTTCCTAATACATCTGTGGCATATTTACATACATTCTCAACTGAAGTTACTCCCTGTCTCAATTGTTTTTTACAATATGTATATATAGGTTTAATTTCTATAGTATTAGTACTGTCATCATTCGTTGCAGTATACTTCAATATCTCAACACTTGTTCCATCATAATAGTATTTATCTCCACCTTTTTCTGTTGATAAATCATAAATATATGAATTACCTTCTTTTTTCTTTATACCAATCAATTCATCCCTATGCATTGAGAACAAGAATTTATCTGTGTCTTTTATCTTTTTATTAGCCTTTTCCTGCTTATACCATTGTTCATCAATTACATACATTCTTTTTGCTTTATGATATGAAACATTTGTATATCGAACAGTAACAAATCTAAATTTACCATCTTCGCATTGATAGAAATCTGTTCTATATGGTTTAATTTGTTTCAAAATAACTTTTTTATTATTTGTTTGATAGTTTGAAGAAATATCTAAATGATTGCCTAGTTTTTCACTCTCATATTTCATCGAAATAATTTCAGGCCCATTTCCCTTCTTAGAATATTTACGTACAGCACCATTTTCTTCCTTATATTTTGTCAAAGGATTTTCTCCAACTAAAGTAATAATTTCTTCACCTTTTTTCTGCTTTATACATTTTTGAATCTGATTTAAATTGTTCATAATGATATTTCACAATGTCTCTAATTAAATCAAATGTCTGTGGATCATGCTTTGCCATTAAATATTTTTCATCTTCCCCATTTAAGATATCTTGAATTAATCGAATACATTTCTTATCTTTTGGATCATAAATATTAGGAATTTTTTCAATCAAATAATCCGTTCCATCTACACTCCTTGTACTGTAGATAGTTTCGTCTGCAATCTGACGATTTGGTTTTGTATTCACCTTGTGAGAAATTTTAATTGGATTAAAGCACATATTCTCTTTCTCTATTACATGATCATAATACTTACTGCTTTCTGCGAACAATGTTTTCAAGTTCACAATATACTGAATATATCTTTCATCATAGAATACCTTATCATCAGGAATCGTAATGATTTCTCCCGTTTCTTCATTATATAGATTATTAAAATCATGTTCTTGTTTAAGAAGATATCCATTCAACAAATTCATTTTTTTAACAGAAGCTACAATTAATGCATCCACTGCATGGTGCAAATAGTTTTCATCACGATCTTTTTCCAAATGAATCTTCTTTCTGAATAAATCCGTAACTCTACCGTTTATTGTATGAACTTTTGTATCAATCTCATTATCTTTAAAATAATCTGACAGTGTATTTAATACAACTCGACAAGCGTAACTTGTGTCCACTAGATTTCTATTAATAAATTTTTTAGCCACCTCTTCTTTTGTAATATTTTCTTCATTTAATAAATTTAATTTCTTTTTGTATGGAATTTCTTTATTAGAAAGAACATTTGTCTTAAATTCTGAATAACTACATCCCATTCCATTAAATTTATTAGCTGCATATGCCATAAAAGGAGTCAAATTACCTTTCACCTGATTTTCTGAATGTAATGCTAAAACTTTATTATTTTGAGAATCATCTAATGATATAGAGATTGGGATAATATGATCAATTTCTGTATACTTTGGATCTTTAATGACTCGATTTAAATCTAAAGGTTCAAAAGTATATGCACTCTTGCCTCCTTGTTGCAAATATAAACTAATTTTCATTCTTGTTTTTCCATTAATTTTTGTTGGATCATACCCCTTTTCATTCAAAAATTTATCCATTTCTTTAGATCCATTCTCTCGATTTTTTTGGTAGTTACTAATTCTCTTTTTCTTTTCATCTGAATTCTTATCACGAGTCATCTCAACAACAATGGAATCGAATTCTCCATATTTCTTTCTCAATGCATTTACAACTTTAAAAGTTTCATTCTGCGCTCTTTTTGCTACTGGAGATAAAATAGCTTCTGGGTCTGATTCAATGTTCTTTTTTCCTTTATGAGAAACACGATTCTTGTCAAACAACTTCAATTCATGTAACAGCTGCATTTGATTCATTTCAGATTCAAACAATTCTTTATTTAATAAATTCAATGCTTTAAAAGATAATGAATGATAGCCTGTTATTCCTGTTGTATTTGCTAAAGTATCTACCACTGAATCTGAAAGTTTATACTCCAAATGATACAAGCAATCTTTTCTTTCTTGTATACCCTTTTTATTTGTAAGAATCTCAATAATTTTATCCAACATTTCATAATCATTTAATGAAATTGAATATCCTTCTTTTTCTAAAATTGATTTAATTTTCTTATATCCCTTGAACTCAGTAAAAATAGCCTTCTGATTTTTGTCTATACGATAGCCTTTAATATCAACTTCATCCACATTTAATTCTTTTGCCAATTGACGTAAAGTAATATTCCCTTTCTGACTAACTATAGTTAAAATTCCCTTCTTCTCCTCTGGACTTAACTTATCACCATCTACCGTTAAGTTATTCATATCATTTAAGAAATTAAATAAATCTGCGGTTACCGCCATTTTAGGAGCTCTTAACTCATCTGGAAATACACTACATTTTCCACGCATTTTTTCAATCAAATCTATTTCTTTAATTTGCCCATCAACTTCTATAAATCGACCATATGGTGTTGGTGATTTTTCACTTCCAGGTCCCTCATAATACGCTCTTCTACGTGCAACAATATCAATTATTTTTTGAATTAATGGTTCATCCAAATCTTGATGATGTAATATCTCGTTCAATTCATTTACATAATCTTTTGTAGAAAAATTATTTTCGTGACCACGAACATGATCCTTATCGTTTAAATTATCCAATTGAATTTGGCAAATATATTTTCCTTGTTTAATCAACTGCTCATTATGCTGTAAAGTAGCCTTTAAGCTTAATTCGTCTTCACTCTTTTTTGCATCATCTTCTACAGTTTCGATAACACTACCTCTATGTTTTGTTATATGTAAAATAGCTGCCGTTAATTCATCATTTGTTAGTTTTTCGCTTAAACCTTTACAACGCAATTCATATACATTCTGCAAAGGATGATAGTCATTTGACATTATACCATTTTCCTTCAACAATTTTTGCATGTCCATAATTCGAGTATGACGTCTTGAAGTCAAACGTCTACGACTTCTAGCGTCTCTACGTTTTCCATTATCTTCTGCTGTGCCTTCTTTAAACAAACGTACTCCATAGTCTACAAATTTACCTGTTTCAAGATCTATAATTCCATACCCGCAGCTACTAATTCCTATGTCTAAACCTAATACATACTTATTATCCATTGTAATGCCCTCCATAAAGTGATTATGTTACATGCATTATATCACTTATGTAAGCCATTTCCTATAAATTTCTATATAAAAAACAAAAGTGTATGCTCTCAGCATACACTTTATATAAAGCAGAATTTATATTTTTAAGTTATATTTCACCTTTGCGCCGCAAAAGACATTATTCGACATCGTCATAGGTTAATTTTAAGTTTTTTCAAAAAGTTTTGAGAGTTAATGTCTTTTTCACATTGGACCTTTAGAATAGATATTGCTACTAGATATGGCAGGTGGTTTCCTCTGGATAAATCCTTGAGACTTTCGATCCCCGGGATGGAGGAATAGGCGTATGCAAATTCAAGTTAATATTGATATAACTATTGTCTTAATAGCTATTGTACAACTCATACGAGTCATCATTATTATTCATGAAGAAAACAAAAAGCGCTAACCACCCACTCACAACGGGATTAGCGCTTCTACCTAATCCAGAGTGACCACCATATCTAGTAGTCTTTTCTGTATTTGTATTATAACGAGAAAGATGATAAATATCAACTTACTGATTCACACCTCGATATAGAGATGTCATTTCTGAATTCCCCTTTAATTCTGAAGCCATATATTTGACTAAGAATAAGTCTTTATCAAAATTAGAGACCAATTCTTTCTGGTAAATCATCATGTCCTTATCTTTATAATAAGCACCCTTTTTATCAGTAATTAATACAACTCTAAGATTCGGATATTTATTTAACAATAATTCTAGAAGTCTTTGTTCATCCTGAATTCCATTTTCTAATTTACTCGCATACTCTTTATTCACAAATATTGTATTTACTTTACTCAAATCAAGATGTCTTACTTCATAATCCACCATATGTAAATATACCGTATTTGATTCATTTAAATAGTTTTCTAAATGTTCATCATTATTATCAATAAATACTGTCTTACAATTTTCATTATGTTCCACTTGAAACTGTTTAAACAAATTCCTTAAATTTTCTTCTCTTACATTTAATTCCATACTATTAGCCTCCTTTTCTTGTACAATATCACAATTTTCAAAAAAAAGATGAATACATTGTCTTGAATTTGTATAAAAGCGTATAATACATACAGGAGGAGTTTTAAAATATGCAACCATTTGATAAAGAATATGTCTGTGACATCGCCAAACAAATTTTGAATATTGATTCACCAACAGGCTACACAAAAAGAGCCATTGATTTCATGGACGAAGAAGCCAAAAAATTAGGCTATACAACAGGACGTAACCAAAAAGGAAACTTATTAATCTATGTAGACGGAAAAGATTCTGAACACACATTAGGATTGAGTGCTCACCTAGATACATTAGGACTTATGGTTCGTTCCATCAAAGACAACGGAAAACTTGCCATTACTAAAGTCGGAGGCCCATGCTTACCAACATTAGACGGAGAATATTGTAAGATCTATACTCGTGATGGAAAGGTATATACAGGAACGATTCTTTCTTGTTCACCAAGCGTACACGTATATCCAGATGCTTCAACATTAGAAAGAAAAGAAGACACAATGGAAGTTCGTATCGACGAAGTTGTTCACTCAAAAGCAGATGTTGAAAAATTAGGTATCTGCAACGGAGACTTCATTTGTATTGATACAAAAACACAAATCACAGAAAGTGGATTCATTAAATCTAGATTCTTAGACGATAAGATTTCGGCTACAGCTTTAATGGGCGTACTAAAATACTTAAAAGACAACAACATTACACCTCAAAGAGACTTAGTCATTATGTTCAGTACATATGAAGAAGTTGGTCATGGAGCAAGTTGTCTTCCAGAAGAAGTTGAAGAATTATTAGCCGTAGACATGGGATGTATCGGTACAGATCTTGCTTGTACTGAACAAGACGTTTCAATCTGCGCTAAAGATTCAAGCGGACCATACGACTACGAAATGATTACTCGTCTAGTTGAACTATCAAAAGAAAACAAGCTTAATTATGCCGTTGATATCTACCCACAATATGGATCTGATGTCAGTGCCGCATTACGCGGTGGTAACGACATCAAAGGAGCCTTGATCGGCCCTGGTGTTCATGCTAGCCACGGAATGGAAAGAACACACTATGATGGTGTAGAAAGCACAATGAAGCTTGTTGTTAGCTATATCACAAAATATTAAAATCCTTTAAAGCAGCTACAATACCCTGTTCCACATTGGACTTGGTCACATGAGCTGCTTTTTCTTTTACATAATCCATAGCCTGGCCCATCGCAAAACTATGAGTTACAACACCAAACATACTCACATCATTTTCGCCATCACCAAATGTGAAGACTTTATCCTTATCCCAACCAAACATATCCATCATACGAACTAAAGTAGCTCCCTTACTATATCCCTTAGGCAAAATTTCTAATTCTCTAGGACAAGTACGGAACACTTCATATTGATCTTTAAATTCATTTTGAATATCCAAAGCCAATTGTGTAGTTACCTCTTCATCCTCAATCGTCTGAATCTTATTTACTGGATATTGAATTTCACTAAGATCCTTAATATACGTAATCTTAGGATAACCATCACGCATATCCGCAAGCCAAGACCAAGGGCCACCCGTCCAAGGAAAATCCTCTGGATATTCTTGTGCATTTCTTAACACTTTTTTCTTTTCCATAATATGATCAGGAATATAATCAAATAGACCATCACTAAATACAGCCATTGTCTCACAATTTTTATGCATCAAATACGCATATACAGGCTCAACATCTTCCTTATACATCTGTTTTAAAACATGACGCTCGTCCTTTTGAACATCATAATATGCAATACCATCTACCTCTAACAAATATCCACCATATACATCCATCTCTAATTCTTTAGCATATGAAAGTAATCTTGTATAACTTCTACCACTCGCAAGCACAAGCTTAGTCCCCCGCTTTTGACAAGCAATCAAAGCCGCCTTTGTTTCCGGTAAAATTTTATTATTTGGATCCAATAAAGTTCCATCCATATCCATTACAATCGCATCTAACATAGTCCATCCCTCCATATAGAAAATAATATATCACAATTTTATAAAAAGTACTTGCATAACACAACATCTTTTGGTATTATATACAAGTAGTCAAGTGAAAAGCAAATGCCTGAATAGCTCAGTCGGTAGAGCATCCGGCTGTTAACCGGCAGGTCACAAGTTCGAGTCTTGTTTCAGGCGCCACTTGATTATGAAACCAGCTTAGCTGGTTTTTTTTATTATATATATAAGGAGAAACTATGACAGAATCCGAATGGTTTGAACAACTTTTTAATCGCATATCCCACTCCAAATTTAGGAGCAGTTTTCATCTGAAACAAAAAGATAAGGAGTATATACAAGCCAAAGGAATGGACACCATTGAAAAACATGCCATAGATTTTGTTGAAAAAAGATTAGCTCCAGCCTATATCCCCAACGACGGTAAACAAACACCTTTCAAAGGACACCCTGTATTCATTGCCCAACATGCTACTGGCTGTTGTTGCAGACAATGTTTATATAAATGGCATAAGATCAAACCCAATCAGCCTCTAGGCCCCAAACAAAAAGCATATATTGTTAAAGTATTAATGACGTGGATTCATAAAGAAGTCGATTAAGAAATTGACTTCTTTTTTTTCTTGACTATACTATTCATGGAATTAAATATCGAATATATATTTATACTATGTGTATTATATATAAATGATATAGGAGATGATCTTATGAAAAACCATATGGAAATTCCGTGGCACGAGTATACAAACAAAGATTCAAAAGTTAAGATTGAAAATGCAAGTCTTACAGAAAAATCCTCCGTTATAGGAAGAATTGGATTGATGCTTCTAGCCTGTGGTACAGGTGCATGGCGAGTCAGAAGTTCTATGAACACCATCGCTAGTGAATTAAATATCACATGTATTGCCGACATTGGACTTACAAATATTTCCTACACATGCATTGATGGAATTAAGTCACACGCCCAATCCTTGTCCTTACATAATACAAGTGTCAATACATCCAAGCTTGCTCGTATGGAAGACTTTGTCTATCACTTTAAAGACGAATGTAAAACATGCACATGCAACGAAATACATGATCAACTTGATCAAATTGAAAATATTCACTCTAGTTACTCCCCCATTATTCTAGGACTTGCAGCTGCTCTTGCCTGTAGCTGTTTTACCTTTCTACTTGGAGGTGGCCCCATTGAAATGCTTTGTGCCTTTGTGGGGGCGGGACTTGGCAATACACTTCGAATGAAACTGATTAAACATAACTACACTCTATTCTTAAATGTCGCTGCCAGTGTTTCTTTAGCCTGCCTTGCATATGCCTTATTATTTAATTTTTTAGAAACCTATTTTGGCATATCCACACAACACGAAGCCGGATACATCTGTTCTATGCTTTTCATTATTCCAGGCTTTCCTTTCATCACAAGCGGAATTGACTTAGCTAAATTAGATTTACGATCCGGTCTAGAAAGACTTGCCTATGCCATTATCATTATTTTAGCTGCTACACTTACTGCATGGATCTGTGCTTTAGTCTTACATCTTCAACCCGTTGATTTTGTAAAATTACGCATTTCAACATCAACTAAGTTACTTTTAAGACTATTAACCAGTTTTGGAGGCGTCTTTGGATTCTCCATTATGTTTAATAGTTCAAAAAAAATAGCCGCCAGTGCCGGATGCATTGGAGCCATCGCAAACACATTACGACTAACACTTGTCGATTTATCTTTACCTGCTGCAGCCGCAGCCTTTATTGGCGCATTAACAGCCGGACTACTTGCCTCTATGATCAAAGGAAATACAGGATATCCTAGAATTGCCATAACCGTACCATCCATTGTGATTATGGTTCCAGGCTTATACATGTATCGAGCTATCTATAATCTCGAACTTGCATCTACCATGTCTATTGGAGCTAACTGGTTCATTCAATCTTTATTGATCGTTTTGGCCCTTCCAATGGGACTTATATTTGCCCGTATCTTAACCGATCCCTCATTTCGTTATTGTACTTAAAAATGCTGAACTTAATCGTCCAGCATTTTTTGTATACATTCATATAAGATACTATTTGAAACTTCAATATTCTTTTCTAAATTATGTTCGAAATGTGTAAATGGCAAGAATACACCAACACAATACTTTCCTTTAAAATCACCACAATAGAAGAATGCATTATACAACAAATCTTCAAGCTTCATCATAGAATCCCATAAGCCAGAATAAATTTGTGCATCACTTAACTTTTCATGAACCTCTTCCGGCATTTCTTGGACAACTAAGATACCTAAATGCGATTCATTTTGAATAGTTCGAATGGACATGTCCTCTTTAAAGCTATGCTGCTCTAAAAACCCATACGCTAAGTATCGATTTTTTTCTACAAGCTTTTTAAACATATGCTTCTTTGATTCAGGAATATGAATATCACTTTCTATAATATTTCCATCCTCATCACTTAAAAGAATCGGATTCTCTTTTCCCTTATCGTTAAATCGCAATGGAATCAAAAATGCATTTCTTAATAAATCAAACATACTATTGCCGCATACAGCCATTAAAAATGCCGACAGATCTTTATTTTTGTATGCAGTAAATAGTGCATTGGTAAATACTTGTTTATCCACAAGTACCCTTTCTTCTTCTACGCTTGAATCCTCATCGCAGGCAACACCTTCATAAAAGGCGTCCATTAATCGTTTACAAGCTCTAGGATCCTTGGCAATTTTATCAAACAAAGCCTCTGCCTTTTCTTCCCTAGGAAAAATTGTTGGCATGATTCTCACTTCTTTTCTAATCCTTTCGACAAACAGATACAAGAAGTCTTCCTTTAACACACTTTTTGTATCTGTTTTGATGGCTTGCCTACTCAGACTAAATGTATTATACTAACTCCAAGAAAATATGTGAAATGTATATTTTGAATATACATTATACAAAAATTATATGGAGGTTATACAATGACACTAGACTATTACCGCATCTTTTACTATGTAGCTAAATATAAAAGCTTTTCAAAAGCCGCTCAAATCCTACATAACAACCAACCCAACATCTCAAGAACCATGAACAACATAGAAAGTGAATTTGGATGTAAGCTTTTAGTACGCTCTCATTCCGGTATTACTCTAACACCCGAAGGTGAACAACTCTATGAACATGTTGCGATAGCCATTGAACAACTTTACCAAGGAGAAAGTGAAATCCTTTCAAATAAAACCTTAGAACATGGACATATATCAATTGGTGTAAGTGAAACGGCTCTAAATATCTTTTTATTATCCAAACTTGAACAATTCCACAAAGCCTATCCACAAGTCAAAATCAAATTATCCAACCATTCCTCTATTCAAGCTGTTGATGCCTTAGAAAAAGGAATTGTCGATATTGCGATTGTCACAAGTCCGATCAATATCAAAAAGCCATTACGTGCAACTTCACTCTACTGCTTTGAAGAAGTCTTGATTGGTGGAAAAGAATACGAAAGCTTAAGCAACCAGATTCTAGACATTCAACAAATCTCGTATTATCCATTTATCACCTTAGGCAAAAATACAAGTACATATACCTATTATTCAAACTTATTTTTAATTCACCAAATCCCTTTTCATACCGATTTAGAAGTGGCTA
>ENA-ORTJ01002232-ORTJ01002232.1-human-gut-metagenome-genome-assembly--contig:-NODE-2232-length-10522-cov-7.973536_pt1 | contig 10522 bp, 10 predicted proteins | sample MGYA00242069_ERZ509187 | MGnify/ENA primary metagenome ERZ509187 (study PRJEB26280, sample SAMEA2338779) | human gut metagenome | biome: human gut; feature: human-associated habitat; material: faeces... | reverse complement strand
CTCTTCCTTCTCTTCGAGCTGCTCTCTTACTTTCTCCTGCTCTTCCATCAGCTCACGCAGTTTCACTGAATTCGTTGCATTTGCGGCAATCTGACGATCAAGAGACGCAATTTTTTCTTCCAGCTTTGCAATCTCCTCATCAATTGTCTCATATTCACGCTGCTCCTTGAAAGAAAACTTCACCTTCTGGCGCTGTCCGTCCTTCCAGTTCTTTCCTTTCTTCTGGGTTTCTTCTTCCGTGGACTTTTCTGCCGGCTTAAGTTCAGACTTTCCTGTGATATCTTTGCTTTCCTCTCCGAATCTGCGTTTCTTCGCCTCTACATAATCCGTGTATCCTCCCTCAAACTGTCGGATCCCACCGTTTCCATCCAGTTCAAAGATACGGTCAACTACATTGTCCAGAAAATATCTGTCATGTGATACAGTGATCACGATTCCTGTAAATGAATTCAGATAGTCCTCAAGGATCGTAAGTGTTGGGATATCCAGATTATTTCCGGCCTCGTCAAATAACAGGACATTCGCATTCTCCGCAAGAACACCAAGAAGATAAAGCCTTCTCTTCTCCCCTCCGGAAAGCTTACCGATCGGTGCATACTGCATATCCGGTGTAAATAAGAACCTCTCCAACAATTGACTCGCACTGATCTGTCCGTCCTTTGTCGTCACATACTCCGCAATATCCTTCACATAATCGATCACACGCTGGGAATCATCCATATGCTGTTCTTCCTGTGCGAAATATCCGATCTTGATTGTCTCGCCGATCTCAATCTCTCCTGCATCCGGCTTGAGCACACCTGCGATCATCTTAAGAATCGTAGATTTTCCACAACCATTCGGCCCGATAATTCCAAGCCGCTGATTGCGAAGCACAATATAACTGAAATCATCCAGAATCTTCTTCTCCCCAAAACGCTTGCTGACATGATGAAGTTCGATCGTCTTCTTGCCCATTCTTGTCTCTACAGAATCAAGCTCCACCGTCTGATCCGTCACAGGTGCTTTTCCTGCTTTCAACGCTTCCAGACGTTCCAGTCTTGCCTTCTGCTTTGTCGTTCTCGCACGGCATCCACGCTTCGCCCATTCCAGTTCCATCCGAAGGATACTCTGACGCTTTCTCTGACTTGCAAGCTCCATCTCTTCCCTCTGCGCCTTCAATTCAAGGAATCCGGAATAATCCGCATCATATCCATACATCTTTCCATGGCTCAGCTCCAGGATACGGTTCGTCACACGATCAAGGAAATAGCGGTCATGTGTTACCATAAGAACAGTTCCACGGTAAGATCTCAGATAATCTTCCAGCCAGGAAATCATCTCCTGATCCAGATGATTCGTCGGCTCATCCAGAAGAAGTACGTCAAAATCTCCTGCCAGGATCTTCGCAAGAACCACACGTCTCTTCTGTCCCCCGGATAAAGTGTCAATCTTCTGATCCCACTGCGTGATCCCAAGCTCCGTCAGATTACTCTCCACCTGCCAGCTCTCCGCATCTGCATCCTGAAGTGCATAGGAACGGATATCCATCCCTTCCGGAAATGTCGGATTCTGCGGAACAAAAGCAATCTTCAGACCATTCTGACGAACAACCTGCCCCTCATCCGGCACTTCCTCTCCCGCAACCACCTTCAAAAGAGTTGACTTTCCGGTTCCGTTAATCCCAACAATCCCGATCTTATCCCCCTGCTGAACACCAAACGATGCATCATCAAAAATCACTTTCTCCCCATATATTTTAGAAATATGTTCTATATTAATTAAATTCATTCTTTTCCCTGCTTTCTGTTTTTCTGCATTTTTATCAATCACATCGCCATTCCAGTATAACAGATATTTCAGACACTGAAAATCTTAAAAATTTTTAAATTCATATTTGAAAGGGTTGAGAAAACACGGAAAACGTTATAACATAGTGAGATACATGCAATGACATGGTTTCAAATGGAAAGTGAGGTAAATGATATGAGCCCGAAGAATGATTTCTCAGACATTTTCGATGACGATTTTGAAGTTACATATGAAGAAGATCCGGAAATCAATTTTCATACTTCTGAAGATACAGAACAAATAAACAGACCTGATTCTAACACGGAGACAATCGTTATGAACGCAGACGATTACCGAGATAACTTTAACGATTCCGATGACAGCCAGTTCGAAGAAGTACTTCCTGAATATGACGATGATTATGAAGAGGATGCAGATTACGAGGATGATTATTATGAGGATGATTATAACACTCCTAACAAACGATCAAATCGCAACAATCCTTATAATGATTCATATAATGATCGCGACTACGACAGACGCTCCTCCGGCAGGAAACGTTCCGGTGGCGGAGTAAAACTTGCCGCACCGATCAAAAAAGGCGGAAAGGCATTATCAAGGCTCACAAGCACATTGCTTCAGCAGCTTTCTATTGTGTTAATTCTGGCCACAACAGCATTTGTACTCTACAACTTTTACCGTGCAAGCACACCGTACGGAGATATCCAGGAGGCAATCCAGACGCAGAAGATTTCCCAGACTCTGGCCGCTTACTTATGTGTAGCTGCCCTCTTCCTGTTCTTCGAATTCATCTCACTTCTCTGGTCAATGACACGCGTCCGCGTACGTGACGGAGTCTCCAGCTGGAGAGAAGATACCGGAAGAGGCCTGTGGTCTTTTATCCTTGTATTCGCGGTTTCCTATGCCGCATTCCTCTTCAGTCCGTTGCTCCCTGATTCACCGGAAGTGATCTACGGAGTGAAAGGAGCTCTTGATGTATACGGTTCCCTCCACAATGTATTGTTTGGACTGTGTGCAGCCGGAGTCATCTCCTGCCTGATCAGAAAATACAAAAGTTCCAATTAGAATACAATATTCCCTTTACAAAAAGTACACCCGGCAATGAAATCAATTACGAAATCATTGCCGGATGCACTTTTAAAATTTACGGGCCAGTCTCAAAAAATACGATGCATTAATCCAAAATGATCAGTGCCATAAATACAAGATCTGTATCCCCTGTATTCGTCAGTCCGTGTCCCATTCCATCCGGTGTAAATGTCACATCTCCTGCTTTCACCGGGCGGATACGTCCATTGTCATCATAATTTCCTTCCCCACGAAGAATATAATATGTCTCACTCTCGTTGTGATGCTCATGATATCCAAGAGAACATCCCGGCTCCAGTGTGACTTCTGCATACATCTTGCACTTTCCGTTCAGTTCCTTATCTTCCAGAATGTGCTTGATGATAACGTGTCCCTTTCCACCAGCCATGTTTTCTTTTCTCTCAACTCTTAATTCACTCATCTTCAATTCCTCCTAAAACATTTTTATTGTAAAGCTTATTTGCTACAATATTCTCTTATCTGACATTTATTTCATATAGATCAATTCATACTCTCTTGTTCCAAGACCGATCTTCTCTGCATGTGCCAGACAAGTCTTGTACTCTGAATTCGGTGTCGTATTCTCAAAATGATCATGATGATCGCAGAAACTCTCTTCTTCCATACGATCTGCAAGCTGGCTGTGCGGCAACGGTGTTGCGCTAAGACAGACATCTGCACACGCCTGATCCAGTGCCAGCGGATCAAAAGAGGCAAACATACCGATATTCGGAAGGATCGGTGCATCATTCTCCGGATGACAGTCACAGTTCGGTGATACGTCAACGATCAGTGAAATATGGAAGTTCGGTCTTCCATCCACAACCGCCTTTGTATACTCTGCCATCTTGCAGTTCAATACCTTTGTCGCCGCACTGTCCATAAATGAAATGGCATCAAAGTTACATGCCCCAATACATCTTCCACATCCGACACAATGTTCAAGATCAATAGACATCTTTCTTGCATCAGCATCATAAATCAGGCCGTCATTCGCACACTCTCTCAGACAGCTCTTACATCCTCTGCAGGCTTCCTGATCGATCGTCGGCTTACCAACAGAATGCTGATCCTTCTTACCGGCTTTGGAACCACATCCCATTCCGATATTCTTGATTGTACCACCGAAACCTGTCGTCTCATGCCCTTTAAAATGCGTCAGACTGATAAATACATCCGCATCCATCACGGCACGTCCGATCTTCGCTTTCTCTATGTACTCTCCTCCCTGTACCGGAACTTCAATATCATCCGTTCCCTTCAGGCCGTCTCCGATAATCACCGGACATCCGACACTCAACGGTGTAAATCCATTCTCCCATGCACAGTAAAGATGCTCCAGTGCGTTCTTTCTACTGCCCGGATATAGTGTATTACAATCTGTAAGAAATGGCTTTCCCCCAAGCTCCTTCACGACATCTGCAACCGCCTTGGCATAATTCGGACGGAGATAACTGATATTCCCCATCTCTCCAAAATGCATCTTGATCGCCACAAATTTATTCTCCATGTCAATCTCACTGATTCCTGCTTTCTTCATCAGACGTTTCAGCTTCGTTGGAAGACCTTCGCCAAGCTTCGCCCGGAAATCAGTATAATACACCCTTGCTTTTTCCATGATGTAAACCTCCTGTTGTAAATTCTGACAGCTTAACCCTGCATTCTTATCATACACTATAAATCTGACTCTTCCAATCATTTTTGGAAAAATAATAAAGTGGACATCCCCTTGACGATACGGTATACTCAAATTATCAATTCCGAACTCAATAACAGTTCGATCACTCTGAAGGAGATGTACTGTTGGAAGCATGATAAAGTCTTCTTGCTTCTCTTTCCCTAATGGAAAAAGGCATTCTGTCTACTCCCGCACTCTATATTAGAAGATACGATTCATACAATTGATTGTCTTACTGCATTACACGATAAAAGCACAAAATCATTTGATGCTCTCACAAAGAGACAGCGTACCAGCGTTCTTAAAGTGTTTGCCTATTTGGAATCAAATCCTATTATTGAGATAGATGAACTGAAAAAAGCAAAATAGTACACAGCTAAGAAAGGAGGGAACCACACGATGCAACGCACATATCTTGCGATAGATCTTAAAAGCTATTACGCGAGTGCGGAATGCGCCGCCCGCCACCTTGACCCGCTTACCACAAATCTGGTCGTGGCAGATTCCTCCCGCACTGAGAAAACTATCTGTCTTGCTGTGTCTCCTTCTCTGAAAGCCTGTGGCATTCCGGGTCGCGCCAGACTGTTTGAAGTCGTGCAGAAGGTCAAGGAGGTCAATGCGAATCGATTAAGGGAAGCGGTACAATTAAGAAAAGCTGTGTATAAGGACGGTAAGCCCTCCTTCTCCTCTGCTTCCTATGATTCCTTATCGCTTGCCGCCGACCCGTCACTCGAACTCTCTTACCTTGTTGCACCACCCCGGATGGCATACTATGAAAAGGTATCGCGGCAGATTTACGGCATCTATCTGAAATACATCGCACCAGAGGACATCGTGGTATATTCCATCGACGAGGTGTTCATCGATGCCACCTCGTACCTATCCCACTATAATATGACAGCACACGACCTTGCCATGACAATGATCCGGGAAGTGCTTTATACGACTGGCATCACAGCCACCGCCGGGATTGGTACGAATCTGTATCTGGCGAAGCTGGCAATGGACATCACTGCTAAGCACGCTGCGCCGGACAAGAATGGTGTCCGCATCGCCGAGCTGGATGAAGAGAGCTTCCGCTATCTTCTCTGGGACCACAAGCCGCTCACAGACTTCTGGATGACTGGTCCCGGCACAGTCAAGCGGCTAGAAAAGCACGGCATCCATACGATGGGCGAGTTGGCCTATTTCAGCACCGTCAATCAGGATATCTTATATAAGGAATTCGGTGTTGACGCCGAACTGCTGATTGATCATGCTTGGGGGCTGGAACCCTGCGGTATGAAAGAGATCAAAGCCTACAAGCCCAGCACTAACAGTATCTCCGAGGGACAGGTGCTCTCCTGCCCGTACCCATATGACAAAGCAAGAATCATTGTCATGGAGATGGCTGACAGCTTAGTATTACAGTTGACGGACAAAGGTCTGGTTACGGACAGCCTGACACTGGATGTGGGTTATGATCGGGAAAACTGCGACAGCGGAAAGTACAGAGGTCCGGTACACATCGATCACTACGGCCGCACTGTTCCGAAAGGTGCTCATGGCAGCACAAAACTGGATAATCCGACCAACCTCGGAAGCATCCTGATCTCTGCCACAACTGAGTTGTTTGAGAGAATAGCTGATAAAACACTGACGGTAAGACGGATCACAATCGCCGCCAACCGTGTGGTCAAAGACGAGGGCTTCTTCCAAGTCGATCTGTTCACGGACACAACCAAACTGGAAAAAGAGAAAAAGCTGCAGAATGCGATGCTGGGACTCAAGAAGAAGTTCGGTAAGAACGCCGTTCTGAAAGGAACCAACTATCTGGACGGCGCTACGATGAGGGAGAGAAATCAGCAAATAGGCGGTCACAAGGCTAAGTAAGGAGGGAGAACATGGACTACAAGAACACACCGGAAGGCAGATCCGTCCAAAGTAAGTATGGCAAAATACTCCATGCTTCCCGCCCGGAACCGCCACATAATCATCCCCGGATGCCGATGTCCAATCGTGCTAAAATCTTCTCTCCGTTTGCCGCCTTACGAGGCTATGAGGATGAGATTGCTTCCGAGGGCAGAGATCACCTCAAAGGAAACAGAATCGAGTTGTCTGAAGAAGGTAAGGAAGCTCTGAACCAAAAGATCAGCCAGCTTCGGAAAGGACAAGAGCTCACAATAAAATATTTCACGGACGGCTACTATGAGAATGTAGCCGGAGTACTGGATGCTGTGGATGCGATAAACAAAGAACTACGAATTTATACAGGATTTATAAATGATACCGGCAAAGAGCTGCCGACCATTATTGCATTTGAAGATATATTAGAGATTAGGGTGAATATGACTTGAACTACTACTTTTGCGATTTCTGCGGCTACTGCTTCTCTGCCGAGGAACTACCTGCCCGTTCTCCAGACTGCAGAGCGGTAGCACACGATAATAAAAAGACAGTACGGCCGGCGAGTAAAACGAAAATCAAGGAATTGCTCAAAATAAAGAAAGAAGATAAGGAGGACACACAAAATTGCACCGAAGAAGAAAAAAGCTGAAAAACCTGAAAAATAAAAACACACGCCCTCGCCATAACAAGCGAGGGCTTTTTTGAACTCCAGGAGTTCACTTTATTTTCGTCACAAACTATACATTTCCATCATGAGCTGAATTCCGACTTTCAGGCCTTCCTCAAAAGCGGTCTTTTCCCATGCACAACACACCGTTCCCTGTCGGTCCATGATCTTTTCCCAGAGCGGAATCTTATCTTCGACGTAATCCTTCAATTTTTCTATAATGCTACCAGCCTTCCCAACTGAGATTCACATCCTCAGTTACGGCACATATTACCGCACACCTCTGTACATAGCAACCTATTTTTTGCGGTCTTTTGGACGGCCCATCTTCTCCTTTACCTTGTCCGGCACATCGATCAGTCCGAACCGATAGAACATTCCGTATATATAGGTCACGCCCCGGATATCACCCAGAGCTTTCGGGCGGTCTACCACTTCTCCTTTAATATTCTTCAGCGCCAGTAGCACTGAACTCCACGCCAGACTCTTGCTCTTCTCCCGCCTGTCAATCCACAGTTCTTTTGTATACTCGCCGTTCCTGCCTTTTTTAATTTCGTAAGAGAATGGCAACCCGGAGTAGGTTTTGAATTTCACACCCGCATAGGCCAGAACCACTCCCCAAAAGTTTTCTTCTGTCGGATCGGCCCTCCACTGCTTCATTGCTCTATATCTCCGCTGCCGCTCTGCTCCGACACTGATCTTCCCTTTTTCTGCTGTGCTTGGGAAGTACACACCTTTCTGATATGGCAGGTACGAGGTGACGGAGGCTTTGGAAAGTTTCAGAGTGTTTGCAGTTGAGAGTATGGAGGTTTTGTAGTCTTGTGTTTCACGGTATTCTTCAAAAGTGTTTTTTACTTTTTCCGCCACTTCTGATTCATACACACCTGCCGTGATGAGCAGCTTCCGTACCTTGATGGAATTTAATCCCAGCTCATCTCCGATGGCCTGCAAGGACATCTCAGAATCATAAAGCGCCACAGCACTTTCCATCTGCTCTTTCAGATTCTTCCCAGCATCATACTCCGGCTTCAACTTCTTCCGGCCACCTCCTGGTTTTCTTGTTTTCTTCATTTTACTCATGCAGCTCCAACGGCAGTCCGTCCGGGTCATGGAAGAAAGTCATCTTCTTGCCGGTGTAATCATCCACACGAATTGGCTCACATTCAATTCCTACCTCTGTCAACTCATTCACTGTCTGCTCCACGCTCTCCACACAAAATGCAAGGTGACGCAGCCCACAGGCCTCCGGGCGGTTCACACGCTTCGGCGGATTTTCCTCTGCAAAAATCTCCAGCTCTATGTGTTCGTTAACACGCAGATCTAGCTTCCAGTCTTTACGCTCTAGACGGTAGTTCTCTCTGATAACAGAGAATCCCAGCTTGTTCACATAGAAATCCTTTGCAGCTTCGTAGTCAGATACGATAATTGCAATATGATGTATTTTTGATAAATTCATTTTTCTCACACTCCATTTTTATTCTCATTTTATTTTCGTTACAAACTATACGACAACCTTCAAAAATACCGTGTGAACTCCTGGAGTTCAGTTTGTCCACACGGCCGATCTTATTTCAGTTTTTCGAGGATCTCGTCCGCACTCATGCCGCTGGCCAGCAGCTTCTTCAGCACAGCCTCTGCTTCGGTCTTCTTCTCTTTCAGTGTGTTCTTCTGCTCTTCAATCGCTTTCTGGATGGATGCGATCTCGGTATTCAGAGATGCAATAGTCTCCTGCTTCTCTGCTATCTGGGTTGAATAGTTGGTATTGGTTTTGGGACGGTTTTTGCTGCCTTTCGTTCTGGGCATATGTGATAACCTCTTTCCTTTTTTAGTGGTGGTTTAAGTATAACACTGTGTTGGGGTGCGGGGAATATTTGCCTTTATCAATCGATTTTCATACCAGAATTTATCCAATTATCAAATCCAGTTTTAATAATATTCGCAGTGTAATAATCTCCCTCTCCCTCGTCTTTATGATATGTAAACCATCCTTTGGGATTCTTGTCAGGATCATTCTTTATCAGCTGATCAATCATATTATTGTAACTACACGACCCAAAAACAATTGCTGGATTCCCATCTTTATTTCCATAATTAGCATAATGGCAGGCTCTTGTTACAGCTTTTCCAATCCATATTTTACTGTTAATTCCGACACCTTTTCGTCCAGCTTTAACTACCAATTCTTGAGCTGAGGATAAACCAATTCCAACTTTAATTTCTGGTAAGCTGTATTGCTTAAGGAGTTTGTTAAGCATCTTCATAAATGTATTTACATAAAAGCATTTATCTGCGCACTCATATATGTCAGTTTTCAAAGGACTGGTGTATACCGCATATACACAATCTCCGCGAATACCGATTTCTCGAAGATTATCGTCATCTCTCAAAATCTCAATAATCTCTGAGGAAAAACTTCGGAAAACCTTAGCCAATTTTTCCTTATCCTCATCCGCACACAGTTCTGTTGAATCGCGCATATCTACGAAAATAGCACTAACCCAACTATAATAACCGTTTGTGAATGTAAAATCATCGTCATTAGGAAGTTTATCTTGCTCTACAACTTCCATATCGTTGTCTAAAATTTCTTCTAACCTTTGCTTACCCGCTTTGTAATCATAATCTGCCATTAGCTTTTCTATCCCTCAATACAAATAGATTCCAATTAGAAGCATCACTATGAACGCAATAAATCCAATTATCGTCCATTTAATTCCTTTATTGTAGTTAATATGTTTTTCATTTGCTATTTTCGAATTTATGTACACTTGAGAAAGAAGATCTTTCAAATAGTCTTCTTTTTTTATGCTCAATATATCATTCTGAAAAATCTGATAGGACGTCCTATTGCTTATTTTTCCGAAAAACAGAACTGAATCTGTTATCAAACCAGGTTGCTGGTAAATGTTGGCGTTAATTCTTGCAACTAATGTTAAAATTAATCGTACAATACCATAACACAGCATGAATACAGAACTTCCAAGGAATACAATATATATAACCGTACAAAAATCTGCTGGCGGAAAAATATTCTGCAGCACCTTATACATTTCTGCCATGCCATCATTTGTGAAAATAATTGTTAATAAAACTCCTGTCAATGCAAGCACTGTACCCGCTTTTGAATCACAGCTATTTATCCAACCATTTATTCTATCGAGTGAGGCTTTCGCCTCTTCTATTTGTTCCTCTGTGTCCAATGTATCTACTATTGTTGTTCCTGCCATTGTGGAAACCCTTTCACAATCCATTTATCAAATTCATTTATTGTAGCCATATCATCACATCTTCGCCGATCATAAGATCGTTGCCTGCTGCTCACCACGGAGAGGTGTATGACTTATCAGAGCAGCATGGGAGCTACCGCTCCCAGTATATCACAATTTCATCCAGTTTTACAGACACTTTCT
>ENA-ORTJ01002220-ORTJ01002220.1-human-gut-metagenome-genome-assembly--contig:-NODE-2220-length-10566-cov-5.158025_pt1 | contig 10566 bp, 9 predicted proteins | sample MGYA00242069_ERZ509187 | MGnify/ENA primary metagenome ERZ509187 (study PRJEB26280, sample SAMEA2338779) | human gut metagenome | biome: human gut; feature: human-associated habitat; material: faeces... | reverse complement strand
CTTTCTTGCCGGTATAGTCACTGACTCTCCTGTGAATACTGTAGTTATCAAAAATCAGCAACGATTCAGAAAACTTGGGAGGTCTCTATGGTACAGGGAAAAGTAGAAATCTGCGGTGTCAATACAGCAAAACTGCCTTTGCTAAAGGCAGCGGACAAGGAAGCTCTCTTCGCAAAGATCCGGGAGGGAGATACCGCCGCCAGAGAGACCTACATCGAAGGCAACCTGCGTCTGGTCCTGAGCGTGATCAAACGCTTTTCCGGCAGTGCGGAAAATGTGGACGATCTGTTCCAGATCGGCTGTATCGGACTGATCAAATCCATTGACAACTTTAATCCTGATCTACAGGTAAAATTTTCCACTTATGCGGTACCTATGATCATCGGGGAGATCCGCAGATATCTGCGTGACAACAACAGTATCCGTGTGAGCCGCTCCCTCCGCGACACTGCCTACAAAGCGATCCATGCCAAGGAAGTTCTGTCCAGGAATTCATTTAAGGAACCTACCCTGCAGGAGATCGCAGCAGAATCCGGAGTTGCCGCAGAAGACATTTTGTACGCACTGGATGCGATCCAGAGTCCGGTCAGCCTCTATGATCCGGTCTACACCGATGGGGGCGATACCCTCTATGTCATGGATCAGATCAGCGACAGGAAAAACAAAGAAGATCGCTGGGTGGAAAATCTCTCACTCAGCGATGCGATGAAACGTTTGAATAAACGTGAAAAACATATTATAGATCTGCGCTTTTTTGAGGGTAAAACCCAGATGGAAGTTGCCGAAGAAATTCACATCTCTCAGGCGCAGGTCAGCAGGCTCGAAAAGTCCGCGCTAAAAACCATGCGAAATTATTTGATGACTAATTAACTCTTTCTTTTTAAAGCGAAATCAAAGCCTCCTTCTGTGTCAGCTAGCCGTGCGTTACCTTCGTTTTGCGTCGGTTTCATCGCGCTCATTCCCACGCTCCTACAAAAGCTGGTCGGTTCCCATTCGCGCAAAACTTGCAAAACTCAGTCTCTTACTCAATTGCTCGCCACAGAAGGAGGCTCTGATTTCGCCATTTACACATTGAAATATATCTATTTCATCTTGCATCCCCCTTACCCACCGCTTAGTGCTCTACGCACTTGAAGCGGGGGAATGCTTATTCTGCGTTCAAAAAGTCAAATCGTAAATTTTAAGCCCCTAAAGGAACTATTAATGAGTCTTCACATCGACCAATACGCCATGAACCACGAAACGTTTGGTCTCCCCTGCCTTACTACAGGTGGACAGCGTCACCACTTTATCATCCTTGGTCGGATGAATCCCCGTATCTTTCATAGATGAAGCAACCATCTTGTCGATCATTGCCTGCCAGCTGTCATCTGCGCCATACCCCACGGTATAGATATCACTGTCCTCATCTACATCATAGTAGGAAAAAATCTGATACCGGTATACCTTATCCGCGGTATAAACATTGAAAAACTGATTCTTTTCATAAAATCCTTCATCGTTTTTATACCGCTTTAGATCACCGAACATCGTCGTATTTCTCATATTGTGTCCGTAAATAATGGAATGATAATCGGTAAAATCCGGATTATTCAGTCCCTCCAGGAAAATACAGCCCGCAATATGATAGTTTCCGTAAATATCACTTCTCAGATATTTGGAATCGTCCCCGGAATACAATACCGGATAGCTGATATGTACATCATCAAAATTGTCAAACCGTAACCATGCCATAATATCCGGATTTTCTTTTTTCAGCGCATCAAACTGAATTCTCGTATCATCGTTCCAGTCATCCTCCGCCACGGAGCTTCCATCCGGATTGACCACATAGGTTTCTTCCAGTTTTTCAAATGCCTGCTCTGATTCCTGATAGTCTTTGTAAATCTGAGCGATTTTGAAAAGTGCAAATGCCATTACTGCCAATGCGATCACAATAATCACCAGTGTCAGTTTTCCACCCTTCTTTTTCTTCGGATTTTCTGTCTTTTTCATACGTTCTCCTTACATTTCAAAACCGCTGTTTCTCATATCCTCATATACCAGCGACTGAAGGCTATATCAGATAGAAGTTCCCCCTTCCACTGATATAAACTTTGTTCCTCACATCTGATGGAAATTAATAAACTACAACCGGATAACCAATTTTGACATTCTCATAAATGGTTTTCATGGCACTGTACGGTGTATTGACACAGCCATGGGAACCACGAGTCTTATAAATACTTCCACCAAACTCACTTCTCCATGAAGCATCATGGATTCCGACATCTCCATTAAACGGGAGCCAGAACGATACTTCAGAATTATAATCCTGACCCTTCAGAGTATAGTTTGTCATACGCGCATCAATTGCCCATACGCCACCGGACGGTGTGCTGTGTCCGGCTGATACGTTTCCGGTTACAACCGGTGTGGATACAATACATTCCCCGTCTTTGTACAGCCACATGGTCTGTGCCGCAGTGCTTACCTCAATATAAGTACTGCCAAGGTCATTCGTATCACGGCAGACACCACTATACAGATATACAGGCTCTACCGTCTCTTTTGCCCCCTGCAAAACCAGTTCCTTTAACTGCGCAACCGTTTTCTTTTTATTGATACACCAGCCGTAATCACCGCCTTTCAGTGTGATTGTCTGACCATCATGTGTTTTGAACTGTCTGCTCAAACCAAACGTATCATATTTCAATCCAAGCTGATGTACATATTCCGTAATTTTATCCTCATCCAAATCAAAGGTATAATCATCACCAAATGTAATCCAGTCTGCGATTACGGAGCTATCCACCACTTCTGTCCGATCGCCAAAATCATAGGTAATCTCTGCGACAAGCATTTTGTTTGCATCCTCGCATTCCTGTTTTAATTTTTCATCATCCTTGTATACACCAGGTTTTACATAACAATCCTGATCATCCAAAGAAACTTCGGATGCACCTTCATTGACTGCATCCTCAAGTACCTGCTCTGTTTTGTTGACATCCAGCTGATTTCCGTGTGTCTCATCCACGATTCGAAATTCGCCATCACTATATTCCAGATGAGCATCCGTCGGTGTTGTCATGTTCTCATCCTGCATGCAGGAAAGATTTCGGATTTCATCATCCAGCTTCTGTTCATCTACAGAAATATCCAGATCAATTTCTTTCTCTGAAGTCGCTGCCATCAAAAACCACAAAAATGGCTTTTCATTTTCAAACAGCTCATCCAGTTCCTTTTTGTCATCATATTTCAGTCCGATATCTGATGCATTGATGGTTTCCTCCCCATCTCTGGTGGATACCGTAAGTGTGTAGGCATTCATTTTTTCTTCGATTTTTTTCTTGACAGATGCCACACTTTCATTGCGCAGAGCAATTCCAAACGCTGTTCCCTTTGAATAAAAATGTTTGCTGTAGTATACGGTTCCTGCAATGTAGATTACGATTGCAGCCGCAATAATCAGATATAAAATTCTGCGAAAACGTTTCTGACTTGTTCTCTGTCTTTTTAATTCCTGTCTTAATTTTGTCTTTTGCACGATTCTTACTTCCTTTGTATCTAATTTCAATTTGCACTGTCTTTTTGGCTTAATCATCTCATATTGTAACTCATTTTTATTTTTCATCAACCTTTCCGGCGAAACTTAATAAAATTGTAACCTTTTCTTCTTATTTGTTCCCAACGAATTATTCATAGCGGGTAATTTCCTTTTTCAGACGCTTCATGATCTTTTTTTCCAGACGCGAAATATAGGACTGGGAAATATTCATCTGATCTGCCACTTCTTTTTGTGTATACTCTCTGCCCCCGGGTGTCAGACCATAACGCAGCTCAATGATATTTCTTTCTCTTGGAGAGAGCTTGTCAATGGCGCGCTTCAGAAGCTTTTTCTCCACCTCTACCTCCATATCTTTGTAAATAATGTCGTCCTCTGTTCCAAGAATATCGGAAAGTAACAGCTCGTTGCCATCCCAGTCAACGTTTAACGGTTCATCAAAGGAGATTTCCATCTTCATTTTACTCGTCCGCCGAAGATACATAAGAATCTCATTTTCGATGCATCGGGAAGCATATGTGGCAAGTTTGATATTTTTCCCCGGATTATACGTATTGATGGACTTGATCAGACCGATCGTACCGATGGAGATCAGATCCTCCACCCCAATTCCGGTATTGTCAAATTTCTTTGCTATGTATACAACCAGACGCAGATTATGTTCGATCAGCCGTTTTCTGGCTTCCTCACCACCTTCTTCCGTTCCAAGCAGCATGATGCACTCATTTTCGTCCTCCCGTTCTAACGGTGCCGGAAGCACATCCGTGCCACCAATATAATGAATGTCATTTGACTGCAAAAACAGCAGATTATGCACAGTTGGTATTAATTTCAGTTGGAATTTTCCAGGTACGGAAACTTTTAAATACATACTTATAGATCCTTTCCATGCTTTTTTCTTTTTCTCCTCTTCTCTTACTTCCAGACTGCCCTCTGCACTCCGGTCAAAAACTATACCCGATAGGCATCCTCCTCATCTGATATAGCTTGCATGTAAAAGCATTTGTACCTTCGGATTCTGCATAATCTCCCCGGTATGCAGACCAATCTCCGGCTCCTTTATCTCCGTTACCGTACCTTTTTGATAAATCTTCATTTTATCCAACATCACAATTTTCAGTTTTTCTTTTTCTGTACCGATCGTATGGCAGGAAATCTCTTTTTGTATTGTTCTGTCAGTGGCAAATTGTTCGAATACTTCCTGCTGCAAAATGCAGACCGGTTTCCCTGTCAGTGAATCTCGCAGCAGATTCCCGGTATCGCAATAGGCATCTACCATAACATGTTCTGTCCCTGCCCATAACTCCACCCGGCAGATCCGCTGAGTGACACGCCATCGGATCTGATAGATACAAAACAAAAGTGCCGCTGCCATCCCGGACAGCAGGATATCCAATGTGCTGTTTCCAAGTAACATCCCCACACTGTTTTGTATTCCACCCATCACAAACAAAATCAGATAAATGGTCAAAAGGGTTCGCAAAAACCGCCTTTTGCCTTTTGCTCCAAATACGCAAAATGCCATCAACGGATGAATGACCGTATGTAAAACAATACTGTAGATCAGATATTTTTTCAGCAGTATCAGCAGCACTGTGGAGCCGGTTACCCCTGCCGCACAGACTGCCAGACAACGACCCAGTCGAAGCCTGTCATTGAGCAAAAGTGCAGCAGCAAACATAGCACTCATATCCATCAGCAGGTTTGTCAAAAGAAAAACATCTGCATACCATTCATACTCCACTTGTCACCTCCCTGAACAGTATACAAAAAACTCCGCGATTTTTTTGTCGAAACCGCGGAGTTTACTGCCATAATATTCTGTTTCTGAATGATTAGCGTTTTGTGTTTTTCAGGAATTCCGGAATCTTGATGTCACGCGGAGCAACGGTCGGTGTTGGCTTCTGCGGACGCTGGATTCCGTTAAACTGTGGCTGAACCGGAGTTGCGCTTGTCTGTGCAGGTTTTACACTGCCGGCAGTACGTGCCATGTTCAAAGTATTGCCACCATTGAACTTCATGCCAGGTAAAATAGACGGTGCCGGTGCTGCGGCATTCTCCAGACCTGTTGCAATAACGGTAATGGTTGCTGCATCCGGAATAGACTCATCATATTTTGCACCGAAGATGATATTTGCATCATCGCCGGCAAGATCCTGTACATAACTTGCTGCATCGTTTGCATCCATAAGAGAAATATCACCGGAAATGTTAATGATAACATGAGATGCACCATTGATGGTTGTCTCAAGCAACGGACTTGCAACAGCCATTTTAACAGCCTCGATTGCTTTGTCATCACCGGTAGCCCCACCGATACCGATATGTGCCAGACCTTTGTCTTTCATAACAGTCTGAACATCAGCAAAGTCAAGGTTGATCAAAGCAGGAACATTGATCAGGTCTGTGATTCCCTGTACTGCCTGCTGTAATACTTCATCTGCTTTCTTCAGAGCATCCGGCATCGTGGTTCTTCTGTCAACAATCTCAAGCAGTTTATCATTTGGAATCACGATCAGCGTATCTACGCTCTCTTTCAGATTCTCAATTCCATGTACTGCATTTGTCATACGTGTTTTTGCTTCAAATTTGAACGGTTTTGTAACAACACCTACGGTAAGGATTCCCATATCTTTTGCGATTTTCGCAACAACCGGTGCAGCACCGGTTCCTGTTCCGCCACCCATACCACAGGTAACAAATACCATATCTGCGCCTTCGATTGCCGCTGTCAGTTCTTCTGCACTTTCCTCTGCGGCTTTCTGACCGATCTCAGGCTGTGCACCTGCACCAAGTCCTTTGGTGAGTTTCTCTCCAATCTGAATCAAAGTCGGTGCTTTACATAAGGTAAGTGCCTGCTTGTCTGTATTTACTCCGACAAACTCTACACCACCGATTTTTTCATCTATCATTCGGTTTACGGCATTGTTTCCAGCGCCACCTACTCCGATTACAATAATTTTTGCGCTGGACTCAGCCCCTATTGACATGATTTCAACCACGATAATCCTCCTTTTATTCCTCCCTCGGAATATATTTATACTATCTTTAACGACATTCCTGCCACTATTTTTATTATCTCTTTTATAATATCTGTTTTTGCAAAAATAATCAACCTCTAAATCATATTTAATCTGATTTTTCCGGAATTCATTCCATTTTAAAAAGAAGCAGTCCGTTTTCTGCATTCATTTTCTTATAAAGAAATGTGATTAATTTTCAGGTATTTATCCTCAAAAAAATGATACTATCCTACTGATTTTCATCCGCAGATTCATCGGATGCCGCCGGGACAGTCTGTACATCATTCGGGATCTCCATCAGTTCTCCATTTCGGAAATAAATATCCGTATTGTTTTCCGACCAGGTCTCTACATGCAGCGTTCCGCTCATTCCGTCAAGCTGTGGCAGAATCTGATCCATTCGAAGAATCTTCTCATTCAGATCCGTACCTCCGCCAAGATTTACCTGAATCTGACCATAGATCAGCCAGACATTGCCATCTTTCATATAAATCATTTCCGGCACCCGGTCATATTTTTTCAAAAGCTGTGTCACATTCAATAGGGTACGAAGCAGCTTGCTGTTATCACCAATGGAAAGTTTTTTGTAAAGTTCTGCGCTTTCCACCGACAGACCATTGATCTTGGTCACACCTTCGATTACCTGAGAGGAAAGTTCCACGACAAATCCGTCTTTGTCAAAATATGCATTTTTCCCCAGTGACGGAATATACAGATATCCAAGGATTCCTTTTTCCACCACAGTAATTTCCAGCCTTTGCGGTGATTTCAACCGAATCTGCAGAGAATCTACAAAAGGGATCTCCTCGGTTTTATTCAGTTTGTTTTCAAAGTAAACATACAGTGAATTCCAGGAATATTTTTCATCTAAAACCCAGTCTTCAATCTGCTTGTCTGTATAAATTTCATTTCCCTTTACGGAAACCTCTTTTACTACAAATACTTTCCATATCAAAACTGCTCCCAATGCAGCTACGAACGCAACTACAAGGAGAGCAGTCAGAATGATACGTAAAATTTTCTTATTTCGTCTCTTTCTACGCATACAGTTCTCCACATTTTTATCTCAGTCTGAGTTGAGAATCTTACTCCAAAATGCTGAATCATATCAACACTTTCCCGATCTGAATTGAAACGTTTTCTTCTGAATCATTACAGACTTTCTCAATGATCTTCTGTTTTTTACTGACAGCCTGCATTACTCGATGGGATGATTGGCATCAAATTTGATCCGACGAGACACATTCAGCACCAGTCCCATCTCCGTGATCAGAATCAGGATCGACGTACCTCCGTAACTGAAAAACGGCAGGATAATACCAGTATTCGGCATCCAGTTTGTAACAACCATGATATTTAACACTACCTGCAATGCAATATGTGACATAACACCGACCACCAGCAGGGAGGAAAACAAATCCGGTGCATTATTTGCGATCACCATACAACGCCAGAGCAGTAAAACAAATAACAGGATGACACAGATTGCACCAAACAATCCAAGTTCCTCACAGATAATGGTAAAAATAAAGTCGTTTTGCGCCTCTGGTACATAGCCAAGCTTCTGTACACTGGCACCAAGTCCTTTTCCAAACAGTCCACCGGAACCGATAGCATACATTCCCTGCAGAGTCTGATACACATCATCCGGATAGTCCTCCGGGTGCAGCCATGCAGCAATACGTGTCACACGATAACCACCCATTTTAACACCAATGGCTCCCAGTGCAACAAGACCTGCTCCTAGGATAAAAAATTCTTTTACCTTCGGACTGACCACAAAGAGCATAAGTACGGCAATACCGCCGACAATGATCGCGGTACTTAAGTTGCTGACTGCGATCACTCCTACCATAGGCAGGGCAAAAAGCAGTATCTTAATAATGGATTTCAGATCTTTTACCTGTTTTGGTATCCTGCTTAAAAGTGCTGCCATAAAAATGATCACTGCAATTTTAGCAATCTCAGATGGCTGTAACTGAATTGGTCCAATCTTCAGCCAACGGGTAGAACCGTTGGAACCTTTTCCGACTACAATAACTGCCGCACACATCAGAAATGACAGCACATAAATCGGAAAACTCAGTTTTTTCCACCATTCACACGGAATCACACTGACGATAAACATTCCAATGAATCCAAGAAATGCACAGCCTGCCTGTCGTTTCAGGTAATGAAACGGATCGTTGAACACGTCCTGTCCTTCATAAGCGCTGACACTGTAGAGCATCACCAGTCCAAACAATACCAGAAAGATGATAATAAACAGCAGGCTATAATCAAAATATTTGGTTGTACCCGCATCCGCAGTATTCTTATGATATTTGCGGTTACCCATGTAACATTACTCCTTTAAGGCATGAACCATTTCTTTAAACATTTTTCCCCTTACTTCATAGTTTGGGAACATTCCCCAGCTCGCACATGCCGGAGAAAGTAATACAGCATCGCCGTTTTCTGCATTTTCATAGCAGATATCGACTGCTTCCTGCAGACTGTCGGCAAATACATAATCGTGGAAGCCACATTTTTCTGCTTCCTCGGCAATCTTCTCTCTTGTCTGACCGATCAGAACCAGTTTCTTTACTTTGCCGTCAAAACTGTTAATCCACTCGGTATACTCAGACTGTTTATCATAACCGCCGCCGATCAGACAAGTCGGACGATCCATCGCCTGAATACCTTTGATGGCAGCATCCGGATTCGTCCCCTTGGAATCATTGTAGAAACGGACACCACGTTTTTCTGTGACATACTCGATTCTGTGTTCAACGGCCTGGAATGTACGCAATGCCTTGCGAATATTTTCCACCGGGACACCATAGCTCATTGCCATAGCAGTCGCTGCCATCGCATTCTCATGATTGTGACGTCCGAGAATATTTAATTCATCAGTAGAAATAACCTCCTCAATCTGACCATCATGTGCATACACAATCTTGTCACCTTCCAGATAGAAGCCTTCCTCTAATTTAGAAAGGCTGCTGAAGAAGACAACTTTCGCGGACAGATGTTTTGCCTGCTCTTTGAGTACTTCATCTTCATAATTTAATACACAGGTCTGCTCCGGTCCCTGATTCTTCGCAATGCTCATCTTTGCCGCAATGTAATTATCCATTGTATGGTGACGGTTCAGATGATCTGGCGTAATATTTAAGATTGCAGATACTTCCGGACAGAAAGTATCGATGGTCTCCAGCTGAAAGCTGCTGATCTCTGCGACTGTCACAGTATCGTCTGTATCTTCTGCAACCAGACCGGTGTATGGAATTCCGATATTTCCTACCACATGTACATGCGGATAGGTCGTCTTCATGATTTCTCCAAGCAACGCGGTAGTTGTTGTCTTTCCGTTTGTTCCGGTAATGGCAAGAACGTCGCCTTTTTTGCAGCGATATGCCAGCTCGATCTCACCCCAGATTGGGAGTCCCTCATCCCGCAGTTCATTGACAAACGGAAGATCTGTCGGTACACCCGGGCTCAATACGACCAGATCCAGTCCTGCACGGATTTTCTCCGGTAATTCACCCACATATAATTCCGGCATATGATCTGCCTCAAAATTTTCCAGCACATGTTTTTTATCCAGTTCCCGGTTTCCGTCAAATAATATGACTGCGGCACCGACGTTTTCCAGTAATTTTGCCGCTGCAATTCCACTGATTCCAGTTCCGAAAACCAGAACCTTTTTTCCTGCAAATTCCATTGCAATATTCCTCCAGATCCTTGATGTATAGTATAGTAAAACTTTTTATAATCCAATAAATGCAATCAGACACAAAATTGCTGTAACGATAGAAAATACTGCTACAACTCGTGTCTCAGACCATCCGCCAAGTTCAAAATGATGATGGATCGGTGCCATACGGAAGAACCGCTTACCACCGGTTTTCTTAAAATATACCACCTGAATCATAACAGATAAGATCTCGATCCAGTAAATCAGTCCCACGATCAGGATAAAAATCGGCATCTGCAGCATATACGCTGTGGCTGCCA
>ENA-ORTJ01002194-ORTJ01002194.1-human-gut-metagenome-genome-assembly--contig:-NODE-2194-length-10713-cov-3.838150_pt1 | contig 10713 bp, 9 predicted proteins | sample MGYA00242069_ERZ509187 | MGnify/ENA primary metagenome ERZ509187 (study PRJEB26280, sample SAMEA2338779) | human gut metagenome | biome: human gut; feature: human-associated habitat; material: faeces... | reverse complement strand
AATATTAGATTAGGAATTCTCATTTTGACTTGTACTATTTATATTCTAGCACCAATTATGCTGGTGATTTAAAAGGAGATTACCGTGTTTTAGAAGATATTCCAAATGGTATGGAACTAGCGTATATCCGAATTAAATGGCATGGAGATCATGCAGGAGCAGTTCAATCAAAAACTATTGAAGGTTTGAGTGGTGATTGGAAGCCACAGAGTAATACAACAACGAATGATAATGGAGATTCAAATCAAGAAACAATTTACTATTACAATGAAAATAAAAAACAAGCCCTAATTAATCTAGGTGAATTTGTGGCAGGAAAAGAGCGTGATACATATTCAGTGGATGTACAGGTTGTTTGTCGAGTGACAGATAAGGAAGTCTTACTTGGCGGAGAAGAAAAAGATTTCACTAATAAAGTTACACTTCTAAGTGAAGGTGGTTCAACTGAAATAGATACGGCTAGTAATACGGCAACAATAAAAAATAATTGTTTAAATAAAAACCATGTGCAAGAAGGTCAAAAAATAAATTATACAATTACCGCAAATACATTAGGTCAAAACCTTCCATTGAATGATGGAGATAAGTTAACTTTAGTCGATGAATTAGGCAATAATTTAGAATTGGATGCTACAACCATAAAAGCTACTGATGAAAATGGGAATGAAGTATCAATTGAAAAACCATATAATCCTGATACTAAAGTTTTAGAAATTTCTATTCCAAATGGAAAGAAAGTGATTATTAAATATACTGTAACAGTAAAAGAAGCACCTGAAACGGAAGTCATGATATCTAATAAAGTTTATTGGAAGTCTTATGCCGATAAAGGTGGAAAGAATGATATAATCTCAAATTTTAAATATAGTTTGAATGCGGGTGGAAGTACAGGCAGTACCGCAAATCCTCAATTAACAATTAAGAAAATAGACCAAGATAATTCAAAAGTTATGAATGGTGTGAATTTTGAAGTTTATGAATGTGAATTAACTGGAAATATGATACAGCGAGTTAAACCGGAAAAGAAAACGAGCGGTGTAACAGTTGATGGAATTTACAAAGTAGCCTCTTCATACATTACAAATTACAATAAAATTTATGAAGTAAAAGAAACTAAAACACCAGAAGGATATATTGAGAATGAAAATCCTTATTACATAATTTGTGTCAAAAAATCTGGTAATGAATATTCAGAGGATGTACAGAAATATATAGATTATTTTAAAAAGCAAGATAAGAATAGATACAAAATAGCATATTCATTTGCGGATTTTAATTTGGTAGTCTATAACTCACAAAAGGGAATAGTTGTTAAAAAGGCATTTATTAATGATGCAGCAGGAAAATCCACTAATCCTGTAAGCGGAATATATACATTTGGATTATATGAGAATGCACAAGGTAATGGTGATCCAATACAAACAAAAACGATTACTTATAAAGTTGGTGAAACTGAAGAAAAATCAGTGAAGTTTATTAATCTAAAATTAGATAAAACATATTATGTTTTTGAATTAGATGATGATAATAAACCGATTACTGATTCTTCAAAAGAAGTAACAATAAATAAATTGCAGTATACAGTAGATTATAAAAATGGGGAAGGTGAATCTAAAAATGCTGCGACAAACGGGCAAACGGTGACTGTTACAAATAGAAGCCGTACAAAAATACTACCTTCCACAGGTGGGTATGGATCCCTGCTTTACAGAATATCAGGTGCAGTGTTGGTTTTGGCAAGCTTGATAGTTCTGACAAATATAAATAAAAAGAGTCATTTAGATGACAAATCAAAGAATAGGAGAAAGCAATGAAATTAATTAAGAAAATTGCTGCCATTATGTTTGCGTTCATGATGGTAGTATCAATGAGTTGTAACGTAAAGGCTGCAGGAACAGGAAAAATTACAATTAGTCCTGCAAATCCTAATGAAGAGTATAAGATTTATAAAATTTTGAATCTAGAAAGCTACGATGAAACTAAACAGCTTTATTCTTATACAAAAACAGGAGATCAATGGGATGCTTTTATTGATTTAGCTGTAACAGAGGGTTACTTAAAAATTAATACTGATGGATATGTAACTTTTAGTACAACAAAGGGTTCACCTGCAGATGTACGTGAATTCGCAAGAAAAGCATTAGCTTATGCTACAGAGAAGAAAATTCCAGCAACTCAGAAGGTAACAACTACAGAAAATGAAACTTCTAAAACAATTGATGGATTAGATTTAGGATATTATTTAGTTGGATCTAGTATGGGTGCACTTTGTAGTTTAGACACTGCACATCCTGAAGTAACAATTAATGACAAAAATAAAAAACCAACTGTAGAAAAGAAAATAGCTCTAAACAACGACATAAATAATTTGGATAGTAATAATTCTGCGAATATTGGAGATGATGTAATTTTCCAAACAACTATTAATGTACAACCAGGCGCAAAGAACTATGTTTTACATGATAAAATGGATGTTCATTTAGCATATCAATGCATAATGGATGTTCATGATAATTTAAGTAATTTGGTTGACACGACAGATTTTGTTGTTAAAACAGATGGACTTACAGATGGTTGCACATTCGAGCTTTCATTCACAGAAGCTTATTATAAAAAGAACAGAGAGAGCATTGATACAGGAAATTTAACTCAAATTTATATTAAATATTTGGCTACAGTAAAAGATGATGCTGTGGTTAATGAACCAATGAAAAATACAACTCATTTAACATATGGTGATAAAAATACAGAAACAAATGAACCAGAAACAACAACAAAAACATTTGGAATTCCTGTATTTAAATATACTGGAAATGATGAAGCACTTCCTGGTGCAAAATTCATTTTATCAACAGATTCACAATGTGAAGATGTAAATCAGACACTTAAATTTAAGAAAAATACTTCTGGCATATATCGTTATGATGCAAAAGGTACTGCAACTTTAGAATCATCAAGTACAGGTCGTATCGATATCGAAGGCTTAAAAGAAGGTACATATTATCTTAAAGAGACAAAAGCTCCGGATGGATATAACTTGTTGAAAACTCCAGTTAAAATCAGAATTGATTCAGAAGGTAAGATTTATGTTGATGATTCAGCAAATGTAAATACTGGTGATGTAAAAGTTAAAAACAACTCAGGAACATTATTACCAAGTACTGGTGGTGCTGGTACTACAATGATCTATCTAGTAGGTGCTGTACTCGTATTGGGTTCTGGTGTTGTATTGGCTACAAAGAGAAGAGTTAAGGGTAAATAATATATTTTCGATTGATGATAGGGAGAGGGTTGTGAGATGAGAAAACATATTTCAACTATAATTGCAGTACTTGTTTTTATTACGGGCCTTTCCTTATTGTTGTATCCAACAGTGAGTAATTATTGGAATTCTAAACATCAAACGGCTGTTGTGGCAAATTATACGGATACTTTAGCTAAGATGGATGATCAGGATAGGCAGGCTGCGATAGATTCGGCTATTTCCTATAATACTGGGTTGGTTTCTAATAGTGGTCGTTTTACTCCGAGTGATTCAGAGCTTAGTTTATATAAGAGTCTATTAAATGCGGATGGTACGGGTATGATGGGATATATCACAATACCTGAGATTCGTTGTAAGCTAGCTATTTATCATAGTGTGGATGATTCTGTATTACAGGTGGGTGTTGGTCATTTAGAAGGGTCTTCGCTTCCTGTTGGTGGTAGTAGTACGCATTGTGTTATTTCTGGTCATAGAGGGCTTCCGAGTGCTCGTTTGTTTACGGATATTGATCGTCTTGAAAAGGGGGATTTATTTTGTCTGCATGTGTATGGCAAGGTTTTGGCGTATGAGGTGGATAAGATTTCGGTTGTAGAGCCTGAGGATTATGGTCCTTTAGAAATTGAAGAAGGTAAAGATTTTTGTACGTTACTTACGTGTACGCCGTATGGTATTAATACGCAGCGTTTGATGGTTCGTGGTCATCGTGTGGTGGATAGTTTGTATGATGAATCGAATATTACTTCAGATGCAGCTAGGGTGGATACTTTAGTGGTGGCTTCTTGTGTTGGTGTTGTATTATTGTTGGTTGGTATTATTGTTTCGAAGATATGGAGGTTAAAAGGACATGAAAAAAATAATTCGTAGTGTATTGTGTATATTTCTTTTTGTTCTTGTATGTACTCCTGTTTTCGCAAGTGATTATTCGAGTTTAACAGTGACTTGTCCAGCTTCAGATATTGATGTTCGATTATATCGTGTGGCGGATGCGGATTATAATTTGATGGGTGCTTTTAAATCCTATTCGGTTTCACAGGATTGGAATATTCTTGGCGATTATATTGATCGTGACAATATTGAATGGGATGATCAAGTTCAATCGGATGTGGATGGCAAGGCTTTATTTTCTCATTTAACTAAAGGCGTTTATTTAGTGAAGGCTTTAGATAATGCGGATTATACAATGTCGGTTTCTGTTGTTTATGTGGATAAAGATTGTGATGTTGAATTAAAGTATGAGCCTAGAGTTGAAACGACTTCTTTGCGTGTTCAAAAAGTATGGAAGGATGATGACAAGAAGAATCGTCCAAGTTTTATTGGTGTAGATTTACTTGGGGATGGTAAAGTCGTGGATCATCAGGTATTAAGTGAAGAAAATCATTGGACATATGCTTGGAATGATTTGTCGGGTGATATGAGATGGAGTTGTGTTGAGACAAGTGTTCCTTCTGGATATAGTGTAAGTTCTTATCGAGAAGGGAATCATATTGTGTTAAAGAATAGTTTGAATAAGATTGTGGATTCTAAAAAATCAGAATCAAATCTTCCTTTGACGGGTCAATTGTGGTGGCCAGTACCCGTATTATTGTTTGTGGGACTTGGATGTATATGCGTAAGCAAGTTTTAAAGCATGTTGGCTGTATCTGCGTTGTACTGGCCTTGGGACTCACTTTGTTTAATGTGTATGATACATTTCGGGCTAGAAAGAGTGAAGAAGAGATATTGGCTGCCTATAATTTAAAGAATGATTTGGATCCAGATATATGGATTGATCCGGACATGGATATGCCTGAAGTAGAACTGGATGGTTTATCTTGTATTGGAACGATTGAGATTCCTTCTTTGGACATTAAGCTTCCTGTTACGAGTGAGTTTACGTATGATTGGATGAAACTAGCGCCTTGTCGATATTCGGGTAGTGTATATAAGGGGAATATGGTGATTGCGGCACATAATTCTTGGTTTCATTTTGGAAGAATTCATAGTTTAGATCCGGGTAGCAAGGTCGTATTTACGGATGCACTTGGAAATCAGTTTGAATATCGTGTTGTTTTAATTGAAACTTTAACGCCGGATAGTGTTGAAGATATGATTTCTTCGGATTATCCTTTGACTTTATTTACGTGTACTTTGGATGCGAAAAATAGAGTGACAGTTCGTTGTAAATAAAAAAGAGAAATCGATGTTGATTTCTCTTTTAATTTAATTTATCTTGTACGATTTTCTTTACCATTGGATAGGCAATAAGGGCAATCACAATACCTGCAACTCCTTGGACTATGTTGGCTGGAATTTCACTTGCGGCTACGATCCAGCTTCCTTTTAATATGTATTTAGCAATGAAGTATCCAAATACCATAATGACAGATCCTAATACGTAGCTTGAGATTTGTTTGGGTTTAGAGTAGTTTTTCATAAGTAGGGATACTACGATAGCTTCTAGTCCTTTGATGATTAGGGTAAAGAAGAAGTAGTGTCCGTATCCTCCGGCTACATCGGCTAGTGCGCTTCCTAAGCCGCCAATTAAGAAGCTTTCAAATGGATTTAAAAAGCTTGCGAATAATAGGATGAATCCGTCTCCTAGATTGAAGTATCCGTCTAATGCGTTTGGTACTTTGATGAACATGGTTGCGACAAATACGAGTGCCATACCTAGTCCTGTTAGTACGATTTCGTATGTTTGTTTGTTTTTCATAATCTTTCCTTCTTTCTGTAACTTAGTGACTATTATACTTGTTTCTGTATATAAAAAAATATACAATTATAAAAAATAAATAGGGGACAGTTGCATGAAGAAATATCAAGTAATTTATGATTTGTATAAGGAGTCGATACTTTCTGGGATCTTAAAGTATGGGGATCGTGTGGATTCGATTCGTGAATGTGTAAAGAAGATGAATGTGTCTAAAACCACGGTAGAAAATGCATATAATAAGTTGGTGTTGGATGGGTTTATTTCGAGTCAAGAAAAAGTGGGGTATGTGGTGAGTATGAATCCGGAGCGTATCTTACTGCATCAGGAAATCTTGGATTACAGTTCGAGCCACAAAGAAAAATCGTATGATTATGATTTTCGGATTCAATCGGTTTCTTTTGATTCGTTTGAAACGACGATTTGGAAACGATATATGAAGTCGGTATTGAATGATAAGCGTTTGATGTCAAGTTATGGTTTAGCGCAGGGTGAGTATGGATTAAGGCAGGCTCTATGTAAGTATGTGTATCAGAATCGGAATATTTTGTGTTTTCCTGAACAGATGGTGATTGGTTCAAACTATCAGTCTTTGTTGTATATATTTTGTGGGATGTTGGATAAGTCAAAGGTGATTGGTTTAAGTACTTTAGTGGATGATCAGGCTAAGCAGGTATTTTTGTCGTATGGTTTTCATGTGGAATATTTAAATCCAAATTCTTTTGTGAAGGATATTCAAAGGTTGCATGTGGATGTTGTCTATGTGAATACAACTTGTTTTACGTCGGATAGGCAGTCTATGAGTGAAAGAATTCGTGAAGAATTGGTTTCTTTAGAGAATGTTTTGATTCTTGAGGATGATTATAATGGGGAGCTTGTGTATGCTTCTAAAATCAAGACTTCGTTGTGTTCGAAAAGTAAGAATGTGATTTATTTTTCTTCGTTTTCAAGACTATTATTACCGAGTCTTCGTATTGGGTATATGATTTTAAATGAGGAGTATATGCGTAAGTATAGTGCTTCTTATTTTGGTCCAACGACGAGTAAAATTGAGCAGGTGGCTTTTACGCAGTATATTGTGGATGGGTATTTGCAGAAGCATTTAAGAAAGCTTGTTCGTGAGTATAAGGAGAAGCATTTGTATTTAAAGAAGTTGATTGATACGCATATGGGTTGTTCGTATATTTTGGATGAGACGTATATGGCGTATTGGTTAAATTTAGATGTGGATGTATCACGTTTTCGAGATTTGTGTGAATCGAATAGTGTCGCAATTAGTATTTTAAATGGGCGTATTGGATTGTCTTTTGCGAGTATGAGTAAAGAATTGATGTTAGATGGTGTGATTCGTCTTGCAGAAATATGGAAAGAGTGTTAAAATTTTATCGATTCGACAGTGAAGAAGATAAGTAGAATTAAAAGTTCTTGTGTATAGAGAGAGGGCGTTTGGTGAAAGCTCTTCGAGTCTTTTAGTTTGAAGCTACTTTGGAGTTGAAACGTAGTCGGCGTTAACGAGTGAATTGAGGGCATTTTTCGATTTTGAAAAATGAACTAGGATGGTACCGCGTAATTATACGTTCCTAGAAATAGGAGCGTTTTTTTTATGGGAGGAAAGAAAAGATGAAACAATTAACTGGTAATCAGATTCGTCAGATGTTCTTGGATTATTTTAAATCTAAAGGGCATATGATTGAGCCGGGCGCAAGTTTGATTCCGCACAATGACCCAACATTATTGTGGATCAATGCGGGTGTTGCGGCTTTGAAGAAATATTTTGATGGTAGTGAAAAACCGGCTTCAAATCGTATTGCGAATGCGCAGAAGTCAATTCGTACAAATGATATTGAAAATGTAGGTCGTACGGCTCGTCACCACACTTTCTTTGAAATGTTAGGAAACTTCTCAATTGGAGATTATTTCAAGGATGAAGCGATTCAGTTTGCGTGGGAATTTTTAACAAGCGAAGAATGGATGGGTATTGATAAGGACAGATTGTATGTGTCTGTATATACAGATGATGCGCGTGCTTATGAAGTATGGACTACAATTTGTGGCGTAGATCCTAGTCATATTTTAAAGACAGATGATAACTTCTGGGAAATTGGTAAGGGACCTGGTGGACCTGACAGTGAAATTTTCTTTGATCGTGGAGAAAAATATGATCCTGAGGGATTGGGAGAAAAATTATTCTTTGATGAAATGGAAAATGATCGTTATGTAGAAGTATGGAATGTTGTATTCTCTCAATATGATTGTGATCCAAGTATTGATCGTAAAGATTATAAGGAACTTCCTCAGAAGAACATTGATACAGGTATGGGTCTTGAGCGTTTGGTTGCCTTAGTTCAGGATGGAGAAACAAACTTCGATACAGATTTATTCTTGCCTATTATTCGTGCAACAGAAGCTATGGCGAAACATCCTTATGAAGGTGAATATAAGATGGCTTACCGTGTTATCGCGGACCACGTTCGTACAGTAACTTTTGCGTTGAGCGATGGTGCTAACTTCTCAAATAGTGGTCGTGGATATGTACTTCGTCGTGTACTTCGTCGTGCAGTTCGTTATGGTTTAAAATTAGGCTTGGATGAACCATTCTTATATAAACTAGTTCCTGTTGTTGCGGATTTAATGAAGGATTTCTATCCTTACTTACAGGAGCATGTTGCGTTCAACCAGAAGTTGATTAAGGTTGAAGAAGAAACTTTCAAGAAGACTTTAAAGGTTGGTCAGGCTTTACTAGACGAAGAGATCAGCAAGGCTAAGGATGGTAAGCTTAGTGGTGAAGTTGTCTTCAAATTGTATGATACATATGGATTCCCATTTGAATTGACGCAAGAAATTGCCGAGGAAAGTGGAATCAGTGTAAGTCGTGATGAATTTGATGCAGAAATGAACAAACAAAAAGAGCGTGCTCGTAATGCGCGTAATGTAAAGGATTCTTTTGCGTCTCAAAATGAAGAATTGATGAACTTCAATGAGCCAAGTGAATTTATTGGTTATGATCACTTAACTTGTGATGGTAAGATCATTGCGTTATTTAATGCTGAGGGTAGAATGGTTGATTCTTTAGAAGATGAAGGTATGATTATTTTAGATGAAACTTGTTTCTATGCCGAAAGTGGTGGACAGGTTGCCGATAAGGGAACATTTACTGCGGATGGTGTAGAAGTAGAAGTATTAGATGTTCAAAAGACTCGTAATAAACAGCATATTCACACAGTTAAAATCAATAGTGGTGTATTAGAAAAGGGTATGTCTTTACATGGTGAAGTCAATGTCAAAGATCGTTTGGCAACTACAGCAAACCACTCTTGTACACACTTGTTGCAGTCGGCTTTAGTTAAGGTATTGGGTGATCATATTCACCAGGCTGGTTCTTATAATTGTCCTGAATATTTACGTTTTGACTTTAATCACTATGAAAAGGTTACGGCTGAACAATTGGCTGAAGTAGAACGTATTGTGAATGAATATATTAGTGCGGCATATCCAGTAACGAAAGAAGTAATGCCTATTGAAGAGGCTAAGAAGTCTGGTGCCACTGCATTATTTGATGAAAAGTATGGAGATACAGTTCGTGTAGTAACAATGGGTGATGTATCTAAGGAATTCTGTGCTGGTTGTCATGTAGAAAATACAGCTCAGATTGGTCTATGCAAGATCATTAGTGAGGAAAGTATTGGTTCAGATTCTCGTCGTATTACAGCTAAGACTAAGTTTGCGGCTTATGAAGATTTTGCACAAGAACACACTATGTTAGAGAATATTGCGGATAGTGCTAAACAAAAGGGTATTAAGAATATTGATACAAAGGTTGAGACTGCTTATAAGACTATGCACGATATGCAGAAAGAAATCGATAACTTGAAAAACCAAATCTTTACATTGAAGTCTAAAGAGTGGGCTACTGAGGCTAAAGATTTTGGCAAAGTCAATGTATTGATTAAATCCGTTTCTGGAATGGATGCAGGTGCATTGAAGGATATTGTTTCTAACTTAAAGGCGAGTGATGACAAGATGGTTGTATTCTTCGTGAACACAAATGGAGAAAAGGTTGTCTTTGTATCTGGTGCAGGTAAAGAGGCTGTTAAGGCTGGTGTACATGCGGGTCAATTGGTTAAGAAAGCAGCTCAAATCTGTTCTGGTAATGGTGGTGGAAAGCCAGATATGGCTCAAGCCGGTGGTAAGGATGCTTCTAAGGTTGATGAAGCTATCCGTGCTATTACAGAAGAATTGAAAAGCTTATAGTAGATATTAGGGTATACTTAGTGTGTACCCTTATTTTTTGGGTGTATGAAAAAGAAGAGTAAATATAGAATCCGTATGGATGAATTAAAAAAGTTTAAAAAAACGCATAAACTCACAAAGAAAGAGAAGGAAAGACTTCATATGTGGGTAGATGCAGGTCATAGTGCGTATGATTTACAGTGGTTGTATGAATTGCGTGAGGAAGAAGAACTTGATGAATTACTAAGTGGTTTGACGGACGCACAAGTAAATTATGTATATAGTCATTGTATGAATTGGGATCCATTCATGGAAGAACCATTTTTTGACTTTAATCGATTGGATGATTTGGATTTAAAGAATTTACCGACATTTGAAGAAGAGGAAGAACCAGAGATTGATTTACCGTTTTAATTGATTTGACATAGCTAACTAACCACTTTATACTTTTAGTATATGCGATGAAAGGGTTTTATATATGGTGCGCCAGTTCGGTGCAGTTGATTTAGTTAGGTGAAACTCCTGACCT